>Ga0207714_1000815_pt1 | contig 21174 bp, 20 predicted proteins | sample PonA232FremontCA_2_FD_187270 | JGI IMG/M metagenome (GOLD analysis project Ga0207714, IMG submission 187270) | Marine sediment microbial community from Fremont, CA, USA - Pond A23 Sediment 2 (SPAdes) | ecosystem: Environmental > Aquatic > Marine > Unclassified | place: USA: Fremont, California...
GCCTCGCTGCCAACTACAGTATGCATCACAATAATAAACTTCAGTTCTTTTTATACTACTTTTGGTAAATGATTCTTCTATACGATCATAATCATAAAATTCCCTGCCATTATCCGTTGTAATAGTTTTGAAGGTTTCTCTAAAATTTACCACACCCATTCGTCTTTTTATCCTGTCTAAGCCCGCTATTACCGAGTCTTGGGTCTTATCTAGTATCTTCTCTATCAAGCATCAACACTCCCATGTCTATATAATTATATATCGTCTTATAGGATAAACACATATCAAAACGATCATCCTTTTTTATTAGTTCGGCTATTACTTCTGGAGAATACTTTTCATTGACTTTCTTTTCAATAAACTGGGCTATTTCATGATTTTTATCAATCTTTAAATTAGGCCCTTTAGCAGTTGCATTGTCATCATATACTTTTTGAGCCCTTTGAGGATCATAATAATCTCTTTCAGTACCATCTCCAGTATGAAGCTTTATTAACCCCTTTTTAATTTCTCGACTAATTATTATCCGATGACTGCCTATTTCATCGGCAATCTCGGAATAATTCATGCTCTGTATATTAAATAAATGTGCAATAACTGTTCTATCTTCATAAGTTAGGTGTTTCCCATTGTTGTTTTCTGTGTTATAATTACATTGACACATATCGGGTCCTCCTTGTTTTGTTTGGTAGTTACTAACATTATAAAGGAGGTTACCCGTATGTGTCATATTTTTTTTGTCAAGTTTCCGTGCATTTAATTATACAATCTAGCAATCTAGCAAAATTAATATTTAATATGAATTAACTATTTATTACTTAAGTTTTTCTAAACCACTGATTAATATTTAAGACGAAGGATTATTACATCTCTATACCTTTCCTTGCAATAACTCCCTGTTGATAATAGTGTTTAATTTCTTTCATTTCTGTAACAAGATCGGCATAATCAATTATTTTTTGATCAGCCATTCTTCCTGTAATAATGACTTCAACATTTTTTGCTCTGCTATCAATTATTTGAATTAAATCCTTTGTTGAAAATAAATTATAAAAAGTTGCTATATTAGCTTCGTCTAGTATTACTATTTCGTATTTTCCCGATTTTAATATATTCTTTATTTTTTCAAAACCTTTTTTTGCAGAGTCAATATCTTCTTTAGTTGGTTCACCATTAATAAAATAATTTTGACCAAACTGTTCTATTTTGATATTTTTAATTTTTTTAAGGCTTTTTAATTCGCTGTATTTTCTGCCTTTTGCAAACTGCCCAATATAAACATTCAAATTTGCACCTACAGCTCTCATTGCTAAACCTAGTGCTGAAGTTGTTTTACCTTTTCCATTTCCTGTATAAACATGTACTTTTCCATTCATATAAATCCTCCTATAATAGTGATGAGTTCAAAAATATATCTAAATATAAAAAACTACCCTCCCAAAAGAGAAAGGTAGCTTATAATTAGTCAATTAAAAATATATAGACTAAAACTCCCATTCGTTTTCTCTAGGTCGGAGAATTACGATGTAACAATAATGGCAAGTCTTCTGGCTTCCAGTCATATTAAGTATTCCTTCCCACTTTATTAAAGCAGTGGAATAATATATAAACTCTGGTTACAGCTGCGACTACAGCAACGGATTTTCACCGCTTTCCTTATTAATTCTAATAAGAAACCATTATTGAAATATTATTTAATTTGAATCAAGTATAATATTCAAGCTATTAATTTACAAGATTTTATATATTTTAAAAAAGAAAACCTGAAGTTTTAACTTCAGGTTATAAACTTTATTTATGCTTCATCTTTTTCGTCTTTATTTGTATCTTTTTTTTCTTTTAAATCATCTAATTTAGAAACTAAGTTTGGAACTTGTTCAAATAGTTTTTCTAAAGACCCAGACTTTTTCTTGACTGGGATCATTTCTACATTACCATCTTTAATAACTAACATAGCGTCAGGAGCAATTTTACAACCGAGTCCACCACCGCCACCTTCAGATTGATCAGAGCTGTCTGCTCCAAAGCCGCCACCTAGACCAAATGAAGCTGTGATAATAGGTATGATTTTAAGATCATCAATTTCAATTGGATCTCCTACTACTGTTTCAGTTTTTAAAAAGTTGTCTAATTTACCATACATTGATTCAAGAATTTTTTCTGTACCTTCCATTATAACTCCTCCTTTTCTTTTTATAATTTTTTAATTATTTTTGTTTCTCTTGTATTTTATAATTTCCCAACCGATTTTAAGTGTTTTAGTTGAGAAAATAAAAATAAGTAATCTAAATAATAGTTGCCCCGGTGATATATATCCGGAAATTTTACCTTCTGCTTCATAAACTTCTTTTTGCCAGTCAATATCAATATTAACTGGTAATTTTGGGTAGATTCCTTTTAGAGTATGAAAATAAGCAAGAATGAGACCACTTTGATAGGGATCATCTAGCCCCAAGAGAAAATACAACTTAAATTGTTTAGGAATTAACATTTTCAAAATATCTCGGATAAAACGAAATACATGAAATATGTTTTCACTTGAAATTATATTTTGAGGGAAATCAAATTTTCGTTTTTTTGCTTCTTTTTTCACTTTTTCTTTAACTTTATTTTTAATATCTTCTTTTGTTTTGGATTTCTTATTATCTTTTTCAATTTTCTCTGATTCATCTTTAAGTTCCTTTTTAATCCCGAATATTTTAAAGTGTTTTTCTTCATGACCTTCTTTTTTTTCAAGAACAAGACTAAATATAATAGTCTTAACTACTATTTGGTATCTCAAGTTATCTTTATATGAAAATTGCAAAATATAATTATAAGGTATTATAATGAGGAACAAGGCTATGAAGACTATAAAAAGCAAAATATAAAGTAAAGTACTTAAAATCATCTTTGTTCCTCCTCAAAAATACTAGCTAGTTCAAAGAAAATATTGTTATTATAGTTTATATTATACCCTATATTAATAAAGGTGGCTATTATAATTTTGATATTTAATAATTTCTTAATATTTGTAATCTTTGAGTTAATATAAAAAGCAGATATTAGATTGTTGAGATTATAGATAATTAAAATTAAAATCAATATCATAATATCTGCTAGGAATACTTATTTAATGTTTTTTAAAACTTCTTCAATATATTCTTTGAAATCTTGGGCTGCTTTTATACATTCTTTTGTTTCATCGAGAGTTGGGTCATGCCAATAATCTGGATATCTAGAATCTATTGTATATTCATTCAATAAATCGGCATATTTTTTTAATTTTTTTGGGACGTCTCTTTTCTTTCCTATAACATTTAAAAGATATTTCAAGTCATGAACTTTTTCATAATGGAGTCTCAGATAGATAATATATGCTTTTAGATATTTTTCAGCAGCTTGTTGACAGTGAAAGCAAACTAAATCATAATATTTTCCATCATTATCAATAACAAATTCCGCAAGTCCTAAATCATTGTTAGCTTCATAAATCCATTCTTTAATAAAGTCAATTTTTTTGTTATCCATTATATTAAAATTCCTCTCATTATATATTTGTAGAATTCAGCAAAAACTCCTTGTTTAGAATACAATATTAAAAAATATCTATATACCCTCTCCTCTCTTAAATTTAAAGCATATAAACATTATCTAAAAAATTAACATAAAATGCAAGGAGGAAAAATTTTCTAATTAAAAAATATTCAATATTAATTAAAAAGCAAATAGCCCAGATTATTCTGGGCCATTTAATAACATTATAATTTTTCAAATTTATTTTATTACGTTTTCACCGCATAAAAAACAGTATTTTGGTGCAACGTTTTCAAAATTATCATATTCATGCTCAGGACTGTTTAGATAGTCCTTATCAATTCTACCATCAATGATTTCAATTACTCGGTCAGTTTTAGAAGCTATATGTCGGTCATGGGTTACTACTATAAAAGTTGTATCCAATTCTTTATTAATATCTCTAAGCAGATCATAAATTTTAGTTGAAGTTTCTGTATCAAGGTTACCTGTTGGCTCATCCGCTAGAATTAACTCAGGCTTATTCATCAAGGAACGTGCTACTGCAACTCTTTGTTTTTGACCACCTGATAATTTAGTAATCAACTTATTTTCAAATCCTTTTAAACCAACTAAATCTAGTAGTTCCATTGCTCTGTTTTCATCTTGATCAGGGTTGTTACTATCCCCTATCCAATTCGGCATCATTACATTTTCTACAGATGTAAATTCAGGTAATAAATGATGGAACTGAAATACAAAACCAATATTTTTATTTCGAAAGTCTGCTAATTGATCATCATCTAATTTATTAATTTGACTACCATTTAGATATATTTCGCCCTCAGTAGGATTGTCTAAAGCTCCTAATAAATTTAATAGAGTTGACTTTCCAGAACCCGAAGGCCCTATTATAGAAGAAAACTCTCCTTTTTTAATTTCTAGATTAATTCCGTGTAAAACTTCATTTTTCACTTCTTTACCATAAACCTTGATTAGATTTTTGGTTTCAATCATGTTAGGCATTATGAATCACCTCGATTGGATTTAATTTTGCAGAATTACGAGCAGGTATTGAGGCTGCAATCATGCCAGCTGACGTTGCAATAACAATTGAAATTAGAATAAAAGTTGGATTAATAGTTATTGGAAATAGTGGATCACCAGTTGCTCCACGAGTAAAGGTTACAAATGCTTGACTTAAACCTATTCCACTTAAGGCACCTAGTATAGATCCGGTAAGACCCAAGATAGCACCCTGTATAAGGAATATAATACCTACACGTTTACGTTTAGTTCCCATTGCCTTTAAGATACCAATCTGTCTTGATTTCTGTACTACTGAAACAGCAAGTACACTTGCTATACCAAGGGTAACTGCTATGATAACAAAGATTTGTATAATAAGGCTAGAGCTTGATTGACTTTGTAAAGCAGTTAAAAGCTGTTGGTTATTTCTCTGCCAGCTTTCTGCGTTGATATTATTAAATCTGTTCATTATTTGGTCAGCAACTTGGTCTGAAGCAAAGACATCAGAAATCTGAACTTCTATATTAGAAATCTGATCACTAAAATTAAATAATGTAGAAGCGCGTCTAATTGACATGAATATCCAGCTAGAGTTCAGTTCTTTTGAACCAAGATCAAATATACCTCTAACAATAAAGCGATCACTTACACCACCTGAGGTATTTAGTTTTAAAGTATCACCGGGTTGTAATTCTAGTTCATTTGCTAATTCAGTACCAATAATAATATTATTACCACCAATATCGGCTTGTCCATTCACTAAATTTTCGTTTATATTATAGATGCCATCTGCTTTATCTAGTTCGATACCTCTCATAACAACCTGCAAGTTTTTCTGTCCTCTTACAGCAAAGCCAGAACCATCTATTGTAGGAGATACTTCTGTTATTTGTTCTTCTTCATTTAGATATTCTTCTATTTCTCGCCAGCGATTAATACCACTTGTGCTGCTTGCAAAGGTAATGACTCTAGAATACTTATCTTCATTTACTACTAAAGGTCTTGGTATTTCATTTTCGGGTAATATTGTGACATGAGGAGAAGTTCCAACAGTTTGGTTAACTAAATCTTGTTGTAGACCACCAATTAAGGAACCGAGAAATACCTGTACTGAAACTCCTACTATAATACCTAATAGAATTAATAGGGTCTGAGTTTTTCCAGATTTTAAAAAGCGCCAGGCAACTTTAAATTCAAACCACATTTATATCACTCCTCAATCACAACAGTTTGACCAGCAGTTAAGTTATTAGGGTCTAAAACAATATCTCCATTGGCTAAACCCTGTTTAACAATTACTTGGTCTTCATAATTATCACCGATAGTTATATTTTGTCTGGTTGCTGTATCGTCTTCATATATATAAACATATTTACTATTACTATCTTCTTTTACATAATCTTGTGGAATTAATTTTACTTCTTCTCTTTTTTCACTAATTATTTCAACTGAAACTGACATATTTGGAATCAGTAATTCAGTACCTTCTAAAGGTTTTAAATATACATCTATTGTACCACGCTCGGGATCAACATTAGATGAAATTTTTGAAATTTCTACTTCGAACTCTCTGTTTGGATAAGCTTCAGGTGATACATAACCTTTTTTACCTACTGAAAGTAAATTGAGTTCTTTTTCATCAGGACTTATTTCAATCTGTAAATTTTTGGAACCAATTGTAAGTAAAGTCACTCCTGGTTGAACATATTCTCCTTCTTCTACAAATTTATCTAAAATAATACCATTGATCGGAGATCTAACCTTATATTTATTAAGATTAGTTTCAGCCCTATTAACAGCAGCTTGAGCAGAATTTATATTTTCTTCTGAGACAAGATACTGTTTTTGAGCAGATTGATAAGATACTTCTGCTCTTTTTAACTCCTCTTTAGCTTCTTTTACTCTATTATCACGGCTTTTTCTTAATTCAACTAATTTTTTTTCTAAAGTCTTTTTTTGTAATTTTAATATATTTACTTGATGTTGTTGGTTTTCGACTTTTATTTTTTCAATTGCATTATTTTCATATAGATATTGACGTCTTTCAAGTTCATCTACTGCATTTTTTATTTCCAATTCGGCTTGTTCAATTTCTACTAATAATGATTCATCATTTAATTCTTTAGCATTTTCCAATTTGATTTGAGCAAGACCAATTTGGGCTTTAGATTCCTCTATATTAGCTTCAGTTTGTTCTAAGGAAGCCTTTGCACTGTTAAGTTGAGCTAAAGCCTGTTCATAATCTGCTTGAGCCAGGTCATCGTCAAATTCAAGTAGACCCTCATCTTTTTGGACCGCGGCCCCTTCACTATATTTAATATTTTCTATATTTTCGGCAATTGTTGAACTAATCTGGATAGTTTTATGAGGTTTAACAATACCGGAAGCTCGTAAAGATTCTACTAATTCTGTATTTTTTACTGAAATGTAGTCGGTTATTTTAGATTCCTGTTGATTTTGATAGTAAAACCAACCTCCAGCAGCTAAAAGTATAATTATCATTAGTATTATCAAACTTTTTTTCATGATACCCACTCCTTATTTGCGTGATAAATCTATTCAAATATATTTATATTATATTATTAAGATTATATTTATAATAGGATTTATTAATGATTACTGATAATAATATTATAGCATATATAAAGGAAAATAAATAAAGTATATTACAATTTTTAACAAAATTTCATAAATAAAAAACCTCCGTAATTAATGGGAGCTTTGAATTATAAGTATTTATATTTATCTATGTATGTTTTTAATAATCTTCAAAATTATTAATTACTTTTTTCATTTGTTTTTTAGATAATATTTTTGGTTCACTAAAATTTTTTGTTCTGTAATAGAGTTCTGCACAGTATTCAACTACTTCTGATACGTTTAATGCTTTTTCAATGTTTTCTCCTACTGTAATCAAACCATGATTTGCCATTAATACTGCATTATATTTTTTACCCATTGCTTTATATACATTTTTAGCTAGTTTTTTACTTCCAAAAGCTGCATAATTTGCACAAGGTACTTTATAACCTGAGTATGCGATTAAATAATGTACTGGTGGTATTTCTTCATTAAGACAGGCAATTGTAGTAGAATAAGTAGGATGAGTATGGATTACAGCATTTACATCTCTTCTATTTTTATATATTATACGATGGAGTTGAAACTCTGTTGAAGGTTTCTTATTACCTTCAACCTTTTCACCTTCTAAATTCATAATAACAATATCCTCAATATTTATTTTTTTATATGAAATAGCGGAAGGTGAAATAGCAATTAAATTTTCTTTTCGATTATATATACTTAAATTTCCCCCTGTTGCCTTGGTTAAACCTTTTTCTAATAATTTTAATCCATATTCTTTTATAAACTGTCTTTCTTTAATTAATAGCATTTATATCAGTCCTTTTAATAAAGGATTTTCATTCTACTTCTACCTGTATTAAGCCAATTTGTTGGGTATTATTAGCAAATTCTTTGACTTTTTCAGTGAAAGAGTCACCTATAACCCATAAAGCATGGTATTTATAAAATTTATCATTAACGATATCTATAATATTTTTGAGGTTATCTTTATTTACATCCTTTAGAAGAATATATACATGTATTCTATTGAAGAAAAAATATATTTTCTTTTGAGCTTTTACACAATAAAGTTCTTCCTCAAAGTCAATTTCTTCAGGCGCAGCTTTCCAGCCATCAGTCGTCAAATTCTTAATTAGTTCTTGTTCATGATTTTTTAAAGTTGTTCTTTCTAATTCATCCATTTTATTTCTCCTTTTCTAAGGTTTGTACATAAAAGCCCACGGAACAATTATTTCTTGGAAAGATTTTCCTCCATGAAGGTAACGTGGTTCTTTGTACTTATTATTATTATTAAATCTGTGGTTAATAGTAAATCCATGATCTGAAAAGATAAGTACTGCTGTGGAAGCAGGCATATTATCTAAAAACGCAATTAAACGATTTTTAGTTTGAAAATTGATTTCTTTTATGAAATTTTTATAATCATCTTTGCAACTGTGTATTTTATCATCAATATAGGAGAATTTAATTATTTCATTGCAAGATTTTTGATTATCATCTAATGATTGATAGTTATTTATAATTGCATTTTGATTTGTTATAGTAATATTTAGTCCTGATTCTTTAAGGGCATTTATTTGTTTTTCCGTATTTGTTGGTGTTAAAGCAAGTAAGGAGTCTTCTTCAATTAAACGTAGTGACAATTGATTTTCTATTTCTTTTTTTATCAACTTCCAAATATCCCAGCGCATTCCATCTAATAGTAGACAGTAACCCCGATTAGCATTCATTTTTTTCATCAAAGAAGGATATCTTTCTTTTAATAGATAGACCAAATTATTACCCATGAATTTTTCATGGTCTTCCCCCATGATATCGCGACTATCGTGGAAGTTAGTAAATAGTTTTTGATAATTTCCTAAGGTCTGTTTTACTTTTTTATATTTAATTGTACTTGGCACTACATCCTGTACATCTAATTTTTCTGATAGTTGTTCTATTTTATAATAATCGTATTCAAGACTTGATAGATAGTCTGTTTGGACATCTTTCCATTCTTTGAGATCATTTATATTGTCTTTTGAATCAAGGAAACTAAAACTTCTTTCTAGTGAAAAATAGTGTACGACAATAGAATAATTATTATATTTATATTCATATAGATGGTCATTTTTTAAATTTTTTTGCTTATTTTTAACAGTTCCGATGAATTTTTCTTTTTCTCTTAAATTAAGATGGATATTTTCAACAATTTTTATAAATTGTATTAGCAGTCTTTTTATCATCTTTTGAGACAGTGGTTCTGTATCAATAGCTTCTATAACTTCTTTTATATTAGCGGGAGAGATTATATCAATCAGATTTTGAGAAAGGTCCAATTCATCAATTTTCTTCATTAGAGCTTTTTTGAGCTCCTGGTTTTCGTTACTACTAAAAATCTGTTCATTCATTTCTTTTAAAGAATTTTTTAAAGATTTGTCTTGTTTTAGTTCTTCTATTAAAACAGTACTGTTTTCAGGGATGATTTGAGTTATTAATTCTTCCAATCCTGCATTAATCTGGTAATATTTTTTCCAAGCAACTAAGGCAAAAAGCTTTATAAAAAGATTGATATCAGTATGCTTAATTATAATTTCTAATTCTGGGAACTTTTGTTTAACATAATCTAAGATAATATTTTTTTTGTTTTCTAGTTCTGTTCGATTGATATCTTCACCAAGATTCCCTTTAACTTTGACATATGTCCTATTATTAATCCCAGAACTTCCTTCCAACCATTCTTTAAAGATCTCTCTGATTTGTTGGACTGAAAAACTTCTGTTGATTAAATTCTCATAAAGGTCATCTAAACTTCTTTCAACCAGTGAAATATTACCTGATAGTACAGAATTAATTCTTTTTATTATATTACGGTTTAATATATTTGATAAATTTTCATAAAGATTTTTATTCAATTTAATATTTAGTAGATTTCTGATAGGCCTTGCGAATCTTTTTTTGCCAGCAGCTTCCATGTTATCTAAGTATACCTCAAGTTTTTCCTTATACTCAGGATTTTTTAATTTGTTTATATATTGTTTTACACCGGAATCGATAGTCTGTTGAATTTCTTTTTTAGAAGGAAGTTCAATAGTTTCACCAAGTTGAAACCCACAATCACAGACCGGTCTATCCTGTAATATATTTAAATAATTCTGATTACATTTCTTATTTAAACCTTTAGAAATTTTTCTATCTACTTTTACAAGGTCATCCCTGACAGATATTAATTCAAGGTCTGAAAAAGATTTTAGAATTTGGTAACCTTGTTTCTCTTTTATATCTAAAATTGGTTTAAAACGGTCATTACCTTTTTGTTTATTGTGCTCTTTTTGGTAAAGATCTATATATTTTTGTTTGAACTCTGAAAACTTTTTCTTAAATTCAGAGAAAAATTCACTATCATAAATTATAGATTCATCAGTTATAGAAACAAGAAGATTATTTCTGAAACTATTTATATCTGCATATTTATCCTCTTCTGGTATTCTTAGCTCAGGATGTTTTAGATAATTAACTATATTCCTATAATCATTTAAGTTATTATTTAAAAAGTACTTTATCTGTTCAATTTTGGTCAGATATGTTTCTATATTAGGCATATTTCTGTATTTAGAAGCAAATCTTTCCAATCCTTCTTCAGAGGAATAGCTTACCATAATTTCATCAAGGAGTTCCTTTACTTTGTTAATATAACCACTGATTTGATCTAAATTAAATTCTTCAAAATTACTGTCATTTTTTAATCTTTCTACCTGATAGGTCATTCGGTCTAAGTCTTTAGTAAGTTCATTTTTCTTTTGTATTAGATGTTTCCAGATACTTTGTTGTAATGGTAATGAAAAATGCCTTTTCCTATAACGGGGTGGTAATAATGAGCAGTCACTAAGTATAGCCTGAAATTCTTCGCTTATCAGTTCACCATAACCTATATATTTGATTCGGTTAAAGTTCCGAGCATTTAAGTTTTTTAAACTAATCTTTTGACTTTGGCTGTAGGCAGTAATATAACCTGAATAAAGTAGTGAATAGATTAAAAGTTTGAATTGATTTTGACTGAGTCCATAACTACCTTTTCTAAGTTTCCAGTATACTTCTTCAAGAGAAGTTTTCTCCTCCTCTAAATTATAGAATAACTTTTTGATAAGGGGATTTTGCTGCGGTTTTATGGTTAGTCGGACTCCGTTCTTTCTCTTTTTGACTAAACCCATCGGTTTCAAAAAAGCGTCAATGACTCCTAGAACACGTCCACTTATATCTTTAAGGTTATCAATATCACCTGAACTTATAAATTCATCTAGTACAGCATCCATGCGCTCAGTCGTTAAAACTGATTGATAGGGGTTAATCTTTTTATGGTCTGGGTATCTTTCTTCTAAAAGGGTTGCAACAATTTTATTTAAAAAGCGCTGAAAAGGTAAAAAACCTAATTCATCTAAGTCAATAATTGGTTCATTAAAGCCATTAACCACTTTTCCATTAAAGTAGGCATCCCTAAAAATTTTGCTAATCCTATCTATTTCTTCTTTAATTAGTGAATTGAGCTGTTTTTTAACTTTTTCACTTGTTTTAGAACTTTCAGTTTCATATTTTTCCAGTAGTATTATTTTAGCTAAAGCATCTTTTAAAAACTCTTTCTCTTTTAGTTCTTCCGGAAACCAAAAAGCAAATGAGTTTTTTTCTTCTTCCTCTAATTCCGGGATTAATACGTCTTTTAGATACTTTTTATCCTGTTTTACATCAAGAGCATAACTCATAATTAACATAAAATCTTCTTCATCATGAGTAAGCCTTTGAGCAGTTTGTTTAATATTATCAATCGAAATCTCTCTTACTGGTAAAAAGTATAGAAATCCTTTTCTTTCAGTATTCTGCCAGGTGACGGTTCTTTTTTGTCTATGATTTGCAAATAAATTATTTAGAGGTAAAAATTTCTCCTGGACCTGTTTTCCTAGTTTTGTAAAGATTCTTTTATCATTTTCGAAAAGATTGGATTTTATGTATTCAGTTCTTCTTTTGATTATTAAGTTTACATCAGCTTCTAAATCTATAAAATATTTATTGTTCTTTTTATCTTCCCCCTGTTGTTTTACAAGGTATGCTCCATGTTGATATAGTCTATTTAAGATATCTTCTACGTATTCATAATTAATTGAAGGGTCAAGGTCTGTTATTTTAACAAACAACATATTAGTAATATCTTTAACCGTATATTTTTTATCAATTGGTGAAATACTGAATAAAATTAGAAGTTTTATAATTTTCAGACCAGTTTTTTGGTCTTCTTCGTCGAGAAGAGATTTTATTTCTTGTTTATAATATTTAAATACTTTAGTATAGTAAGGATTGGTTTCCATCATTTCTCTTATTCTACCTACAAAATGATCAAATATTTTGTCGGCAGTTAAGAGGTTTTCAACAGGACTATCCATCATACTATCTATGTTTCGACTAGGATCTCCTTTTAATCTATAGTGAATAAAGTCGATGATTCCTCTGTGTTGGGAAAATAGTGGTTTTAGATTATCTAATAAGTCGATTGCTTTGGGATGAACCGGATATAGTTTAACAAAGTCTTCTTCTGGGAAACTTAAGGCAGGAAAAGAATCATTAAACTTTTGATAAATTTCTTTTACTTTATCAATTTTCCCTTTCTTTATTTCAATTAATCTCTTATTGATAAGTTCTTTGATATGTTGTCCTGTTAGATAAAACCGAGTTGGATAGCGATCTTTAATTTTGTTAAAAGCTTCGGGTGTAGTTTCCCCTGTCTTTTCTATTTCTTCCTGTAGAGTAGCCATTATCCAACAGGGCTGTCTTTTGGCATATTCACCTAAAAATTGCATAAATCTAATGTCTTCATTAAATCGACGTCCATCTGGTTTAGAACGTAGGAATTCAGAAAGCTCATCAATTAAAATGATAAGACCATCATATTCATAGTTATTAATTATATCTGTAATCTGATCAAAGATCTGTTGTCTATTATAACTAAAACGATAAGGTAAGTTTAACCTTTCCAACAATTTTTCAATTAGATAGAGGTTTCCAGATTTAAATAATTCGTTTTCTTTTATATTATTTTCCCTTAAGAAACTTTTTAACATATTTTGATGTTCACTTTTTATAATACCGGAAATTTTTTCAATAAATTCTTCTTCTCCTTTAAAGTTAATATTGGAGAGTTCATCTTTTTCATTTATAAATTTCATTATTTCTTCCATCACTATATCTTCAAGATATTCTTTATTGCTGTGCTCTACTAGAGAAAGGTTTATTGTAATATAATTTTGTTCTAAAACATCTTCAGATAACTGTTTTAGGCGTTTAGAATAATCTTTTTGGTTTAATATATGCTGCCAGGACTTACGATAGTTGAGTAAAAGACTGATTACACTTAATAGGTGTGATTTACCTGAGCCGAAATTGCCTTCTAAAAAATATCCTTTACCCTCTTGGTTTACTAGATCTCCGAAAAAAGAGAGTAAAACTGTTTCTACTTCAGCGGTAATGACAAAACTTTCGGTTAAAAAATCCCTTAATTTAGGATCTTTAATATCAGCCATTTGAACAACAGTTCTGACATCTTTTACATCAACAAGTTCTTTAATCTTCATCATTTTTGTCCCCCAGCTCTTTACTAAGTTTTTTTACAGTTCCCCATAATTTATTATAACCTTGATTATGATTTATAATTTCCTTGAAAAAAACAATCCCCTCTTCAATTAAACCGGATTTTTTAAAGATACTAAGCAAGGTAGCTTTTATGTAATAATCAGATGGATCATTACGAAAAGCTTCTTTAAGGTAATCAAGAGCACGTTCATACTCACCCATTTTATAGAGACTAAATCCGGCCTGTTTTATGGCAAAATCATTGCCGGGCTCTATTTCTAATGATTTCTTATATTCTTTAAAGGCTTCTTCATATTTATCTATCTTTTCTAATTTTTCAGCAAATAAGTGGTGCAAAAATACATTATCATTTTTGTCACCGACCTTTAACATTGCTTTTAGTTCTTTAACTGCTTTTTTAGGATCTTTGTTCTTCATTTTCAGTTTTAGTTTTTCTTTATATGCAAATTCATCTTCGGGTTTTTTATCTAAATATTTATCATAATATTGGGCTGCTTTTTCGTTTTCACCCATTTTTTCATAAATACTACCCATTAGTTTTTGAAAGGAAGTATTATCGGGATCTTCATCTAATTCTTTTTGGCATAAGTTTAAGGCATCTTCATATTCTTTTAGTTTAATTTTAGTTCTAATTATTCGGGAAGTTAGATAATTACTATTATTATTAAGTTCAGCCTGTTCAAAAAAATCAAGGGCTTTTTCATACTCTCTTTTATAAAAGTAAACATTACCCTTTACAATTAGGGCCCTAGAATCACCTGGTTTTTGGTTTAGTACTTCATCAGCAAGTCTTAAAGCTTCTTCCATTTTACCAATTCTTGTCATCGTATCAGCAAGACTTGACTTTAAGTATCTATTGTTAGGATAATCCATAAGAGCTGATTGTAATTCGTTTTTCGCTTCCTGATATTTATTTTTCTTTTTTAATTGAATTGTAGAATTCAAAATATCTTTAACTTGCATATAATCATTTTGAGCCATTTTAAAAACTCCTATCAGTTAAATAGTATTAAATCTTGTATATTATTATATCTATTAATGTCTATAATATCAATGATTAAATCTAATTGAAAAAATTGTAGATTATTTATTATTTTTACTTTTCATCTATAATATTGTAAAATATAAACAGACATTAAAATAATTATATATAGACGGGGGTTTTTACATGAAAGACAAAATTGATGATATTAAAGAAGATATGCAGGATTACATAGAAAAAGATATTTCCATTGATGAACAATGGATTGAAGATAAATACCCGATTGATATTGCAGAAGCTTTATCTGAAATGGAAGAAGATAGAGTGCATGAGGTAGTAAAACTTTTAGAAATAGAAGATTTGGCAGAAATTGTCGAACAATCAGAAGAAGAACTTCAAATTACTATTTTAAAATCTAAATCAAATGAAGAAATTATTGAAATATTTTCTCATATGGCGACTGATATTATAACTGATATTTTAGGAAATCTACCCATTAATATGAGTAAAAAACTATTAAGACATATGAAACAATCTGAAGCCGAAGTTTTAAAACAACTTTTAGGATATGATACAGAATCTGCTGGCGGTATTATGACCACTGAGTATATTGTATTCAATGAAAACCTGACAGTTGCAGAAGCATTAAATAAAATAAGGAATATTGGACCGAAAACTGAAATTATAGATATGATATATGTACAAAATTATAAAAAAGAGTTGGTTGGAGTTGTAGAATTAAGAGAAATCTTTAATAATTCTGATGATACCAATCTAAAAGATATTATGATCGATAATGTTATTTCAGTACTACCTGACGTGGACCAGGAAATAGTTGCCCAACAGGTAGCTAAATATGATATGTCAGCAATGCCGGTTGTTAATAAGAACAATAAATTATTAGGAATAATAACATTTGATGATATTATTGATGTAATTGAAGCTGAAAATACAGAAGATATGTTTAGAATGGTTGGTGTAGATGAAGAAGAAAGTATTAATAGTCCTTTCTTTAAGTCAATAAAGCGTAGGCTTCCCTGGCTTTTTATCAACTTAGGAACAGCGTTTTTAGCTGCATTTACAGTCGGTTTATTTGAAGATGTAATTGCTCGCGTGGCAATTTTAGCTGCTGCGATGCCAGTTGTAGCAGGTATGGGTGGTAATGCTGGTGCTCAAACTCTTTCCGTTGTAATCAGGGGAATTGCCCTGGGGGAAGTCGAGGATGAACGAAAATGGAAACTCGTAATTAAGGAAGGGTTACTCGGTCTTGTACACGGTTTAGCTATCGGAGTTTTAACAGGTGGAGTTCTCTATTTTATTACCGGTAATCCATATTTAGGAGTTATTATCTTTGCTGCTATGGTATTCAACTTATTTATAGCAGGTCTTTTTGGATTCTTAATTCCACTTAGTTTAGAAGCAATGGGCATTGACCCCGCTTTAGCGTCAGCTATCTTTTTAACCACTGCTACTGATGTCTTTGGATTCTTTGCGTTTTTAGGACTAGCAACTATATTTATTGATCTACTCATTTAATGTTTTAACAAAAATTAAAGAATATAGAAAAAAGCTAACTGGACCAGCAGTTAGCTTTTTTATTAAATATATTATATTTTTAAATAATTTATAGATAAATTGCTGCTCCTTGATCAACAATAACAGTGACATTTGAATGAGTTTGTAAAAGTGTGGAAGGTGTACAGGTATTAATCTGTCCACTTAAAGTCTTTTTTATTGCAGAGGCTTTACTTTCTCCAGAAGCCATAATAATAATTTTATCAGACTTAAGTATTGTTGAAATTCCCATTGTCAGTGCCTTTTCAGGCACTTTTTCTTTGCTATCAAAAAATCTACTATTAGCTTCAATAGTTTCTTCAGTTAAAGTAACAAGATGAGTTTTATCATTTAGAGTTTCGGAAGGTTCATTAAAACCTATATGACCGTTTGGTCCGATCCCTAAAATCTGAAGATCAATGCCGCCTGCATTTTTTATCTTAGTTTCATACTCGAGACATTCTCTTTCTATGTTATTTGTCATTCCATCTAAAATATGAACATTTTCTTTCTTTATATTTATATGATCAAAGAAGTTATTCCACATATAGTAATTATAGCTTTGTGGATGATCAGGTGGTAAACCATAATATTCATCCAGATTAAATGTAATTACTTTTGAAAAGTCTACCTCTCCTCTTTCATACATTTCTATTAATTCATCATACATTCTTAAAGGTGTACTTCCAGTTGGAAGTCCTAATACACTGTTTGGTTTCTCGTTTATTTGTTGTTTAACTAGATAGGCTGCTTTTTTACTAATTTTATTATAACTTTTTTCAATTAATACCTTCATCTTATCACCCTTATTCTATTAATTATCTTTAAGCTGCAATTTAATAGTTTTGATTTCAAAAAAATTGCATTTCAAAATTCAAAATATTATTTTGATAACTAACTTTATCCTTAACTTTATTTTCAATTAATATAATTGTTTCTGAGTTTTTATTTCATCATGACTTTGTTCTCTGCTTTTTTGAATACTTTTAATCTTTAGATGCCTTTAGTTATCTTAGCAAAACTATATGACAAATTATTTCCATAGTCAATATTATTATTTATCTCAATGTTTTTTGTTAAAAGAGGTCTATTTAAATTAAAATTTATTTTTTGTGGCTATAGTTTTACTCTTTTATTTAATAAACTATTCCAAAAGGTTGAGTAAGTATATCTCCTGCTCTGCTAGTTATTTTTGCTCTTATATAATTAGTTTTATACGAAAGAACTGAAATTTGAAATACTGTTCCTTCTGCAAAAACTTTATTTTTTTCACTTACACTGTCATAGGCTATCCATTCAATTCTTCTGTATTCACCTTCAATTGTGAGTTCAATTTTATTTTCTTCAACTTTTATATTATTTATATAAAATTCAGGCTCTTTTCCATTTCTGACTGGATTGTAGATATAGAAATGACCTTTTCTCATTCACTTTTTTACCGATTAAGTTGTATTTACTTTTAATAAAAATATATTATAATGTCCTCCTAAATCACGAGGTATTGAATGCATGTCATCATTAGCAAATCCCCAAACCGGTTTATAGGGCATTAATTCAAATAGGTTTTATCCCAAAATTCTAAGTCATTAGGATATCTATTGTTTTTATTAAAGATTTCTTGCCCTATTAGATTGTCATAGCTTTGATAGTAATTAATATACCATTCTTTTGATTTTTGGTATCTGCCTGGATGAAAGAAAACTGCTAAACCATTTCTATCATGTATTTCATTTAAAACCTCTATTTCGGGTTCAGTTTCTCCAGAAAAATCATTAAAATAACTTCCGATATGATGTGTATTACTAATTTCAGAACCATTAACCGGGGTAATGTTTAACTTTTTTTCAAACGAATTATCAATATAATTTGACCAGGGCCAAGTATATCTATTGTGATCTGTTATAGCCAAAATATCATAATCATTGAGATTAAAAGCAGAAATTACCCTTTTAACTGAATGATATCCATCACTCTGTTCAGTATGGGAATGTAAATTAGCCTTGTAATAATTAATATTTTCCCAATTGATTTCTTGATAAGGATTTATTATATTTTGTACAGAATTTAATTCTGTATTTTGACTATAAATATGACCTGGAAAGAATAAGAAGAATGTAATTAATAATATTATCAATATATTTTTTTTATTCATATGAAGTTTTCTAAGCATAGTTTTTCTCCTTAAAAAAGGATGGTAAGATTAATACTCACCATCCTACTTAGTTTGAATCAATATTTATCATTCTTCAAATGAATTTCGTTCTTGTAACCCCCACTCTTCATTTCTTGTAATTAATTTATATAAACCAATAAATCTCCAGATAGAATTAATTTGTTTATAACCCAAGTTTTCTAAAATTGCTGTAAAAGATAAAGTAATTAAATCTTTCGTTTTTTCATATTTTCTAAATGTCATTTCTTCAAATAATAATGAAGTTAAGGATAGTAAAATTCCCAGCATTATACTTGAAAAAAGAAAGAGCAGTACTACTCCCTCACCGCCAATTCCAAATATAACTGTTAGTATAATTGAGATATATCCAAAGACTTCTAGTATAGGACCTAATAATTCAATAAAGAAATAAAAAGGGAAAGCAACTAAACCACTTGTTCCGTAATTATAGTTAAAAAACATCTGAAAATTATAAAACAGACTTTCACCTAAGCCTTGATGCCACCTTTTACGTTGCTTGCCCAAAGTTTTTAATTTTTCAGGTACCTGTGTCCAGCAGACTGGTTCAGGTAAAAAGACTATTCTATATTTTCTTCCACTTTTGTTCATTTTTCTATTTAATCTTAAAACTAATTCCATATCTTCTCCAACAGTATTTGTATTATAACCACCAGCTTTTATTAGATGTTTCTTTTTAAATACACCAAAAGCACCTGAAATAATAAGTAAGCTGTTTAAGCCAGCCCAACCTACTCGGCCAAATAAAAACGCACGTAAGTATTCAATAACTTGCATTCTAACAAGATGTTTTTTTGATAGATTTACTTTTTTAACTTTTCCGTTTTCTACTTTACAGCTGTTAGCTATTCGAACTGTTCCCCCAGCGGCAACAACACGCCAATCGTTTACGAAAGGTTCAACTATCCTTAGTAGAGCTTGGCTGTCAATTAGGGAATCAGCATCAATATTACAGACTAGGGGATAACCAGCCACGTTTACCCCAGCATTTAACGCATCTCCCTTACCGCCATTTTCCTTGTCAATTACAACTAAATTAGGATAAGAAAGTGATTTATAAATATTTTTTATTTCTTCAGTTTCAATATCACGAGTATATTCTCTATTAAAGGTTTTTAAATTAAAGTCTTCTTTTAACTTTTCGATGGTATTATCGGTTGAACCGTCATTTACGACTATTATTTCAAATTCGGGATAATTTAACTTTAATATAGACTTTATATTTTCACTAATAGTTTCCTGTTCATTATAGGCGGGAACAATAATACTCAAAGGTTTATAAAATTCACTACTAAAGGTTTTATCTATATCTAGGAGATCTTTTTTTAGTTGATTTTTTCTAATTGAAAAAAATGCGACAAAGTTTAAAATGATATATGTAACATTGATAATAACAAAATATACAATTGCTATATAATCAACGGTTAAAAGTATATTATTGAACATTACTGCCCCTCCTGCAAGTATTTAAAATTATGTTGAGCAAATATGTATTCACACATTTTAGCACCTGGCTTGTTATTAATTATTATTTCTCTCATAATATCAATTTTATTCATTTTCCATAATGATCGGGCAGCATAATAACCTACCCACCAATTTTCATCTTTTAATAATCTAACTAAATAAGATGAATATTGAGCAGCTCCAATTTTACCTATATATTTAGTACATTGGCTTCTAATAACCCAGTTATCACTTTTTAAAAATTTAAGAAGATCAGCATTTACAGGTTTCCCAATTTTAAATAATGTTTTGAAAATATGTATTTTTATTTCAGGATCTATATTTTTATCTAGTAGTTTTACTAGTACTTTAAGGCTCTTTTCATATCTGAAAAAGCCAAAAATATCTACGAAAACTGATAGCACTTTAAAATCTTCTGATTTAAAGTTATTTATGAAGTAACTCTTACTGTCAAAATATAGATTAATATATTTTATTAAATCATCACACATTTCTTCCCCAAAATTCACAAGGAGTTCAGTAATTGCTTCATAGGTCATATTGGATTTATTAAAAAGAGCTTTAATAACAGGTTTTAAGTATCTTGTCTCACCTGTTTCAGATATAGCCCAAGCTGCTGTTATAATATTAAGTTTTTTATTTGAGTCGAATAATTTAGCTATATTATCTAAAGAATCACTATCTCTAAGTTTCCCAAGAAAAGATGCAGCCCTTAACTTTTCTTTTCGATTTTTGGATTTTAATTTACTACGGTAATATTCAATCAAACCAATTCTATGTATAAGTGTTTTTATTCTTTTAAATTTTTTACCTTCATATTTTTTTAAATATGGATTGAAAAATTCCTTTAGAAAAACGTAATTTATATCTCCTGTAAAATAATTTGCAGCTTCTTCTAAATTAATATTTTCTTCCATATAACTGCTTATTTTAGCTGAATATTCTTCTTGAATAGTTTCAATTTGTAATTCATTATATTTTAATTTCAAGTGAAAAACAATTAGAATTAAGAAGATTAATATAGCTGAAAATGATAAAAAATATATTAAAATATTTAGATAGTTTATCATAATTTCAGCTCCTCTCCTTAAACAATTATATTACAAATGCTTTTCTTTTAAATATTATAACAGTGAACTGCTTGTCATTGATATACCGAGCTTCATAGTCGCTTGATCTTATGGGACACAAGATGAATTTCACCCGCAATATCGATCAAGTTACCTAGTCGGGTAGTCCGTACCCACTACTCCTA
>Ga0207714_1000816_pt1 | contig 21107 bp, 15 predicted proteins | sample PonA232FremontCA_2_FD_187270 | JGI IMG/M metagenome (GOLD analysis project Ga0207714, IMG submission 187270) | Marine sediment microbial community from Fremont, CA, USA - Pond A23 Sediment 2 (SPAdes) | ecosystem: Environmental > Aquatic > Marine > Unclassified | place: USA: Fremont, California...
TTAACATGATATGATGTGTTTACGTGGTTATGTGTTTAAGTAAGAATAATAAGCCCTAGCTACTATCCAATAATGATCAATATTTGCTCGCTACTTCCTAGTCGAAATTGCCCCTTGCTTGGTTGTAGCCTTCCAGGCACAGGGTAAAGCATGAGGACAAATCAGCCCTATGGGTGCACTGAATTGGATTGACATGTAAACCAAATTCACGGTATTTGCAAGTAAAGACCTGCAATTGACAAGAATTTCAAACAATAGTGCAATATTGTCATAGCTCAATTCAAGACACAAGCAGCAATCTGTGCCAGTCAGTTCCGCGGGAAAAAAGGGAAATTTCAAATATCCCTACAATGAGGCTTTAAACATGGAAAAACAAATGTTAGCAATATTGTCAAGCCCGGCGGGAAACTGCCGGAATTTTCAGCAATAATGGAGATATTTATGAATGAAGAAAACTATGAAAAGAGTTTTGCCGAACTTTTGGAATCCTCGGATATCAACCTGGAATCCGACCTGAGTGTTGGGGACCTGATCCAGGGTCGCATCATCAAGATCGGCAAGGAAAATCTGCACATAGACACCGGGACCAAGACCGACGGTATTGTGCAAAAGCAGGAACTTGTGGACGAATCCGGGGAACTCCCCTACCAGGAGGGAGATGAACTGGAACTGTACGTTGTTTCCCTGAAACACGGGGAAATTCTTCTAGCCAGGTCCATGGGCAGGGAAGGGGATATTGAACAGCTGCAGCAGGCTGCGCAATCCAAGATTCCTGTGGAAGGCAAGGTAAAAGAGACCTGCAAAGGCGGATACAAGGTGGATGTAATGCACCGCACCGCATTTTGCCCCTTGAGCCAGATAGATATAAACACGGTGGAGGATCCGGAAACAATGGTTGGTCAGACCCTGAGATTCCAGATCAATCGAGTGGAGGAAAACGGCAGGAACATTGTGGTGTCCAGAAGGCAGCTTTTGGAAAAGGAACGCGCGGAAGCCCTGCAAAACTTCCAGGAACAGACCCGGCCCGGAGATATAGTCCAGGGGAAAATCACCAGACTTGCTTCCTTCGGGGCGTTTGTGGAAATAGCCCCCCAAGTGGAAGGCCTGGTTCACCTTTCAGAGCTTAGCTGGTCCAAGACCCTGTCCCCGGAAGAAATAGTCTCCCCGGGAGACAAGGTAGAAGTCAAATTCTTGAGCCTGGATCAGACCGAGGACAAGAAACCGCGCATACAACTCTCCCTGAAACAGGCAGGGACGGATCCCAGGGAAGAAGCCATGTCCAAGCTCCAGGCCGGAATGATAGTCTCGGGTACGGTAACCCGTACCGCTTCCTTCGGGGTATTCGTGGAACTATTCCCCGGAGTGGAGGGGCTTGTCCACATTAGCGAGATAAGCCATATCAAAAGGGTGCACAAGCCGGAAGACGAAGTCTCACCAGGAGACGAAGTTGCGGTAATGATCAAGGAAGTTGACTCTGAGTCCGGCCGCATATCCCTAAGCATGCGCGATGCCGAGGGAGACCCCTGGCTGGAGGTACCCAACCGCTATCAAAAGGGACAGGTGGTCCAGGGAGTAGTGGAAAAGAAGGAGGATTTCGGGGTTTTTGTCAGGCTGGAACCAGGTGTGATCGGCCTGCTGCACTCCTCCAAACTGGAGAATTCCCCTGAATTGTCCATGAGCAAGATAAAGCCAGAGGACAAAATCGCAGTATCCATCGACTCCATAGACGCGGAGAATCGCAGGATAGGCCTGGCACCTGCGGAAGATCCCACCTCCGGGGACCTGGATTCCTACGCCCCCAAGGAGGAAGCCAAGACCTCCCTGGGTAGCAAGCTGCAGGAAGCCATGCAAAAGAAGAAATAGTTCCAGGGTATTAGACTCTTATGTGTTTACGTGATTATGTAATTACATTAAGGGTGTTAGTCTGTTCATTAGGCAGTGGACTCTTATTCTTGCGTAAACACGTAAGAACGTAAGCCTTTGAGCACTTTGTTTAACCAAATGATCGCAAAACCAGGAGGAAGATATGACCATTTCAGCACAAAAACAATATATGCCCGGATTCGATAATAACTACCTTGTAGCTGGGAACCTTTGCAATGCATTTGTTCTGGGGGAACTCGGATCCAGGGAGGATTTCTACCTGATGGGGACCGAGCCTGAGGACCAATCCAACTATCCCGTCCTGAACGGGACAATTCTGGACTCCCAAGGGAATCTCCTTTTCCGGCTGGCCCAAAACATCATTGTGGAGAACCCCGGGGATTGCCAGCGGATATTTACCGACCACCTGGAATACGAGATAAGGGACGCAGCTGGTAATACCGTCCTGCATGTAAAAACCGTCTCCACTGAGGTGGAAGGGGTGGAAGAGCCGCAATTCGTCACCCTGATTTCCGGGACCTTCTGCAACAAACAGGGTGAAGAAGTGGCAAGACTTGACTCTGCCAATTCGGAAGGAAATATAAGTGAAAATCTAAAGCGGATTTACGGGTTTTCTTCTGACGAATTCGGGTTTGTACAAGGCCTGGAGGAAGAAGAACAGAACTACGCCACTTATTTTTTGGCAGCCCGGGGACTGATCCATGAACTCCTGAGCGGTGAGATAAGGAATCAGGACGTGGAACTGGACGGAAAATTCATCCTGGATTCCACACTCAAGGATTGCAAACTGCATGTAAATACTGGCAAGTTCATCCTCTTCGGGCAATGCGACTTTGAGAACTGCGAATTCAATTTCGCCGGGGCCGCTGAAAACGTCCGGCAACTGGTTTATGCCCTGAGCGGAGAAACCCAGGATTAAACAGCACTTATCCACTACTGGCCCTGTTGCATGAGCACTGTAGACCGCTTTTCCGGGATAGCTGGTTAACTCAAACAACAGGGCACCCCCTCCCTTACAAAGATGTTCGGATAGAAACTCAAACCCTGAAAACCGGAGCAAAAAAGGTTTTAATCTGTTTAAACCACAGGGCATTGCAGCTTTAAAACGACAACTAAAAAAGTCTCCAATCTAGTATCTTGTCACAAACAACCTGTCGCTTTCACAATAACGTCATTCCGGCGAAGGGCGGAATCCAGAAAAATAGAAAAAGACTGGATCCCGGATCAAAGCTTGCCCCGTACTCCGATACGGGGTCCGGAATGACAGTGACGTAATTAAAGTGCTATTCTTGCCAACATATAAAGTGTGACAAGACCCTATTGCATTTGTTTTACAATCTGATCTATCTCTTGAGCCAGTTTGTTCAATTCAGAAATTGCCCGAGCTGACTGTTGCATTGTATCAGTGGATTGCTTGGCAATTTTGTTCACCTCTTCAGTGGATTGATTGACTTGCTCACTTGCAGACGACTGTTCTTCCGAGGAAGTAGCTATATTTTGCACCTGTTCGGCATTGGACTCTGCAAGCACCACTATCTCCTGCAAATAGCTCCGGGCTTTCCCGGACTGTTCAGATGTCTCTTCCAGCGCTTTCTCGGTCTCGTTCACCTCTTGCACATTCTTTTCAGTGCCGGATGTTATGGAATTGATCGTATTCCCCACATCCTTGGTTGCTTCCATGGTCTTTTCCGCCAATTTCCGCACCTCGTCTGCCACTACCGCAAATCCCTTGCCTGCCTCTCCTGCACGTGCGGCTTCAATCGCTGCATTCAGTGCCAGAAGATTGGTTTGGTCCGCGATATCGTTGATCATGTCCATTACCTGATTTATTCCCTGGACATCCTGACTAAGCTGGTCCATGGAATCCTTAACATTCCGTGCGCGCTGACTCACACTCTTCATGTTGTTTGCTACCTGCTCCACTATTTCTTCGCCCTCTTTTGCCTTTTTCTTGGTACTCTCGGATTGTTCTGCAGCGCTGGATGCGTTCCTGGATATCTCCAGTATGGAAGCATTCATCTGCCCCATGGAGGTAGAGACCTCGGAAGAAAGTTTTTGCTGCTCATCAGCACCGTTGCTTGCTTCCTCTATTTGCGATGCAAGTTCCTCTGAAGCACTTGCCAAGCGTTCTGATACTTCATTGGCCTGCTCTGAAAGCTCGGAAAGTTTGTTGTTTTGTTCTTGTATTTGTCTCTCCTGCTCTTTAATTTCCGTTATATCTGCACCCGTTAGAAACACACTGACAACCTCTCCGTTATCATCAAACAACGGTGCGGAATCTATTTTAATATATTTTCTAACACCATTTCTTGTTTCCAGTTCTGTTTGAATTCCCAGGAGTGATTGTCTTTCATTGACCACCTTGTCCGTGACAGTAGACCGATTTGGATCATTATAAAAGGCAAGTCCGACTTTTTCCCCAATCAATTTATCCTTATTCTCTTCTTCAAGCAGTTTAGCCACCGCTTTATTAAACTTTAGCACATAACCATCCCTGTCTGTCCAAACCAGCGGAGTAGCCATGTTCTCCAGGATACTATCATAGTAATTTATTTGTTCCTGGATCCTATCCTTCATTGTATTTATCATTTCTGCAAGGTGGCCCAGTTCATCCTTTCTATCAATATGCAAATCCCCTACATCGAAGTTTCCCTGGGAAATACTTTCAGCATACCTCTCCATCCGCAGGATTGGTCTGGTAAAACGTTTGGAAAGAAAATATATTGCAACGATAAAAAGTATGGTTATAACTAGGCCGTATAATGTTGTCTTAAGGAAAATGGAGATGACATTGCTCCACACATCGTTAACATATATACTGCTGGTCAAGATCCATCCCCAAGGCTCGAATTCCTGAACATAAGCGATTTTGGGCTCGATCCTCTCTTCATTGTCATAATATTGCCAATCATAGTTCACAAATCCTGCACCTTTATTCTTTACCACTTGCAACATTTGTTTTATTATATACTTGCCCTGAGGATCCTGAAGTCCGGAGATGGTTTCACCGTCCATACGGTCATCTTTTGGATGCATTATCATCTTGGGTTGCATATCGAAAAGATAAAAATATTGCCTCTTCTGTTCCCCATACCTCGCATTTTCAATTGCGTCCTTGGCCTTTGACTTGGCTATTGATTCGCTCATTTCCCCTTGTTTGTACAAGCCGTGATAGTGCTTCAACACTCCCATCTGAGATTGAACCAGATTTTTCACCTTATCTTTTTTTCCTTTCAGAATTGTTTCCTGGATTTCAGGAAAATAGATCAAACTTAGCGAAATTGAAAAAATAGCCAAAAGCAAAATCATGCTTGCAATCAATTGGTATTGAAAACTCCCGAATTTGAACAAACGCATAAATCCCCCCTAAACAAGATATCAACAAATTTGGACTTTAAGATTTCCAGTCAGTTAACACTACAGCGCCATTTAAGCCGCAGCCAGGTGGCCCACTTTTGCTCTGAGTGGACCAAACGGCTGCGGCCTTAAGTTGATCTCAGCTATCAGGTTGTAATAATAGACAACTGTCGCTGTAATATTAATTATGTTTCCTAAACAACTTTATTGCTACTAAAATAACTTCCACAGATACAACTCTACCATACAATTTATGGTCATCGGGGTTGCCAATTTCAGGGAGTGGGGAATTTCAGGATTGCCTTTAAAACGGAATAAAGATATGAAATAACAGATCGGATTTGTTCTGGAAATGCGATCTAAAGTCGAATGGAAAGACCTTCTTGAAACTCAATCATTCTTTTAGTGTAATTAGGCAACCCGGCCATCTCGCCTCCCGGAGATCCGTGGCTTTCCGCCCCTGCCTTGCGGCAGGTTAGGCTTTTTCTAAAGCACAAAATTACTTACAGTTTTTTTAAAATCTGTCAACAATCATCTAGAGCATGGCTTTGGTTCAGTTTATCACAAAAATCCATATGCTTGTTGCAATTTATGAATGGCACTTGATACAGGAATCTGTTTTACAGCCGACTAACTTATTTTTGGAAATAAAAGCTGAATTGGCTTTGCACCCTAAAACAATTCTGTAAGGCTAAAGGCGGGCCTATCCACAGGGCAGGCTTCGCATCCTTGAATTCTATTTTCAGAGGGTTATCAGGAGCTAGCAAATACAGGATTAATGATGTTCGCAGCCTCAAAAGCCACTGCCATGCCTTTTGTTTCCGTTCTCACAACATAACCAGTGGATTTGACAATCGAGGCCGTGTATCCCTCACTAGGATATAAATTCTTTATGGGCAACAGAAGTTCAATCTCAACTTTTGTACCCACATCCAAGGCGTTGTTTGTAAAAAAGAATGCTCCACCTGAAGAAATATTGCAGGTTTTGGATGCAATGTGCTCATCTTGTCCTCCATCCAGCTTATATATGTGGGAAGGAAGTTGCAAATCATAGCGCCTGAACTTACGTTTTTCATTCATAACACTGTTCCAATCCGCTTGGGTACATAACTGAATCATATACCTTCTGAGTTCACTATTTATAAACTATCAATACGCACCTTAATTTACATTTGCTACTCTATTCGGCATATTTTCTGGACAAATTCTTAACAGTCCAGAGGGCAGCCTGTAATCTATTGGGGACATTGATCTTTTGAAAAATATTATAAACGTGGGTCTTCACTGTGCTTGCGGTTATACACAGGGATTCGGCTATATCTGAATTGGAATAACCCGCAGCTATCATCAACAATATCTCCTCTTCCCTCGAAGTCAGGGTCAAATCGCTTAAATCTTCCTTCTCCACCACTTCTTCGTTGTTCATATTTTTTTCCAACACGAATTCTGACAATAACTTCCTGGAAAACCAGATTTCTCCTTCCAACAGTGCCTTTATTCCTTTTTGCAAAAGCTCGGGGCTATCGTTTGGGTAGAAGACCCCTCTTACCCCCTGATGTAGCATATCCTTCTCTAGTCCCAGATTATATGGCAGATTGTACAATGCAAATATCAAGCTGTCACTCTGGTCCATGTTATTGCAGATCTTTAAATTCATCCACAAATTGTCTTTATCATTAGTCTGATAATCCCATAATATCAGGGAATTCTTGATTTTATTCGAATTTTTTTTCCAAAAACTTACCAGATCAAAATTTTCAAAATTTTCACATTCAAAATCCGGAATATCTTGAACATATTCCATCAAACTCTCGACTTCAGGTTTATTTGAACTGACTAAGCAAACTTTATTGTTCTTCATATTAATTTTCATTGTATATAACATTCTAAAATGTAGCAGGGCATTGACCCTGCATTATTCAAAAACTCTGAACTCACTTTAACAATATACAGACATTTCCAAGTATTATATTTTATTATTTATTAAAGTTTCCTCAAAAAGTCAACCCTGACTCTGAATGATTTTTTAGTGTCTGAAACAAATATACCCAGCTACAGGATTACTTACAGCATTAGGTCTTAGTCTTTTGATTCCAACACTACAGAGTTTATTTCCGCACCTCCCGAGGTTGAAAAGCAGAAATATCCAAACACATTCAATATGGTTGAATTTTGATCCACTACCAAGACTACAGTATTATTAGGGCAAAAAAATTAGTTGAATTAAAATTTTTCTTGTATTATTCCTGAACAGGTATTTTTTTCAAGGACCTACAGCATGAATAAAAACAATATTGAACAGGATATGGAGCTTCCAGCAGGAATCAAGCACATCTCCCTGCACGGTAAAGACATTTATATACTCGGCACCGCCCATGTCTCCGCAAAGAGTGTGGAGGAAGTAAAAAGCTCGGCACAGGTTCTACAGCCGGATTCTGTCTGTGTGGAACTGTGTTCCACCAGATACACCTCCCTGATGGAAAAGCAGTCCTGGCAACAAATGGATATCTTTCGGGTTATCCGGGAAAAGAAAGCCTTTTATCTATTGATTCAATTGGTAATGACCGCGTTTTACCGAAAACTGGGTGAAAAAATGGGGGTCAAACCCGGAGCCGAAATGTTGGAAGGAATTCAGCAGGCACAGGAACGAAACGCTGAATTGGTACTGGCTGACAGGGACGTAAACATCACTTTGCGGCGCGTCTGGGGGTATTTATCTTTATGGTACAAGATGAAACTGTTTTTCCAGATGCTTTTGAGCATCTTTTCCCAGGAGAAAGTGGACGAAGATATTGTCGAGAATCTAAAGGAACGCGATCAACTGGAAGTTATCATGGATTCTATGGCCAGTTCCTTTCCGGAAGTGAAAAACAGGCTTATAGACGAGCGGGATATATACTTGGCCCAAAAAATCAAGGAAGCCCCGGGGACAACCGTTCTGGCCATTGTGGGCATAGGTCACCAAGAGGGGATACTGCAAAGGATCCATGATGATATCGACGTGGCCCCGCTAATGCAATCTCCCCCGAAATCAAGGATTCCACAGATCCTCAAGTGGTTGATCCCTGCCATTATTGTGGGACTGTTAATCCTGGGTTTTTTCAAAGGAGGTTTAGAGCATTCTATACAGTCCCTTGCAATTTGGGTCTTGGTAAACGGGATCTTTTCAGCCCTGGGGGTTGCTATTGCCCTTGCCCACCCCCTTACCATAATTGTAACTTTTATTGCGGCCCCATTGACCAGCTTGAACCCTACGATAGCTGCCGGTTGGGTTTCCGGCCTGACACAAGCCCTGTTGAAAAAGCCAACCGTGGGAGATTTGGAAAATCTACCCACTGACATTACTTCAATTAAAGGTTTCTGGTTCAACCCCTTGTGCAGGATCCTCCTGGTTGTAGTGTTGGCAAATCTGGGCAGTTCCATAGGTACCTTCCTCGCAGGGGGATGGATAACCGCCCGCTTTTTTTAAAACCAACCCTTGACATTTCTCCAATCCTGTCTATTTAAAAACAAAATGCTTTAAAAGGAGGCCAGTATATGACGCAGACCGAGCAGCATCAATTCCAAGCTGAAACCAACAAGTTGCTCAATATCATTATTCATTCCATCTACACCAACAAGGAAATCTTCTTGAGGGAACTAGTTTCCAACTCCTCTGATGCCCTGGACAAGGTAAGGTTCGAGATTAACAGGGGGGTCGAAGTAATAGAACCTGATCAAGATTTGGAGATCAGTTTGCATGTGGATAGTGAAAACAAGAAACTCATTATCAGGGACACCGGGATAGGGATGTCCAGGGAGGATGTGGTCAACAATCTGGGCACGATTGCGAAATCCGGAACCGAGGAATTTTTGAAGAAAGTCTCTGAAGAGAAGGAGAATCCTGATAATATAATCGGCCAATTCGGTGTGGGATTTTATTCCGTATTTATGGTAGCTGACAAAGTACAAATAAAGACCCAATCCGCCTATCCTGGAACTGCACCGGTATTTTGGAGCTCCGACGGAATGGGAAGCTTTGATATCGGGGAACCGGAAGAGCAAATCTCCCGCGGCACCCAAATAGAAGTATTCATAAACCAGGAGAATGAAGAATACTTGGATGCAGAAAAGATAAAATCCATTATCAAGAGACATTCCAACTTCATTTCCTTTCCCATTTACGTGGAGGAGGAAAAAGTCAACACCATCTCTGCACTGTGGAAGGAATCCAAGTTCAATATCAGCACTGAGCAATACAACGAATTCTACAAATTCCTGACTTACAGTTCAGAGGATCCGTTTGAGACAATACATATCTCCGTGGATGCACCGGTTCAGTTCAACAGCATATTGTTCATTCCAGAGCACGGAACCGGGATGTTCGATCCCTATAACATGGAATACGGCTTGGACCTGTACGTTAACCGTATTTTGATTCAAAGAAAAAATCAGGAGCTCATCCCTCAACATCTGGGCTTTCTGGAGGGAGTGGTAGACACAGAGGATCTGCCCCTCAATCTTTCCAGGCAGGCTATCCAGGAAAATGCCCTGATCCGCAAGATAAACTCTACTATCTCCAAACAAGTATTCGGCAGACTGGAAAAAATAGCCCAAAACGAGCCGGAAAGATACAACAAATTCTGGAACGAACACGGCAAGATATTAAAACTGGGATACATGGATTTCGAAAACAGGGATAAATTCTGTGAATTGCTGCGTTACAACTCCTCCTGTTTTGATGACGCCGATGGCCTGACCTCCCTGAGTGAATACGTGCAAAGGATGAAGGAAGGACAAAAGGAAATATATTTCGTTTCCGGCCAGAGCAGGGAGAACATTGTTAGCAATCCACATCTGGAGCTCTTCAAGGACAAGGGCCTGGAAGTACTTTACCTGTTTGAACCAGTGGATGAGTTTGTACTGCAGGCAATAGGCAGCTACCAGGAATACCCCTTAAAGTCTGTAGAACATGTGGATCCCAATGACCTGGAACAATTCGAATCCAGCCAGGAAAAGAAGGAAGAGTTGAGTGAAGACGAGGAAAAAGATCTTGACAAGCTCCTGGAAAAGATGAAGGAGATATTGGGAGATCAGGTAACGGAAGTTCGGGCCTCCAAGCGGCTAAACCAGAGTCCGGCTTGCCTGGTAAGCCCTGATAGCGGGATGAGTTCACAGATGCAAAGGATAATGCAGGTTGTAAACAAGGATAATTCCGTCCCCAAGCAGATCATGGAAGTAAACCCCAATCATCCGCTTAGCAAAAATCTGCTCAAGGTTTACAACAAGAATCCAGAGGACGAATTCATCAAGACTGCAACCACGCAATTATTCGAGTCAGCTCTGCTGCTGGCGGGTTATCTCTCAGATCCACACAGCCTGGTAAACCGCAATTTCAGCCTGCTGGAAAATGCCAGCAAATGGTATACACAAAGTCGGGAAATGTAATCCCTAATGGGTTCTATCCGGGACTTATCTCCCGGTTAGAACCCCTTAACCAGCACTTGACAGCAATTCTAATTTTAAAAGTATTACATTAACCTACTGGTATAACATAGATCTATTTAATCCCCAGCCGGGTGGATCGCTGTGCGACTTGATTAGCTTCGCGAACGTTTCTCGCCCCGCCCTGTCAAGGCATGGACGGGGTAGTTCGAGAAAAGTTCAGCTAAAACACTTTCTTACTTAAAACTTTAAAACCTTGAAACTCTAAATCTTTGCCTCTTAATCCGCCTGCTTACGTATAAAAGAAGGGATCTCGAACTCCTCTTCGTCGAATACAAATTCCTCTTCACCCGGACCGGGTTTCTTTTTGCCCTCCTGCTGGTTCATCTCCTTTTGGGACTTGGATTCGTTATTACCCTGTTGTCCACCTCCCAGCCCCTTGCGCAAGTAGGCAGGTATGTTCCTGTCCTCGTTTTCTTCATTAACCTCAGTGCTGCTCCTGTTCTTCATCTTCTTGAGATCCTCGCTTTGCCCCCGGCTTCCCTGCAAGACATTGATATGATTTTCCGGCAGTGAATTCTGAGGTTCTTTCTCTGTTTCAGCATCGCTTTCTATTCCGGTGGCAATGACCGTGATTCTGATCTCGTCTCCCACATTTTGGTCAAAAACAGTGCCAAAATATATCTCTGCATTATTGTGGGCGGATTCCGAAATAATGCTAGCTGCCTCGCTTACTTCATCAATGGTCAGATCCGGTCCAGAGGTCACATTCATCAAAACACCCTTGGCACCGTCAATGGAGACATCCTCCAGCAGGGGACTGGTAATGGCCTTGGTTGCGGCTTCCCTTGCCCTGCCTTCTCCCTCTGCGATGCCTGTGCCCATTAGGGCAAGTCCCATCTCGGACATAACCGCTTTGACATCAGCAAAATCCAGATTGATGAGTCCAGGTACCATAATCAGATCGGAAATACCCTTGACACCGTAATAAAGTACTTCGTCCGCCTTTTTCAGCATTTCCAGAAAGGGAGCCTTGTGGGAAGCCAAGGACAACAACCTGTCGTTGGGAATGGTGATGATGCTGTCAACTACTGAACTTAAATTTTCTATACCCTTTTCTGCCTGCTGCAATCTCCTGGTGCCCTCGAAATAGAAAGGCTTGGTGACTACTGCTACGGTGAGGGCGCCCAACTCCTTTGCCGCTTCGGCAATAACCGTTGCTGCGCCTGTGCCTGTACCACCTCCCATTCCCCCGGTAATAAAGACCATGTCGCAATCACCCAGGGTTTCCTTTATAGTATCGATGCTCTCGTAGGCGGCTTCCTTTCCCAATTCCGCATCTGCTCCTGCTCCCAGGCCCTTGGTAAGTTTTTCCCCCAACTGCAGCTTGTGTTCGGCTGAAGAATGCTTCAGGGCCTGCACATCTGTATTGGCAACTATGAAAGAAACACCTTTCAGTGAGGAACTTATCATGTTGTTGACTGCATTTCCGCCGCCTCCGCCAACCCCAACAACTTTTATCCTGGCATTTCCTTCAGGTTCTATTTCCAAATATTCCATATCTAACCTCCCTTTAGCTTTTCTTCAAAAATTTTTTTTATTGAGGGTGATACATTTCATCTTGAAATCATTTTTTTATTGTTTAGCAGTTATTAATTCAACTTATATCTGAAAACCACTTGCGCATTTTTGCCAAAATCCAGTTGAACACATTTTTATCCCGCATACGAATAGTTTGGCCGGATTTCTGTTGCTGGTTGCTGTATTGCAACAACCCCACCGCAGTGGAATACTTCGGATTCATCACCACATCCTTGAGGCCTCCTATTCCCTTGGGATAGCCCACCCTAGTGGGCAAGTTAAAAACTTGTTCACCCAACTCATCGACCCCTTCTATCAAGGAGGTGCCCCCTGTTAACACCACACCCGCACCCACCATATTTTTGTATCCGGATTGCACCAACTCCTGGTCAACCAGGCTAAGTATCTCTTCAATCCTGGGTTCGCATATCTCGGCAAGCACTCTCCTGGAAAGCTGTCTGGGGTTCCAATCCCCCACGCTGGGCACTTCGATCACTTCGTTGCTCTGGACCTTGTCTGTCATTGCACTACTGTACTTCTCCTTGATCTTTTCAGCACTGGATATGGAAGTACGCAATCCAAAAGCTATATCACTGGTCAGATTGGTTCCTCCCAGGGCTATAACCGAATTGTGCTTGATAGAATCATTGCAGAATATGGAAAGATCGGTGGTTCCACCTCCGATATCCACCAATGCCACCCCGATTTCCTTCTCATCCTCGGTTAGCACAGCTTCTGCGGAAGCAAGGGATTCCAGGACGACATCAGAAACATCCAACCCGGACTTGTGGCAGGATCGGATAATGTTTTGCGCACTGGAGACAGCGCCGGTGACAATATGGACCTTTACTTCCAATCTGACACCCGCCATGCCCAACGGGTCCTCAACTCCTCTTTGATCGTCCACTATAAATTCCTGGGGCAATATATGTATGAGTTCACGGTCCAAAGGGATTGCAACAGCCTTGGCAGCATCAATCACCCTTTCCTTGTCCTTTTGGCTGACTTCACCGCCTTTAACAGCAATCACCCCGTGACTGTTGAACCCTTTAATATGACTTCCGGCTATCCCAGCATAAACATCCCGGATTTGACATCCCGCCATCAACTCGGCTTCTTCCAGAGCCTTCTTGATTGACTGCACAGTCTGTTCAATATTGACCACCACTCCTTTTCTCAAACCGGTAGAAGGACTCATGCCTATTCCAATGATATTCACCCCTTCGGGTGTTGGCTCCCCCACCACGGCACAGATTTTGGTAGTCCCAATATCCAGTCCCACCAAAAACTCGGATTTCGTGCTCATAATTTTCTCCTATATTCTACTTGGATAACCGTTTACAAGTTCGAAGTTTACAGATTCGATTTCAAAACTTTCTTTATGCATACCGGAATATTTCGGTCAAATTAAGGGTTAAGAGGATTTCAAAATTTTGCAGCTTTGATGTAGATGGGCGAGTTTAGTCCAAACACTAATTAGAAGCCACTTTGAGCTGTTCAAACCCCACCCATGCCTTTTTGTTGTAAATCCGAACCACTTTTACCCTTTTCAACTCTTTCCTTTTAGTCAAATCCCCCCATATTCTACTTAAGAATCGGCAATTGGCATTGATTTCTTCTCTGCCCAACTTTAGCAAAATATCAAAATCCCGCAGGAACAATTCCACCAATTCCTGGGAGACAAAATTAACCCATGAAATCTTTGCAGTACTGAAAGGCAACCTTTTTTGTTGCAGTTGTCCTGTCAATTTTTGCAAATCATTCTTCACTTCCTTATTTCTGTCGTCGAAATACAACAAGGGAAGGGAAACCAAGTCTTTTGCAGTAACAGGTGCTATAATCCCTCCAGTCCTGTTTGCATAATAAATCCTATCCTTTTTGCGGGTCCAGAAAACCGGCTTTTTTTCATTTATACCAATAAAAAAGCTGTCCGGTAACTTCCTTTTAACAGAGACGTCCTTGATCCACGCAAGTTGCATCAAATTGCTCTCTATATCACCTATACTTATTTTCAAGGCGTTTTGCCCCGGATGTAGTTTGGCCTTATTCAAAATTTCATTCTTTCCCAGACGATTATTGCCTTTGAGCCTTATAGTGTCTATTCCGAAATAGGAAGTACTGGTAAGCCAGCTATAGCCCTCCAGTAGTCCCCAACTCAAAAAGGCCAAAAAAAACAACAAAATGGACACCCCCAAAATACTCCCCATTATGCCTCGAAAAACTGCAAGTAATTTGAACTTGTCTCTCCCGGTGTTCTTATATTTATTCTTTTGTCTCACTATCTCACCGTAAAATTGCCTTAAACCAAATACTGCAAGTATAACTCCAATCCCCACCCGATCCCGGTTCGGCTATATATCCCGGGAATACTGACCTTGCACAACCTTGACTTCAGTCTGCAAATCCATGTGAAACCTGTTATAAACCCTTTCCCTGGCCAAGCTGATAAGTTCGAATGCTTCTGCGCTCTTGCCGTTACCTATATTGATCATAAAATTGGCATGCAGTTCAGAGAAGGCCACACCACCGCAAACGTGCCCCTTGAGACCGCAACTGTCCAATAAATATCCGGCAGACATCTCCGGGTCGGGATTCTTGAATACACATCCGCAAGTATTCGATGTAACAGGCTGAGTAGTTTTTTTTCTGCGATAATTGTCTTTCATTGTTTTCAAAATTTCTCTTTTGTCCCGGAAGAAAAGCTCTAGTTCCACCCGGGTTATTATCCAGGAACTCCCCTTGATCCCGGGATCAAACTCCCTGTTCCCCAGCTGGATTGCATCCTTGTCCACCCATTCAAGACCGTGTTCCGGAGTCCATATCTGCACCCTTTTTATCATATTCCCTATTTCCCGACCGAATGACCCGGCATTCATGGCAATTGCTCCGCCCAAACATCCTGGTATGCCAACCAGGCCTTCCAGGCCCGAGATTCCCTTTCTCTGCAGCCAACTCAAAAAAACCGGCAACCTGCAACCGGTGGCTGCAAGGGCTTTTACCCTGTTTTCATCCAACTCCTCAACTTCCACTAGCCTTTGCCTGCAGTCCTTGATCAAAAGCAGGGGCAAGTTCCCGTCTTGCACCAACAAATTGCTTCCGTGACCTATAACCAGGGGATTTAAGCCCTCCTGCTCCATCCAGCCGGGAATTTTTTCCCAGTCAATTTCCTGATCTATCCTTAATTCAAGTTGGGCCCTACCTCCCATTTTCAAGGTAGTTCTATCTTTCATCTCCGGGTTGGCAACTATTTGCATGCTGTTAACACCAAACAATAAACTTTAACCAGAAGTATCATTAATATAGGATTCTCCCAGCTTATAAACATTACCTGCACCCAATGTGAGCAAAACATCTCCTGGAGCTACTTTTTGCTTCAAGACCTGGAGGCAATTGTCCAGATCAGAACAATAGCCAGTGCTCACTTTACTTACCTGTTTAATTCCCTGGGAGAGATTGAAACCGTTAACTCCGGGTATAGGGTCTTCTCCAGCAGGGTATACATCTGTAATCAGGATTTCATCCGCTTCATTGAAAGCCCTGCAGAACTCTCCGAACAAGGACTGGGTGCGACTGAACCTGTGGGGCTGAAAAACCACAAAGACCCTTTTTTCAGGATACATCTCCTTGACTGTCTTAATGGTAACTTCCAGTTCCCTGGGATGATGACCGTAATCGTCAATAACCGGAACACCGGCCCCTTCACCCTTGTATTCCAATCTGCGGCTCACCCCGCCAAAACTGTCCAATCCCTTCAAGATCTCTTCTTTGGACATCCCGACCTGCAAACAAAGCCCTATCACCGCCAAGGCGTTTAAAACATTGTGGGTCCCGGGCAGGGAAATTTCGATATCAGCCCAGGGGATTTCGTTGTAAAACACCCTGAATTCTGTTTTCATACCGGAATCAATAATCTGTGCCTGCAGATCGTTATCCGGATTAAAACCGTAGGTAAATACGCTTCTTTTCACCCTGGACTGCAAACGCCTCAATTTGGAGTCGTCGCCGCAAACTACGTTCACCCCGTAAAAAGGGATCTTGTTCAGAAATTCAACAAATGTATCCTCAATAGCTTGCAGATCTGTATAATAATCCAAATGATCGGCATCTATATTGGTCACTATACTCATTATAGGCAAGAGGCAAAGGAACGACCCGTCCGATTCGTCCGCTTCCGCGATAAGATAGTCCCCCTGCCCCATCAAGGCATTACTTCCGTAACTGTTCAATCTACCGCCGATAATGACAGTTGGATCCATTCCCGCTTCCTTGAACACGGTGCCCAGTAGTGATGTGGTTGTCGTCTTGCCGTGGGTTCCAGCCACTGCTATTCCGGTTTTCAGGCGCATCAACTCCGCCAGCATCTCTGCTCTTGGTATAACCGGAACACCGTTATCAAATGCCATTTGCACTTCCGAATTTTCCGGACCTATGGCTGTGGATTTTACCACTACTTCCGCATCTCCCACGTTTTCCGGCCAATGTTCCTGATATATTGTCGCTCCCAGGGAGACCAGGCGGTCAATCGCCTCATTTTGCGCTCGGTCGGAACCGGAGACCTGGTAGCCCAGGTTAAGCAGCACCTCCGCAATACCGCTCATTCCGGATCCTCCTATTCCCACCATGTGTATTTTTCTAATCTTGGACTTCATAGTTGCAATTCTTGTTATCTGTTTATGATCCAACCTCAAGGTATCTGAATTCCGTGGATTCCCTTTTCCCCCGACTAATGGCTGCTGTCTTTCTCCCTCTTTCCTATTTCATCTTTTATCTATCTTCTGTCTCTATCATCTGCACTCTGCCATCTGTCTTCAGTAATACTTTCCAATTCATCCACTATTTTCCGCGCTGCTCCCGGACTGCCCAATTGCTTAGCAGCCGCACCCATATCCTGCAATTTTTGAGGAACTGCCAATAAATCCATTACCACCCGACCCAGATTTATATCCTGTAAATAGCTTTGTTCCAGCACTATAGCTGCCCCTGCCTCTTCCAGGCGTTTGGCATTGGTTAGCTGGTGGCTCTGTATTGCATAGGGATAGGGAATCAAAACACTTGGTCTTCCGGCCGTTGTCAATTCCGCAACTGTGGAAGCACCCGCTCTGCAGACTACCAAATCCGCCCAGTCAAAAAGAGACCCCATATCTTCAATAAATGCATATACTTCCTCAGGCATCCCCTTTTCCCTGTAGGCCTCCAGCACTCTATCCACGTCCTGTTCACCCGCCTGATGTACAATTTGTACCTTGCCTGACTTGAATTCCGGCAAGGATTCGATTATCGCATCATTCAAGGCCCTTGCTCCCTGGCTTCCGCCAAGCACCAAGACCCTTCCCGCTGTATCCTGCAGATATTCTTTTTCTTTTTCCCTGATCTCCTCGAATTTGCTGCGAACCGGGTTACCGGTTAGCATTGCTTTACTTGCATCGAAAAACCCCTCCTCGTCCGGAAAAGACAAGAACACCCTGTCTACCCGGCTACCCAAAAACTTGTTCGTGACCCCGGGTTTGCTGTTTTGTTCATGAACAGCCGAGGGTATTTTTTTCAGACTTGCCAGGAGAACCGGGACAAAACCTGCGTAACTCCCAAAGCCGATAACTACTTCCGGCCCGAATTTACGGTAAATGGATAGGCACCTGAAGATGCTCTTGCTCAACCAAAATACCGTACGCAAGGAACGCATACCCTTTCCCAGGACTCCCTTTGCAGGCAAACCAATAAACTCCACTCCCGCCCTTTCAGCCATCTCCTTTTCCGGTCCCTTTTCTCCACCCAGGAAAAGGATCTTAATAAACGGAAAACGCTTCTGGAGCTCTTCAATCACAGCCAAAGCCGGCAATATATGACCACCCGTTCCTCCGGTACACACAACAGCTCTTCTGATTATCAATTCCTTCTCCAACTCACTTTTTATTCAGCCTGGATACTACCGGACTGGTTTTTACATTCTCCCGGCCTGCAATATTCAATATAAGTCCCACACTGAAAGACATCATGATCATATTGGAACCACCGTAACTTATAAAAGGCATGGGTTGTCCCTTTGGGGGCACGGCACCCAGGGCTACTGCTATATTCAACAGACCACCCAAAACAATGTTCAAAGCGAGTCCCAAGATAGTGAATCTATCCTGGAGTTCATACCTCTCAAAGGCGTTCTTGAAACACCTGAAAACTATTACCGCCAAGCAGAGCAGCACTAAAGACACTCCCACAAACCCCATTTCTTCTCCCAGCACCGCAAGTATGAAATCAGTGTGCGCCTCCGGGAGATAAAACAACTTCTGCTTGCCAGCGCCCAAGCCTTTTCCGAACACTCCCCCGGCGCCCAGACCGTAAAATGACTGCACCACTTGATATCCCACATCCTTTGCGTGCTCAAAGGGCTCCAAAAAGGCCATCCATCTTTGCAGCCGATATGGAGATTCCCTGATCATCAAGGCACCCACTCCGGTACAAAGGAGCGCGGAACTCAACAAGTAAACAAGTCTAGTTCCTCCAACCAGACTCATGAAAAAAAGCATTGCTGTTAAAAATACTGCTCCACCGAAGTCCGGCTGCAAGATCAAAATCAGGGCTATCGTCCCTGTAACCAAAACCGGAGGCAGGAAACCAACACTGAAGGTCTTGACCTTGTCCTGCTTATGGCTGAAAAAGTAGGCCAAATACAACACCAGGGCCACCTTGGCAAATTCCAGGGGTTGAAATGTAGCCAGGCCAAAATACAGCCAGCGACTCGCTCCGCCGGCAGATATTCCCAAGGGAGTGAGGGTCAGCAGCAAGAGTATCAGGGCTGCTAACAACCAGAGATAAACGGTCTTGTAAAAGAACTTCACCGGCATCTTATAGGTGATGTATATGACCACCAAGCCAAGAATCGTGTATATGCCTTGCTTTTTGAAAAAGTAATAGTGGTCCCCGTAGGCCCGCTCTGCCATGATACCGCTTGAACTCATAACCATAAGCAATCCCAGGGCCATCATGATTAGCACAGCTCCCAACAAATAATAATCCAGTCCGGATCTATCCTTTTTGGGTGCAGTATTATTTTCCATAGCTTTTCCGGTTCAGCTGCTTGATAGTGCTTGGGCGAAAATTCACCCATCTACATCAAAACTGCAAAATTTTAAAATCCTTATGTATTAATATACACTGCGGTTTCAAATTTTTTCTCCTTGTATATGGCCAAATTCAGCTCCAATCACAGTTTTCGGTCAGGCACTTGATAATAAACATTCGTCCAGTTCCAGGACTTCCTTTTGAAAAGCCTCGCCCCGTTCCTTATAACTGCCGAAGAGATCGAAACTGGAAGTAGCAGGGGACAGCAGCACTACATCCCCCGGCCTTGCCGCTTTGCTGATTTCACGTATCGCTTCCTGCAGTGTGGTTTTCCAAAAAACCGGAGCACAATCCTTCCAGGCCTCTTGAAACAAGTTTCTACTGTCTCCAAACAGTCCGATCATCCGCACTTTTTCCTTTATCAACCCGCTAAGGCTCGAGGGATCTCCACCTTTGAATATTCCACCAGCCAACAACAAGACCGGCCTGTCCAAGCTATCCAAGGCGGCCCTCATCGCCTCCAGGGTCGTGGCCTTGGAATCGTCCACAAACAGCACTCCGGATTTTTCACATACTTGCTGCAACCGGTGCGGATTGGGTTGGAAATCCTGTATGGCACTTTCCACTTCCTGTTCTGTTATCCCCCATCTGTTACAGACCAGGGAGGCTGCTTGAATGTTCCCCCGGTTGTGAGGTCCGATCAGACCCGGACAGTTCCAATCCTTTTTATGGTCAAAATATTTCTTTTCCGCCAAAATGCTGGTTTCGCGCTCTATAACCCCTTGCATGTGGGCAGGGAGAATAGCCAGATCACCTTGTTTTTGATTCTTGAACAACCTGATTTTGCTTTGGAAATAATCCTGCATATCAGTATGGTAATCCAAATGATTGGGGGAAACGTTCAACAAAACAGCTACCTGGGGACAAAAGTCTTGAATAAGTTCCAGTTGGAAGCTGCTTACTTCCAACACAATTATGTCCGCCTTTTGTTCCGAGAGCACATATTCTGATAATGGTACCCCTATGTTCCCTCCTAAAAAGACATTGTAACCCCTGTTGCGCAAAACATGGTCTATCAGCCTGACAGTGGTTGTCTTGCCATTTGTTCCGGTGACACCGACAATCTGGGAATCGATGAACCAATAAGCAAATTCCAGTTCCGAGTACATCGGTATTTTATTTTCCCCTGGCAACAAATCCCTGATCTGTCCTGGAGGAATTCCGGGGCTCAAAATCACCATGTCACAGTTTTCAAATTGCTCCGGGCTGTGCTCGCCGTAAAGTATATCTATGCCATTATCTTCCAACCAAGTTGCCTTATCCGCCTTTACTGCTCCTGGATCACTTTCCAGAATCCGGACCTTGGCGTCCTTGTGGGATGCCAATTTGGCAGCCGCTAGGCCCGAAATCCCGGCACCCACTATGGCTATGCCCTTTCCCTGCAGTATATTTTCTTCTGTTGCAGTTCTCATTATTTATCTCTCCTCCGGGCTGATAGCCATTTCCAGGGCAAGGGGCAATATCTTCCCGGAATCAAAAATTCTAAAACCCATTATGCCAGCTGCACAAGGAGTTCCCAATCCCTTTGCACGGTAATTTTATTCTCAATAAAATATTCTTTGTTATCAATAATTTATCTTTTTGCTCCAGTTTTGCTTTGAAAATAAATAACTCTTTAAACGCTTGATGTTTGAATTCTTATTAAATCTTTGATTTTATTTCTTGATCCAGTTGGTCAAGATTGCCCGAATTTCGAATTTCGATATTTGAATTTTATTCCTATAACAAGAAAAAATTCAAATACA
>Ga0207714_1000818_pt1 | contig 21103 bp, 15 predicted proteins | sample PonA232FremontCA_2_FD_187270 | JGI IMG/M metagenome (GOLD analysis project Ga0207714, IMG submission 187270) | Marine sediment microbial community from Fremont, CA, USA - Pond A23 Sediment 2 (SPAdes) | ecosystem: Environmental > Aquatic > Marine > Unclassified | place: USA: Fremont, California...
GGGGGGGGGGGGGGGGGGGGAGCCGGTCCAGGTCGAAGGCGTGCAGGGGCTGGCCTGTTTCCAGCATCACATAGTTGGTTACATCCACCACGACGTTGATGGGACGCTGGCCCATGGCCAGGAGGCGATAGCGCAGCCAGGCGGGACTGGCCCCGATGGTGACGTTTTCCGCCACTTTGGCTTGGTACAGGGGGCACAACCCGCCCTCGTCCACGGAGACGGCCACCCGATCCGCGCACACCGGCGGGACCTCCTGGAGCTCGGTACGGGGCATGGTCAGGGGGAGTCCGAAGCAGGCCGCCACCTCGCGGGCGATCCCCAGAATGCTCAAGCAGTCCCCGCGGTTGGGGGTGATGCCGATGTCGAAGATGCGGTCCGCGAGCCCCAGGGCCTCGCGCAGGGGTGCTCCCGGGCTCGTCTGGTCCTCGAGGATCATGATCCCGGATTCGTCCTCGCCCAGGCCCAGCTCCTTCTCGGAAAGGATCATCCCCTCCGAGGGCTGGCCCCGGATCTTGGTCCGCTCCACACGGGTTCCCGAAGGGAGCTCGCTCCCTGGTGGCGCGACCGGAACAAGGAGCCCGGCAGCGACATTGGGCGCGCCGCATACGATGTCCGCGTGCCGTTCCCCGCCCAGATCCACTCGGCAGAGGGTCAGATTGTCCGCATCGGGATGCTGGCTGCAGTCAAGGACCCGGCCCACGCGGAAGTCGCGCAGGGACTGGAAGGCCTCGAACTCCTCCTCCACCTCGAGGCCCAGCATGGTCAGGGTGTGGCTCAATTCGTCCACGGAGCCGGAATAGGGGGTGAATTCCAGAAGCCAGTTCAGGCTGAGATACATGGCGCAGTCCTGTAAGCGGTTTGGCGTGTTTGGCGCGACGCAGGGGGCAAAAGCCAGTCCCGTCCTCGCTGGGCCAGCGGGTCGAGCCCTGGCGGAGGTGGATCTCCCTGCGGGGATCAGGATCAGCAGCGTCTTTTCCGGGCTGCGGAGGAGCCCCTAGCCTTGCTGGGGACGCGGTCGCCCGGCTCGCAGTGGCTGATCAGGTCGCGGGATAGAAGCGGAATTGATCCAGAAAGGGGAGATCGTTGTCGAAGAACAGGCGCAGGTCGTCGATTCCGTGCTTGAGCATGGCCACCCGTTCCACGCCCAGGCCGAAGGCGAATCCGGAATACTCTTCCGGGTCGTAGCCCACGGCCTTGAAGACTTCCGGGTCGATCATGCCGCAGCCCAGGATCTCCACGAACCCGGTCTGCTTGCATACGCGGCAGGGAGAGCCGTCCTCGGAGAATCCCTTTCCGGAGCAGATGACGCAGCTGATGTCCACTTCCGCGCTGGGCTCGGTGAAGGGGAAGAAGCTGGGCCGGAAGCGGACCTGGATATCCCGGCTGAAGATACGCCGCAAAAAATGGGTGAGCGTTCCCCGCAGATCGGCCATGCTCACCTGCCGGTCCACGAGAAAGCCCTCGATCTGATTGAACATGGGCGAATGGGTGAGATCCGCGTCCCTGCGATAGACCTTGCCCGGAGCGACTGCCGCCAGGGGAGGGTTCTGTTCCTGCATGGTCCGGATCTGCAAGGGCGAGGTGTGCGTGCGGAGCACGACGGCGTCGGAGAGGTAGAGAGTGTCCTGCATGTCCCGCGCGGGATGATCCTGCGGGATGTTCAGGGCCTCGAAATTGTAGAAATCCGTCTCCACTTCCGGGCCCAGGACCACTTCGTAGCCCAGGCTCCGGAATATGGAGCAGATCTCTTCGCTGACCAGGGTAACCGGATGCAGCGTCCCCGTCCAGGGAGCGCGTCCGGGAAGTGTGGGATCGAAGCCCTCCCTGCGGGCCCTGTCCCGTTTTTGCTGCAGCTCGTCCTGGATTCGGGTGAAGCGCTCCTGCAGGCGCTGCTTGATCCGGTTGGCCGTCTTGCCGGCTTCCGGGCGGTCCTCCTCTGGCAGGTCCTTGAGCTCGGACAGGTGCTGAACCAGGCTGCCTCGCCGGCTCAGGTAGGTGACCCGGATGCTCTCCAGCTCCTCCGGGTCCTCCACCTTCTCCACAGCGGCCTCGAAGGCGCTTTCCAACTGCCGCAGCTTGTCCAGGAATGCTTGGAGCGCGGAGGAGCCCACGACCTACACCTTTGTTTTGGCCATTTCCGCGAGCTTGGCGAATCCCTGGCTGTCCCGGATTGCCATGTCCGCGAGGACCTTCCGGTTCAGCTGGACCTCCATGCGGCGCAATCCAGTCATGAACTCGCTGTAGGAGAGGCCGTTCTGGCGCGCGCCCGCATTGATCCGGGTGATCCAGAGCTTGCGGAACTCGCGCTTCTTTCTGCGCCTGTCCCGATAGGCGTTGGCATAGGCCTTTTCCACCGCCTCGCGTGCCGGACGATACAGTGTGCTCCGGCTGCCGCGATAGCCCTTGGCTTCCTTGAGATATTTCTTATGGCGTCTGTTTTTCTGCGTGCCGCGTTTGATCCGCATAGCGTTCCTCCAGTCTCGAAAAGATTCGCGCGCCGGTTTCCGACGGTTTGGGCCGATTGACGGCGTTTATTTGGCCCAGGCGCATCCGGCCGCCTTGAGGTTGGCCGAATGGGTCACAGTCTGGGTGCGCAGTCGGCGTTTGCGCTTGGCGTTCTTCTTGGTCAGCAGGTGGCTGTGAAAGGCACGCTGACGCTTGATCTTGCCGGTACCCGTCTTGCGGAAGCGCTTGGCCGCTCCGCTGTGGCTCTTCATTTTGGGCATGGCTACGCTCCTTGGGGCCCTTACTTGCTGGAGACGGGGGCCAGGATCATGAACATGGTCCGACCCTCCATCTTGGGGGCCTGTTCGATTTTTGCCTCATTGGCCAATTCGTTTTGGAATCGCGTGAGCAGCTCCTCGCCGTAACTCTTGTGCACGATCTCGCGACCGCGGAAGAAGACGGTGATCTTGCACCGATCCCCCTTGGCCAGGAATCTGCGGGCATGACCCACCTTGGTCATGAGGTCGTGCTCATCCGTCTTGGGCCGGAGCTTGACCTCCTTGAGCTGGACCTGGACCTGTTTCTTCTTGGTTTCCTGGCGCCGCTTCTGCTGCTGGTACTGGTACTTGCCGTAGTCCATCAAGCGACATACCGGAGGCTTGGCATTGGGCGCCACCTCCACGAGGTCCACTCCCGAATCCGTGGCCATCTGCAGGGCTTCCTTCGTGGGCATGACACCCACTTGTTCCCCGTCTTCATTGACCACCCTGACTTCCGGAACCCGAATCTGGTTGTTCCGTCTCGTCGTCGTCTTAGTCGAAGAGGCTATAGCTCATTCCTCCGCGTTTGAATGGTTCACGGCAATCGCGCAGGATCATATCCAGGGTCTGATCCAGGGTCAAGGAGCCCAGCTTCTCTCCGCCCAGGGCGCGGATGTTCACTGTTCTGTCCCGGACCTCCTGGTCACCGATGACAAGGGCGTAGGGCACCTTGTCCTGCTGCGCTTGCCGGATCTTTTGTCCCAGCTTTTCGTTGCGCAGATCGACTTCCGCCCTGATTCCGGAGCCGCGCAGGAAGTCGAGCGCCTCGCGGGCAAAGGGGGCGTGATCGTCGGTAATGGTTGCAATGCGGGCCTGCTCCGGGGCGAGCCAGGTAGGGAAGGCCCCGGCGTAGTGCTCGATGAGCACGCCCATAAACCGCTCGATGGCGCCCAGGATGACCCGATGCAGCATCACCGGACGGTGCCTGTTCCCGTCCTGGCCCACATAGGTCATGTCGAACCGTTCGGGGAGCGTGAAATCGCACTGGATGGTCGCGCATTGCCAGTAGCGGTCCAGGGCGTCCTTGAGCTTGACATCGATCTTGGGGCCGTAGAAGGCTCCGTCCCCGGGATTGATAGCGTATTCCAACCCGTGGGCGCTCAGGGCGCTCTCCAGGGCGCTGATCGCGTCCTCCCAGGCCTCGTCCGAGCCGATGGACTTTTCCGGTCTGGTGGAGAGCTCCACTGCGTATTCGAAATCGAAGAGGTTCAATACGTCCTGGACAAAGCGCAGGATGGCCACGATTTCCTCCTGCAGCTGGTCCGGACGGCAGATGATGTGGGCGTCGTCCTGGGTGAACTCCCGCACGCGCAGAAGCCCGTGCAGAACGCCGGATTTCTCGTGGCGGTTCACCTTGCCCAGCTCGAAATAGCGAAGCGGCAGATGGCGGTAGCTGCGCACGTCCGACTTGTAGATCAGGATGTGGGCCAGGCAGTTCATGGGCTTGAGACCGAAGCCCTGGCCCTCGATCTCGGTGAAGTACATGTTGTGGCCATAGTTGTCGTAATGGCCGGACTTCTGCCACAGCGTGGACCGCAAGAGCTGCGGACCGCGAACCGGTTCGTATCCCCGGCGCATATGCTCCTTGAACTCGAAGTCCTCCAGAATGGAGCGAAGCATCGCGCCCTTGGGGTAGAAGATGGGCATGCCCGCCCCGGCCTCCTCGAAGAAGTCGAAGAGCCCGAGCTGGGGGCCGAGCTTGCGGTGGTCCCGCTTCTTGGCCTCCTCCAGCTGGCGGAGGTAGTTCTTGAGCTCCTTCTCGTCGGGCCATGCCGTGCCGTAGATCCTTTGCAGCATGGGCCGTTCCTCGTCCCCGCGCCAGTACGCGCCTGCCAGGCTGGTGAGCTTGAAGGCGCGAACATGGCCTGTGGAGGGAACGTGCGGACCGCGACAGAGGTCGACGAATCCGTCCTGGCTGTAGAGGCTGACCGTGTCGCCCTCCTCCATTTCCTCCATAAGCTCCAGCTTGTATTCCTCGCCTTGCTCGCGGAAGATGCGCCTGGCCTCCTCCAGATGGACCACGCTTCGCTGCAGGGGGTAGTCCTGCGAGGTGATCCGCTGCATCTCCTGTTCGATCCGTTCCAGATCCTCGGGGGTGAAGCCTCCTTCCACGTCGAAGTCGTAGTAGAAGCCGTTCTCGATGGCCGGGCCCGTGCCCAGCTTGGCCGAGGGAAAAAGGTGCTTCACCGCCTGGGCCAGAACGTGGGCCGCGCTGTGGCGGAGGATATCCAGCCCTTCGGGGCTGTCCACGTACACGGGCTCCATTTCGCTGCATTCGGATGGAACGGGCTGATCCAGGTCGAGGATCGCCTCCCCGCAGCGGCAGGCCACGGTCCGCTTGAGCTTCTTGTTGCTCAGCACGAGGCCGAGCGCCCGGGCGCATGTGGCGCCCTCGGGTATATCCGCGCTCTGTGAGCCGATGTAGCGTTCCACCTGGGCTCCCTCCGGATTTATGCCCCGTATAAAGAAATAAAGGGAGGCGTAGGCCCCCCTGTGCGGAAAAACAATGGTAGGCGCGAGGAGATTTGAACTCCTGACCCCTTGCGCGTCAAGCAAGTGCTCTACCCCTGAGCTACGCGCCTATGTGCATATAGCTACGTAGCAATTCGTTTGAGGCCTTGTCAAGGGCAATCCGAGCAGAGACCGGGCTGAATTGGCGCTTTCCCTTATCCGGCAAGCGGCATTTCCTCGTGCCGTGATCCGAGCCGGACCTCGCACACGCGGGCGGGAGGCAGCGGGGCCGTGTGCGGGCGGCATCCGGTGTTGCGCCAACAGGCCGGATTGACCCGTTTCCCGGAATGGCCTACTCTTTTTTGTGAGATCTCTTCATCCAAGGGAATCCCAATTTCGGAGCCGAAAATGATCCTTTTCGCAACATCCGAGATCTACCCTTTTTCCAAGTCCGGCGGCCTGGGAGACGTGGCCGGGATCCTGCCCCTGGCCCTCAAGGACCTGGGCAGGGATGTGGCCGTGGTAACGCCCCTGTACGGACGTCTGAATCCCACGGCGTATCCCTTGAGGCTGCTCAAGGAGAACTGCCCCGTGGGCTATCCCTGGCCCGATGTGACCGCTGACGTATACCTCGCGGACTACCAGGGCGTCCCGGTCTATTTCGTGGACAGGCCGGAGTATTTCGACCGCAAGCAGTTCTACTGCACCTATCACGGGGAATACTTTGACAACTGCGAGCGGTTCATCTTCTTTTCCCGGGCGGTGATGGCCTGGGCCCGCTGGATGGACCCAAAGCCCACGGTGCTGCACTGCAATGACTGGCACACCTCCCTGATCCCGGCCTATCTCTTCGAGACCAGGCAGGAGGATTCTTTCTGGAGCGGGGTGGCCTCGGTGCAGACCATCCACAATCTGGCATTTCAGGGCCAATATTCCGCCCGCCTCTTCTGGGAGTCCGGGCTGTCCCCCTCGGCCTGGCACATGGACGGCGCGGAGTACCACGGCTCCTTCAACATGCTCAAGACCGGGATCGCGTACGCGGACAAGGTGACCACGGTCAGTCCCTCCTATGCCCGCGAGATCATGACCCAGGAGTTCGGGTACGGGCTGGAGGGGCTGCTGGCCAGGCGGGCAGAGGACGTGGAAGGCATTCTCAACGGCGTGGACTACAGCATCTGGGATCCCCGGGCGGATCCCTTCCTTAGGGCGCACTACGGCCCGTTCGAGCTGAGCGGGAAGCAGATCTGCAAGGAGGATCTGCTGGAGCGGACCGGCCTGCACACCCGCTACGCCACCAGGCCCGTCCTGGGATTCATCGGCAGGATGCGCTGGCAGAAGGGGGTGGACCTCATCCTGGACATCCTGCCCGAGCTCCTGGAGATGGATCTGGCCCTGATCTTTCTGGGCGAGGGAGACCTGGAGATGGAGACGCACCTGACCAACCTCTCGGAGCAATATCCCGGCCAGCTCGCAGTCATCATCGGGTACACCGAGGAGCTGTCCCATCAGATCATGGCCGGCTCGGACATCTTTCTCATGCCCTCGCGCTACGAGCCCTGCGGCCTGACCCAGCTCTACGGGCTGCGCTATGGCGCGCTGCCGGTAACCTCCAATGTGGGCGGGCTGCGGGATACCGTGGTTTCCTGGCCCGATCCGGAGGGCACCGGATTCAAGTTCGACCGCTTCGAGCCGGAGGACTTCGCCGCGGCTGTGCGGACCGCAGTGAATCTCTGGGAGGATCCCCGGGGCTGGGAGGCGATGCGGGAGAGGGCCATGCTGCGTGATTTCTCCTGGGAGCAGTCCGCAGTGGAATACGACAAGCTCTATCGCGGCCTGGAAGGCTCGTGACGCGTCATGTTCCAACTGGCTTCAAAGCGGAACACTCAAGGATCTGCATAGAAAAAATCTTGCGCTGCCCTTCATCCACTCAAGGAACATATTGCGGCTGCCAAAAAGCAGACGAAGAAGTCATCCGATTCAAGCGACATGAATTTCTCCAGAGTGGGTGAAGGGCCGTGGCTGGCCCAAATGCTTTCCTGGTGTTTAGGGGTGCTTTTTGTGGTGCTGCTGTCGAGTGAAGCTTTTTGAACCTTTGCGAAGAGAGGGAGTGAAGGTTATCTCCCGCAGCGATGCGGCGGCGCGGCGCTAGGAGAAAAACGAAAATAACAGCTCACGTTTGACGAGCCATGAGGAAAGATTATGCACGAAGTAAGCCTTGGCTATAGCATTTCCGACTATCTGAGCGGGGCCTCCGTGGAGGCCACAACGTACGAGGACCTGCGCCAGGCCATCGCCAGGATGCTCGTGGAGCGAAAGGGCTATCCCGCGGATCGTCTCCGCTCCAGGGTCCAGGTAACCTTTCCCGTGGGGGAGGGGACCTATACCCGAATGGTGGACCTGGTTGCCTACGACGAGGCGGACCGTCCCCTGGTGCTTATCCTGTTCTGCGCCGGGGAGGTGGAGACCTACATCCGGGAAGCGGTTGCCGCGGCCAGGCTCATGGATACGGGCGCGCCCCCGCTTGCCGTGGTTACGGATACCCAGTCCGCGGTGCTGGTCAGCGTTGGGGACAAGCACCCTCTCGAGAATCGGGACTACCAGGCCCTGCCGGACTGGGACAGCCTGCGCGAGCTTTCCGGACAGGTTCCGGGCTACGAGCTCACCGAGCAGCGGCGTATTGTGGAGGGGCGGCTGCTCTACGCCCTGAGCGAGTTGAGGTCATGCTGCGGGGAGGAGTGCGAGACCGGGAGTTCGAGCGATTGAATCATTTCCAGGGTCTGGCGGGAACAATTTTTTAGCCGGAGAGCAATATGTCCATGGAAAAGGACACAGACAGGGAAAAACAAATCCTGGAGCAACTCCGGGAAAGCCAGAGGGCCTTATCGACGCTTCTCAGCAACCTCCCGGGGATGGCCTATCGATGCCAAAACAATATCAACTGGACAATGGAATTCGTCAGTGAGGGGTGTATTGAGCTGACTGGATATCAGCCGAAGGATCTGATGAATGATAACCAAGTATCCTTTGGCGAGCTTATCGAGGCAAACGATCGCCTGGAAGGCTGGCACGAGGTGCAGGAATCCCTGAGGCAGAAAGCGCCTTTTCAACGCACATATCGCATTACGACAGCTTTTGATGAGGAAAAATGGGTCTGGGAACAGGGAAGGGGAGTTTATTCCGATACTGGGGAGTTAGTTGCCCTGGAAGGATTTATTACTGATATAACCCAGCATAAGCGTGCAGAACAGGAATTGAACAGATACAAGGACCATTTGGAAGAATTGGTTCGAGAGAGGACCGCAGAGTTGTCCGAGGCCAATGAAAAGCTGAAGCAGGAGATCGAAAAGCACCAGCGTACTGAAGAGGCCCTTCGAGAAGAATACACCACAACAAAAAATATTTTATCTGCCTCTCCTATTGGTATCTCCCTTCTGGAAGATTTGACGGTTAGCTGGGTAAACGCCCATATGTACAATATTTTCAACTTTACCAACGAGTCGGATTACAAGGATAGAGATATCTCCTTTCTATTCGCATCTGAAGAGGATTACAATAGTCTTCTTGATTCTATCTATTATTGCTCACAGAATGATACCTCATTAAAGATGGATGTTCAACTCAAGAAAAAAGATGGTACCTTGTTCGATGGACATGTAAGTATGAGTTGCTGGGATTCTTCATCTTCATACAACAGGGCTATCCTGACGATTTCGGATATATCCCTGAGGAAAAGAATGGAGAGGGAGAGGATCGCCAAGGAAAAGATGGAAGGCGTGCTCGAAATGGCGGGGGCTGTCTGTCATGAGATGAATCAGCCTTTACAGGGTCTTTTCCTGTCCTTGAATGAGGTTATGGAAGATCGCAATACCCTTGATCATGAGCTTGGAAAAATTAAGCATTTCATTAACAAGATTCGAGAAATCAATATGAAGATGATGAATATCACGCACTACCAAACCCGTGACTATATAAACGGGGTCAGGATATTCGATATACACGGCGCATCGAATAGTGACGGAGATTCCTGATTCAGAAAATATCCTGGTTGATCCTGTCTGGAAAGTTTGCGGCGCCCTGCTAGCCGGAACGCTTGGGCTTGCCCCAAGGGCAGGCCGAGACGCAGACCCCGCAGAGGTAGGGAGGGATGTGTGTTTCCTGCTCGTTGCGCCGAAGCTGCTGGACACAGGCATCCAGGTCCAAAGCTTCCTCGCGGGCGGCAAAGTGCAGGTCCGTGGATGCGTTCTTGATCGCCCCGGCGGGACAGGCCTCCACACAATGGGTGCACTTGCCGCATCGATTCTTCAGGGGCGCATTCGCGGGCAGGGGCAGGTCCGTGAGCACGGTGACCAGGCGAACCCTGGGACCGAATCGGGGAGTGACCAGCAGGAGGGATTTGCCCTGCCAGCCGAGACCGGCATGCAGGGCCACGGCCTTGTGCGACAGGGAGGCCACGAAGCGCTCTTCGTCCAGGATGTGGCTGGCCGGGATGGGCAGGGCGTTGCCGCCCCAGGATTGCAGGAGACCGGAGACCCGGGTGGCGATATGATCCAGAAGGGCGTTCACGTTTTGGTAATGCCGGGCATACAGCGGGGTGGGCCGCTCGGTGACGGGATTCATGATCCCGTCCGCCAGGCGAACGGCCAGGGAGACGGCCCGGGGATAGCCTTGCAGCAGATCCTGGGGGTCGGTTTCGATGCCGGACAGACGGGACGTGTCCGCCACAGCCGCCAGGTCGGCACCCCAGTCCCGGGCGGCGTCGAAAAGGGGTTTGGCCGTGGAAAGATGGGAATCGCGCATGGGTCCATGCCTTTAGCAAACTTGCCTGGACAGCGCAACAATTGGTCCTCCGGGACCATTTCGGGATGAAAGGAATGCCTCTCGGGGAAATGAGCGTGTTGCGGCTTATACCGGCACCTGTATCCAATGAGGCCGCGACCCGGACCACGTGCCCCCAGTCGAGCGAAATGCCATGATTTCCGCCGGGGTGCGTGCCCGGCATCGGAAGGTTCGCCATGCGCAAGCAGTTTCCGGAGCTCCTCCAGGATTCCTCCCATCATTTCAAGCTGTTCCACGAGCTCATGAGCCGCAAGATCCACGAGATCCTGCTGGTCTCGACGCCCTACGACGCCTGGATCATGCAGGAGGATACCCTGCTTTCCGAGCGCATTATCAACGAATATCAGGGCTTGAACCTGAGCCGGCCTCCGCGGCTGACCTGGGCATCGCGGGCGGAGGAGGCCCTGCAGCTCCTGGAGGAAAAGGGCTTCGACATGGTCATTACCATGCCCCATGTGGCGGATATGGACGCCTTCGAGCTCGGCGGGAGGATCAAGGAAAGATATCCGGATTTGCCGGTGATCCTCTTTTCCCATAATCGGATGCCCACCAGGGAGTGCGTCATCGATCCGGCCAATCGGCCCCAAGGCATTGACCGGATGTTCAACTGGACCGGGAACACCGATCTCCTGCTGGCAAGCATCAAATGCGCCGAGGATCGGCTCAATGCCGATCATGACACGGAAAGAGCGGGGATCAGGGTGATCCTGTTCGTCGAGGACTCTCCCTACTACCTCTCCTCTGTGCTGCCCATCCTCTACAAGGAGCTGGTGAGCCAGACCCAGGCCGTTATGGAGCTTGGGCTGAACGAGGAGCACAGGTTGATGACGATGCGGGCAAGGCCCAAGATCCTGGTGGCGGAGGATTACGAGGAGGCCCTTGAGCTGTATCAGCGCTACGAGCCCTATATCATGGGAATCATCTCGGACCTGCGCTTCCCCAAGCAGTGCCGGATCGAGGAGGAGGCGGGCGTGGAGCTTTTGTCCCGCATCAAGCGGGAGCACTTCGACATCCCCATGGCCTTGATGAGCTCCGAATCCGGCAAGGCGAGGCTGGCCGAGCGTTTGCCCGCGGACTTCGTGGACAAGAACGCCCTGGATCTGCACGAGCGAATCAGGTCCTTCCTCAAGGAGCGTCTCGGATTCGGGGCCTTCGTCTTCCGTTCGCCTGAGGGCGAGGCGATAGCCTCCGCTTCGGATCTGCGCTCCCTGGAGGATCAGCTGGCCTCTATTCCCCAGGAGTCCTTCGTCCGCCACTGCAATCACAACGATTTTTCCCGCTGGCTCTTCGCCAGGACGGAGATCTCCCTGGCCAACATCTTTCGTCCCCTGCGAGCCGAGGATTTCCAGGACGTGGAAAGCCACAGGCGGTATCTCATCTCCAGCATCAGGAGGAGGCGGAAACTGCGGCAGAAGGGAGTGGTGGTCGACTTCGACCCGGAGGACTTTGATCCGGAAACGGAATTCATGAAGATCGGCACTGGCTCCCTGGGAGGCAAGGCGAGGGGGCTGGCCTTCCTGGCTTCGGTTCTGAGCAGCCGCTACGGGCTGCAGGAGAACGAAAGCCGGATGCGGATCGTTATTCCCCAGACCCTGGTCATCACCACGGAAGGGTTCGAGTCCTTCATTCAGGCCGGGGGGCTCAATGAGCTGGCTACCTTGGACCTGTCGGACGAGGAAATCGCGGATCGATTTGTGCGGACCGAGATGCCGGAATGGATTACCCAGCGTTTGCGGGCGTATTTGCAGGAGATCACCTGTCCGCTCGCGGTCAGGTCCTCAAGTCTTCTGGAGGATGCCAGATTCACTGCCTATGCCGGGCTGTACCGGACCTACATGCTGCCCAACAGCTGCCCCGATCTCGAGACCCGGCTGGACCAACTCCTGACGGCGGTGAAGCTCGTGTTCGCCTCCACCTATTACCGGGCTCCCAAGGTTTTCTCCCGAAGGGTGGGGCATCGCAACGAAGAGGAACAGATGGCGGTGCTTATCCAGCAGGTTGTGGGGCATCAGCACGGGAGCTATTTCTATCCGGACATTTCCGGGGTTGCCCAGTCCACCAACTTCTATCCCTTCCCCAGAACGCAGCCGGAGGACGGAATCGCCACAATCGCGCTGGGAATGGGCAGAACGGTCATGGAAGGGGGGCAGGCCCTGCGGTTCTGTCCCAATCACCCCAATATCCTCCCCCAGAGCTCAAGCGCCAGGGATGTTTTGCAGCAGGCCCAGCGATTCTTCTACGCCCTGCGCTTGGATTCGGAGTGTCTCCGGCTGGAGGCGGGCGATACCGGGAACCTGAGCAGCCGCGAGGTCCAGGAGGCCCGTAACGAGCCCCCGGTCCGCAGGCTCGCAAGCACGTACCTTCCAGCAGAGGACAGGATCCGGGACAGGTACGACAGCCGCGGATATCCCGTGCTCACCTTTGGCCAGGTGCTCAAGCACGGTGGGTATCCGCTGCCGGAAATCCTGCGCGAGGGATTGAAGATCGGCGGAGAAGGGCTGGGCGCTCCAGTGGAGATCGAATTCGCAGTGGATCTGGAGGAGGATTCCGAGGAAGGGCCTGTATTCGCCTTTCTGCAGCTGCGGCCCATGAGCGCGCGGTCGGAAATGGCGCCGGTGGACATCGGGCGCGAGGAGGTCGAGGCGGCGCTATGCTATTCGGACAGCGCTCTGGGAAACGGGACCAGTCAGGATATTACGGACATAGTCTATGTGAAGCCCCGGGATTTCGACCCATCCCAGACAAGGGCCATGGCCGCCGAGATAGGCCGCTTCAACGCGGAGCTGGCCAGACAGGGGCGGAGCTATCTGCTCATCGGCCCGGGCCGCTGGGGGTCCGAGGACCGGTGGCTGGGCATCCCAGTGGGCTGGGCGGACATATCCTCAGTGGGGGCCATGGTGGAGACCTCCTACCAGCTGCTCCGCGCCGATCCCTCACTGGGTTCGCATTTTCTGCACAATATCATCGGGATGGGGATCAGCTTTTTTACCGTGACCGGGGAGGGCGGGGGCTTTCTGGACTGGGATAGGCTGCTGGATCTGTCCGTTTCCGAGGAGACCGCCCATCTGGCCCGAATTCGCCTGGATACTCCCCTGACGGTCAAGGTGGACGGCCGCAGCTCGGAAGGAGTGGTTCTCCAGGGCCGAGCTCCCACTTCCGGAGAGTAGCCCGGCCCTTACCGAAACGAGCCTAGACAAGCCCCTGGTCGAGCATGGCGTCGGCGACCTTGACGAAACCGGCGATATTCGCCCCGTTGAGGTAGTTGCCCGGAGTGCCGTATTCCTGGGAGGACTCCAGGCAGGTCTTGTGGATGTTCTTCATGATCATGCGCAGGCGCTCGTCCACCTCGTGCCTGGTCCAGCCCATGCGCATGTTGTTCTGGGTCATCTCCAGGCCGGAGACCGTGACTCCGCCGGCGTTGGCCGCCTTGCTCGGGCCGAAGAGAACGCCGGCGTCCAAAAAGATATTGATGCCCTCCGTATCCGTTGGCATGTTGGCTCCTTCGGCCACGAGCCGCACGCCATTGGCCACCAGATTCTGCGCATCCGCGGCGTTGATCTCGTTTTCCGTGGCGCTGGGGAAGGCGCAGTCAGCAGGGTGGTTCCAAACGGGGTTTTGCCCCGCCTCGGGATCATAGGCAACGTAGACAGCGGACGGGTAACGGTCCGCGTATTCCCTGATAGACCCGCGATGGACGTTTTTGAGCGTCTTGACGAATTCGAGCTTCTGCTCGTCGATTCCCTGCTCGTCGTAAATGTGGCCCGAGGAGTCGGACAGAGTAAGGACCTTGGCCCCCAGCTGCAGGAGCTTTTCCGTGGTGTACTGGGCCACGTTCCCTGAGCCGGAGACGAGGCAGGATGTGTTCTCCAGGCCCATATTCCGGGTCTTGAGCATCTCCTCGGCGAAATAGACTGTGCCGTACCCCGTGGCTTCGGGCCGGATCAGGCTTCCGCCCCAGGAAAGCCCCTTGCCGGTGAACACTCCGGTGAACTCGTTGCGCAGCTTCTTGTACATGCCGAAGAGGTAGCCGATCTCCCTGGGGCCCACGCCGATATCCCCGGCAGGGACGTCCGTGTTGTGCCCGATGTGGCGAAAGAGCTCCAGCATAAAGCTCTGGCAGAAGCGCATGACCTCGTTGTCCGACTTCCCCTTGGGATCGAAGTCCGAGCCCCCTTTGCCGCCCCCCAGGGGCAGGGTGGTCAGGGCGTTCTTGAAGACCTGCTCGAAGGCCAGGAACTTGAGGATGCTCAGGTTGACCGAGGGATGGAATCGGAGGCCGCCCTTGTACGGGCCCAGGGCGTTGTTCATCTCTACGCGGAATCCCCTGTTCACATGGGTCTCGCCGCTGTCGTCCATCCAGGGCACCCGGAACTGCAGCACCCGCTCCGGCTCCACGAGGCGCTCGACCACCTTGTTGCTACGATACTCCGGGATGCTGTCCAGCACAGGCTTGACGGATTGGACCATCTCTTCGACCGCCTGATGGAATTCGCGCTGCTGCGGATCCCTGTTGCGAACTTCCTGCATGATGTCATTCATGATGTGCTCCTTGACTTCATGGTGTCACAGTCTTGACGACTGCTTGAGCGCAGTCCGGGCTGGGCACTCCCAGATGGATCCCTTGAAGAGAAAGCATACCCGCTGTCACGACAAGATCAAGGGTGTCCCGAGACGGCCTCCAAGGGGTATCGAGGCGGCGGCCGGGAGATGGCGGGACGCCTTGTGGCATTTTGGTGATCATCGAATCGGGCTGCCCAAACAGCCAGTGTTTCGAGTTCCTTGCCCCCCGGAAAGAGGGTCTTCCGATAGGGAACGAGCAAGCAAGTTGTGCAATGTAAGCAAACGGAGAACAAAAAATGGAGACATTACGTCATTTGGATCCCGAAATGTCCGCATTAGCCGACAAAGAACACGAGCGTCTGGAGAACACGATCGACCTTATAGCCGCGGAAAATACCCCTCCTCCGGGTATATTGGAATTGGCGGGTTCTGTTTTGAATATCAAAACCATTGAAGGATATCCAGGGAAACGATTTCATGCTGGTTGTGAATATGTTGATCAAATAGAGCAGATCGCAATAGAAAGAGGAAAAAGCCTGTTTGGCGCGGAGCATGTTAATGTGCAGCCCCATAGTGGGACCTCGGCGAACTTGGCAGTCTATTTTGCCAGCCTGAATGTCGGCGACAGGATCCTGGCTATGAGTTTGCCCCACGGAGGCCACTTGTCGCATGGCCACAGAGCCTCCATAACAAGCAAGTGCTTCGAATTCTATCATTATACTGTGGATGAAGAGTCCGAGCTTATAGATTATGAGCAAATATATGACTTGGCGCAAAAGCATCAACCGCGAATGATCGTTGCCGGAGCCAGTGCTTATCCTCGGCTTATAGATTATGAGAAAATGCATGAAATAGCAAAAAGCGTTTCAGCTTATTTGCTTGTGGATATGGCCCATATAGCTGGTCTTGTGGCTGGTGGGGTTATACCGAGCCCTGTTCCGTGGAGTGATTTTGTCACGTTTACAGGCTATAAAACGATGATGGGAGGGCGAGGAGGAATCATCCTGTCCAACAAGGATTTTGCAAAAAGGATCGACAGCACTGTCTTTCCTGGAGTTCAAGGAACGAGTCCGGTCAGCTCTATAGCAGCAAAAGGGACATGCTTTCAGATGGCTCTGGAAAATCCTCTGTTTAGCAATATGCAGCAAAGGACAGTTGATAGCGCTAAAGGTTTAGCTCAGACGCTGGAACATTATGGATATCGTATGGTGACAGGCGGAACGGACAATCATCAAGTTATAATCGATGTGGGACAAAGCGACATGGAGGCTGGAGAATGCGAGGATGCACTGGAAAAAGTTGGGATAATGTCCAATAGGAACCTTATACCGAGTGACAATCCGTCCAGCAACTTTCTAAGCGGCATCCGACTTGGCACATCTGCTCTTGTTCGCCGCGGAATGGATCGAGAGATAGAAAAGATTGGAGAGCTAATACACAACACGCTATCACGTTCTCATTCCGAGAGAGATGTACGTGGTATCAAGCAAGAGGTTCATGATTTATGTAAGCTCTATCCGATCTATACACAAATATGAAAACAGCGAGTGAGCTTCGGATGGTCTGGTGCCTCTTGTCATTCATCGATAGAAAAGGTCTGGAGCCTTAAACCATTTGAACAAGTGGTCGAAGAGAGCCATGATTTTGGCAATCGCCCTGACGGGTCTTTACCTATCAGTTGCCTGAAATCACTGGTTCTTCGTGCCGGGCTGTGGTGAAGACGGAAATCAAATGGAATGAGGAGACAGGCATGTTTCGTTTGCGCAAGCTTTCCCTGAAAGCACGTATGCTCGTTTCTATCGGTGCCGTGACCCTTGTCGCCTTTGGGGTGCTTTCAGTGATCGTGGGGATCAAGGCCGGCAATATGGCTGAACAACAGGCCACCGAATCCACGAGAAACCTGGTTTCTCACAATGCGAAGAAGGTGCAGGCGGAAGTGGAAACCGCATTGCAGACGGCTCGCTCCCTTGCCCAGTCCATGGAGGGAATGCAGCAGCGGGGACAGGCTATGGGCCGGGCTGCAGTGGCGGGCATGCTGGAAAATATTGCCAGTGAGAACGAAACCTTCTATGGCGTCTGGACGTGCTGGGAACCTGGGGGTTTTGACGGCCGGGACGATCAAGCCGACAAGGATGCGCGGTGGAACGATTCCCAGGGGCGCTTTGTTCCCTATGCCTATGGTCAGGGAAACCAGGTACAGCTCATGGCCCTGTCCGATTACCAAGACGCGGCTTACTACACAAAGGCGCGGAACTCTGGACGGGAAACAGTGATGGAGCCTTTCACCTACGAGGTCGAGGGGGAAAAGGTCCTCATGACCACGTTGGCAGTACCTATTTCCGTGGACGGGAAAGTGGTGGGCGTTGCCGGGGTGGACATGAAGCTGGAGGCCTTCTCGACCATGCTTGCGGAGCTGGATCTGACTGGTGACGGGTATTTGACCATCATCTCTCAGGACAACCAGTTCGTGGGCCATCCAGATGCATCCCTTGCAGGCGGGAACGCCCTTCGGGAAATGAGCTGGCTGCGAGATCAGGAAGGATTCCAAGCGGGAAGGGACTTCACCACTGTCAACCACTCGGAGCGCCTCGGCTCAAAAGCTTTGCGGGTTGGTGAATCCTTTGCCATCGGCGACTCCGAGACATCATGGACCGCCGTGGCGACTATCCCCATGAGCGCCATCATGGCTCAAGCGAATCGCATCACCTGGCTCACGCTTATCATTGGGGCCATCGGATTCGCTTTGGTCGCCAGCGTGGTCTACCTTTTGGCCCGATCCATCGCTAACCCGGTGAAGCGCATCGTGGACGGGCTTCACAGCAGCGCGAGTCAGGTCACATCCGCCTCAGGTCAGCTCTCCCAGTCCAGCCAGCAACTGGCGGAGGGTTCCAGCGAGCAGGCTTCCAGCCTGGAGGAAACGTCCTCCTCGTTGGAGGAAATGTCTTCCCAGACGAAGCAGAACGCGGACAACGCGGGCCAGGCCGAGGCCGCGGTCAAGGAGACCGCCAGCCAGGTCGAAAACGGCACGGACGCGGTCAAGCGCATGTCCCGGGCCATGGAGGAGATCAAGAGCAACACGTCCGAAACCTCGCGCATCATTAAAACAATCGATGACATTGCCTTCCAGACCAACCTCCTGGCGCTCAACGCTGCTGTCGAGGCGGCCCGTGCCGGGGAAGCGGGCAAGGGGTTCGCCGTGGTTGCCGAAGAAGTCCGCAACTTGGCCCAGCGCTCCGCAGAAGCCGCCAGAGAAACCTCTGAGCTCATCGAGAAGTCCCAGACGAGCGCTGACAATGGGGCTCAGGTCGCAGAGGAGGTCTCCAGCAATCTGGAGCATATCAAGGAAAGCACGGACAAGGTGAATACCTTGATCAGCGAGATCTCTTCCGCTTCCAAGGAGCAATCAGAGGGGATCGAACAGGTGAACAACGCGGTTTCGGAAATGGACAAGGTGGTGCAGCAAACCGCCTCGGATTCGGAGGAGTCGGCCAGCGCGGCTGAAGAGCTTTCCTCCCAGGCTCAGGAACTGGATCAGATGGTGCAGATGCTGGTTGGAATCGTGGACGGCGAGGGCAATGCTTCGGGAACTGTCCGCGTTTCCGGATCTTCGTCCGGAGATACGGGCTCGGGCCTGAATCGGTCGGACCAAGCAAGCGGGTCTTCCGGCCAGAAACAGGGCAAGGGCCCTGAAAGGCGTGTCCAGGGACGAAGCAATCCGTCCCGGACATCCCGGGGAAGGACATCCGGGAGCTCGGAAGGCCCAAATGCCCGAACCGACGCGGAGCAGTTCATCCCCTTGGATCAAGACGACTCGTTCAAGGACTTCTAGCTCGTTCCCGTCCGGAAACGAGGAGTCCCTTTCTTCACGCAACAATGCAATGCGGCCCTTCAGCCGAACACTCGGATAATCCGGAGAGCAGCTAGACAGGGGTCCCGTTCTCTCGATCCATGAAGCGCAGGTTGATCGCTTCCGCCAGGTGGCCGGTGTCGATGGATTCGGCCCCGGCCAGGTCCGCGATGGTCCTTGCGATGCGGAGCACACGGGTGTGGGCCCTGGCGGAGAGGCCCAGCTTCTTCACCGCCTGCTCCAGGAAATCGTGCTCCGCTTCGGACAGGGCGCAAAACCGCTGCAGCCACCTGCCGGAGAGCTCGCTGTTCGCCCCGCAGGGCAGCCCATCGTAGCGCTGGCTCTGCAACCTTCGCGTGGCCTCGATGCGCTCGCGCATGGTCTGCGAGTCCAGGGCCCCGCTGTCCTCCCGGAGGTGCTTGTACGGGACGGCCGGGACCTCCACCTGGAGATCGATCCGGTCCATGAGCGGCCCGGACAGGCGGGCGTGGTAGCGCTGGATCTGTTTGGGGGTGCAGGTGCAGGGGTGGGTTTCGTCGAAGCGGTAGCCGCATGGACAGGGATTCATTGCCGCGACGAGCATGAAGTCCGCCGGATAGGACAGGGACACCGCGGCCCGGGAGATGGTCACCTCCCCGTCCTCGATGGGCTGGCGCAGCACCTCCAGGACGTGCTTCTTGAACTCCGCCATCTCGTCCAGGAACAGGACGCCGCGATGGCCCAGGGAGACCTCTCCCGGGCGGGGATACTGCCCTCCCCCGATGAGCCCTACGTCGGAGATGGTGTGGTGCGGCGAGCGGAAGGGCCGCTCCGTGAGCAGCCCGGTTTCCGGGCGCAGCTGTCCGGCCACGCTGTAGATCTTGGTCACTTCCAGGGCCTCGGAGAACTCCAGCAGGGGCAGCACCGTGGGGATCCGCTTGGCGAGCATGGTCTTGCCGCTTCCGGGAGGGCCCATGAACAGGAGGTTGTGCCCGCCGGCGGCAGCGATCTCGATGGCCCGCTTACCGTGCTCCTGCCCCTTGACCTCGGAGAAGTCCAGGGCGAATTCACCGCGCGAGGCCCATAGGTCGGCGAGGTCGTAGTGGTAGGGAAAAATGGTTTCCTCCCCGCAGAGGAAGCGTACAGCCTGCTGCAGGGAACGGACCGGGTACACGGACAGGTCCTGGACCACGGCCGCCTCCGCGGCGTTTTCCTCGGGGATGATCAGTCCCCGCATCCCCTCTTTCTGGGCTTGGATGGCCATGGGCAGCACACCGCTCACCGGCTTGAGCTCGCCGTACAGGGAAAGCTCCCCTGCGAGAAAGAATCCGGAGATGAGCCCGGGGTCCATGTACTCCGAAGCGGCCAGAAGGCCCACGGCAAGGGGGAGATCGTAGGTGCTGCCCTCCTTGCGGATGTCCGCGGGAGCGAGGTTGACCGTGATGCGGGAGGGCGGGACCCGGAAGCCGCTGTTCTTCAGGGCGGCGAAGATGCGCTCCTTGCTCTCCTTGACCGCGCCCTCGGCCAGCCCCACCATGACGAAGGCGGGCACCCCGGACCGGGTCAGGTCCACCTCGATCCGCACCGTGTACGCGTCGATTCCCAGTAGTGCCGTGGTCAGGACGTTGGCCAGCATGTGCCCTCCCGTTTTGGGGTATCGTCTCGCCCCGGCCGGCTGACGGGACGCGTCCGCCGGGTCGATGGATCGGGTGTCCGATCCGGGAGCGGCGTGCGTCCGTCCAGCTCGTCCGGGACCGGGAGCCGCTTGCGACCCTCCGGCTGTTCGCGCGCTCGGAATCCTAGCAGGGCCAAGGCGCTGGATCAATTGTCCTTGTCCTTTTGAGGCCCCTCGACCACGAATGGGGGATTTTCCGTGCCTATGAAGATGTTCAAGGTCGGAAGATGCTCAGGCGGGAGGCACGGAATGAGAACGATTGATTAGCGGCACTGGCGCCCGCAGGGAAGGCTCCGATCGCCTGGCGGGGACGGGGCTCACGAAAAGAGGGGCCTTGCCCGTGAACGGACTTTTGATGCGGATGAGAAGGAGGTAAGGGTATGGAAAAGAGAGTGCTCGGCGTGGGAGGAAGCCCTCGGTCCGGAGGCAACAGCGACGTAATGCTCCAACGGGTCCTGCGGGGGGCGGAAGATACAGGCGTTGAAGCGAACGCCCTGTATTTGCGCAACTACTCTTTTTCCTCCTGCTTGGGCTGCGAAGCCTGCAGAAAGGATCGCGTCTGCACTAGGCTCTTGGACGGTATGCAGCTTATTTATCCCGAGATCGTCAAGTCCCAAGGGATCGTGCTGGCCACACCTGTTCACTTTTACAATGTCAGCGCCTTGATGAAAGCATTCATAGACAGGCTGTACTGCTTTTTTGACTTCACCAAAGACCATCCGCGCCAATACCATGTCCGTCTTCCTGGAAAGGGCCGCAGGGCGGTGACCTGCGCGGTCTGCGAACAGATGAGTGAACAGGATATGGGGTTGACCCAGGAGGCTATGCGCTTTCCTCTGCAGGCCCTGGGATATGGGATAGAAAGTGAAGTGAGCGCTTATGGCTATTTTGCCAAGGGAACAGTCGCACAATCCGAAGAGCTGATGCACAAATGCGAGGAAGCCGGGCGCTCCCTGGCCAGGTCCATGCAATGAATTGATGGGTTTCGTC
>Ga0207714_1000819_pt1 | contig 21045 bp, 15 predicted proteins | sample PonA232FremontCA_2_FD_187270 | JGI IMG/M metagenome (GOLD analysis project Ga0207714, IMG submission 187270) | Marine sediment microbial community from Fremont, CA, USA - Pond A23 Sediment 2 (SPAdes) | ecosystem: Environmental > Aquatic > Marine > Unclassified | place: USA: Fremont, California...
CCGGACCACCGGGGAGATCGTGGTCCCGCGCGGCTCCATCGGCTTCCGCTGGAGCACGGACGGCCACTGGAACCTGGAGGAGAAGGACGGCCAGGACCAGGACGTCCAGCTGCGGCTGACGACGCTGCACGACCGGGACGAAACCGCGCCCGTTCGCTTCCCATACTTCGGCGACCGCCAGCACGACCACTTCACCGGCACGGATCACGACGAGGTGCTGACGCGCCAGGTGCCGGTGATGCGCGTCACCCTGGCGGACGGCACGGAAACCCTGGTCACCACCGTCTTCGACCTGTTCGCCGCCAACTACGGCGTGGACCGCGGCCTGGGCGGCGAGCACGCCGCCGCGTCCTACGACGACGACGTGCCCTACACGCCGGCGTGGCAGGAGCAGGTGACGGGCGTGCCGCGCAACCGCGTGATCGAGGTCGCGCGCGCCTTCGCCAAGAACGCGGACCGCACCGAGGGCCGCTCGATGGTCATCCTGGGGGCGGGGCTGAACCACTGGTACCACCAGGACATGATCTACCGCAGCATCATCAATCTCCTGGTGATGTGCGGCACGGTCGGCAAGTCGGGTGGCGGCTGGTCACACTACGTGGGCCAGGAAAAGGTCCGCCCGCAGACGGGCTGGGCCGCCGTGGCGTTTGCGCTGGACTGGCACCGCCCGCCGCGCCACATGAACTCGACCAGCTTCTTCTACGCCCACACCGACCAGTGGCGCTACGAGAAGCTGCCGGTTTCGGAGTTGCTCTCACCCACGGCGCCGGAGGGCGAGTGGGAGCGCGACAGCCTGATCGACTACAACGTGCGCGCGGAGCGCATGGGCTGGCTGCCGTCCTCGCCGCAGCTCAACCGCAACCCGCTGACCGTGGCGCGCGAGGCGCGCGACGCCGGCAACGATCCGGTGTCCCACACCGTGGAGAAGCTGACCCGCGGCGACCTGGCGTTCGCCTGCGAGGACCCGGATCACCCGGCCAATTTCCCGCGCAACCTCTTCGTCTGGCGCTCCAACCTGCTGGGCTCCAGCGGCAAGGGGCACGAGTACTTCCTCAAGCACCTGCTGGGCACCACGCACGGGATTCAGGGCAAGGAGCTGGGCGAGACGGGCGAGCAGAAGCCGCGCGAGGTCGCCTGGCACGACGAGGCGCCGGAGGGCAAGCTCGACCTGCTGTGCACGCTCGACTTCCGCATGTGCACGACCTGCCTGTATTCCGACGTCGTCCTGCCGACGGCGACCTGGTACGAGAAGTCGGACCTCAACACCTCGGACATGCACCCCTTCGTCCACCCGCTGAACCCGGCGGTGGACCCGGTGTGGGAGAGCCGCACCGACTGGGACATCTACAAGTCCATCGCCGCGAAGTTCTCCGAGGTGGCGCCGGAGGTGCTGGGCACGGAGGAGGACATCGTCCTCACGCCCTTGCAGCACGACACCCCGGCCGAACTGGGCCAGGCCACGGACGTGGCGGAGTGGCACAAGGGCGAGTGCGAGGCGAAGCCGGGCGTGACGATGCCGGCGATCAAGGTGATCGAGCGTGACTACCCCAACGTCTACGCGCGCTTCACCTCACTCGGGCCGCTGATGGACCAGCTCGGCAACGCCGGCAAGGGCCTGTCCTGGGACACGAACACCGAGATCGACTACCTGCGCAAGCTCAACGGCAGCGTGCGCAAGGGCCCCACGGCGGGCCGGCCCGCGATGGAAACCGACCGCCAAGCCTGTGACACCGTGCTCAGTCTGGCACCGGAGACCAACGGCGAAGTCGCGGTCAAGGCGTGGGCCGACCTGGAAAAGCGCACGGGCCGCGAGCACACCCACCTCGCCGAGGCGCGCGAGGAGGAGCACATCCAGCTCCACGACATCACGGCGCAGCCCCGCAAGATCATCTCCTCGCCCATCTGGTCCGGGCTGGAGAGCGAGAAGACCAGCTACAACGCGGGCTACACCAACGTCCACGAGCTGATCCCCTGGCGCACGCTGAGCGGGCGGCAGCAGCTCTACCAGGACCACGCGTGGATGCGCGCCTTCGGCGAGGCCCTGTGCGTCTACAAGCCGCCGGTGGACACCAAGACGATCGCGCCCGTTCAGGGAACTCATGACAACGGCCACGGCGAAATCGTGCTCAACTTCATCACGCCGCACCAGAAGTGGGGCATCCACTCCACCTACACCGACAACCTGATGATGCTGACGCTCTCGCGCGGCGGCCCCATCGTGTGGATTTCCGAGCGCGATGCGCAAAAGGTGGGCATCGAGGACAACGACTGGATCGAGGCCTACAACGCCAACGGCGCGCTCACGGCGCGGGCGGTCGTCTCCCAGCGCGTCAAGGAAGGCATGGTGCTCATGTACCACGCCCAGGAGAAGATCGTGAACGTGCCGGGCTCGGAGATCACGGGCACGCGCGGCGGCATCCACAACTCGGTGACGCGGGCCGTGGTCAAGCCGACGCACATGATCGGCGGCTACGCGCAGCTCAGCTACTTCTTCAACTACTACGGCACCGTCGGGTCCAACCGCGACGAATTCATCGTCGTGCGCAAGATGGCCACGGTCGACTGGCTGGAAGACGCCGAAAGTTCAACGCAACACCAGTCCGCCGGCCAGGTCCACTCGGGCGCGTGAAGGGAGATGATAGATGCGTGTGCGCGCGCAAATCGGAAAAGTCCTCAATCTGGACAAGTGCATCGGCTGTCACACCTGCTCGGTGACCTGCAAGAACGTGTGGACCAGCCGCGAGGGCATGGAATACGCGTGGTTCAACAACGTCGAGACCAAGCCCGGCATCGGCTATCCCAAGGACTGGGAGAACCAGGGCCGCTGGAAGGGCGGCTGGCACCGCAAAAAGAACGGCAAGATCGAGCCGCGCCTGGGATCGAAGTGGCGCATCCTCGCCAAGATCTTCGCCAACCCGGACCTGCCGGAGATCGACGACTACTACGAACCCTTCACCTTCGACTACGAGCACCTGCACACCGCGCCGGACATGAAGGCGCCGCCCACGGCGCGCCCGCGCTCGCTCCTCACGGGCCAGCGCATGAACGACGTGCAGTGGGGCCCGAACTGGGAGGAGATCCTGGGCGGCGAATTCGCCAAGCGCTCGCAGGACTACAACTTCCAGGACATTGAAAAGGACATCTACGGGCAGTTCGAAAACACCTTCATGATGTACCTGCCCCGGCTGTGCGAACACTGCCTCAATCCGTCCTGCGTCGCCGTGTGTCCGTCCGGGGCGATCTACAAGCGCGAGGAGGACGGCATCGTCCTCATCGACCAGGACAAGTGCCGCGGCTGGCGCATGTGCATCTCCGGCTGCCCGTACAAAAAGATCTACTACAACTGGTCCACGGGCAAATCGGAGAAATGCACCTTCTGTTATCCGCGCATCGAGGCGGGCCAGCCCACGGTGTGCTCGGAAACCTGCGTGGGCCGCATCCGCTACCTGGGCGTGATGCTGTACGACGCCGACAAGATCGAGGAGGCCGCGAGCAAAGCCGACGAGCAGGATCTCTATCAGGCCCAGCTCGACGTCTTCCTCGATCCTTTCGATCCGGATGTCCAGGCCGCGGCCAAGCGCGACGGGATCTCCGAGTCCTGGATCGAGGCGGCCAAGCACTCCCCGGTGTGGAAGATGGCGATGGACTGGAAGGTCGCCTTCCCGCTCCACCCGGAGTACCGCACACTGCCCATGGTCTGGTACGTGCCGCCGCTCTCGCCCGTCCAGCAGGCGGCCGAGGACGGCAACCTGCCCCTGGACGAGGGCGTGCCGGACGTGCGCCAGCTGCGTATCCCCGTGCGCTACCTCTCCAACATGCTCACCGCCGGCTGGGACGAGCCCGTCGTTACCGGGTTGGAGCGCATGCTGGCCATGCGCCAGTACATGCGCAGCCAGACGGTGGACGGCGTGATCGACGAGAGCGTGGCGGAGCGCGTCGGCCTGACCGGGAACGAGATCGAGGAGATGTACCGGATCATGGCGATCGCCAACTACGAGGACCGCTTCGTCATCCCCACCAGCCACCGCGAAACCGACGAGGACGCGGAGCAGCTGCGCGGGGGCTGCGGCTTCTCCTTCGGCCAGGGCTGCAGCGGCACGCCCTCCAGCCCGACGGAGAGCGTCAACCTCTTCGCCATGACCAAGGGCCCGGGGAGTTAAGGAGCAGCCATGTACACCTGCGCCGCGCTTGCCGCGCTTTTGAACTACCCCACGGCCGAGCTGCAGCAGGCCGTGCGGGCCGGCGAGATCGCCCGCGCGCTGCGGCAGGAGGGGCTCGTGCCGCGCCGCGAGCGCGAGGCCCTGAAGCCGCTGCTGGACGAACTCGCCACCTGGGATCTGCTGGATCTGCAATCGCGCTACGTCGCGCTGTTCGACCGCAGCCGGGCGCGCTCGCTGCATCTCTTCGAGCACGTTCACGGCGAGTCGCGCGACCGCGGCGAGGCGATGGTCCAGCTCCAGCAGATGTACGATGAAGCGGGCCTCGAACTGACGGCCAAGGAGCTGCCGGACTTTCTGCCGCTGTATCTGGAGTACTGTTCCGTTCTTCAGCCCGAGGAAGCCCGCCAGCGCGTCGCCCAGCCCATCCACGTCATCGCCGGCATCCGCTCGCGCCTGGTCGAGCGCGAGTCCAGCTACGCCGGGGTGTTCCGGGCCATCGAGGCGCTCTCGGCACAGCCGGCCGACGCCGCCTCGCTGGAACAGATCCTCAAGGAAGGCGACGACGAGCCCGACGACACCGAGCGCCTGGACCGCGAGTGGGCCGAGGAGCCCGTGACCTTCGGGCCCGAGGCCGCCGGCACGGGCGGCAACAGCTGCGGGCGCATCAAGCAGCTCGCGGAACGCGTCGCCGCCGCGACCACGGGCAAACCGGCACAGCCGTCCGACCAGGAGACGCCGCAATGAGCACCGACATCCACACCCTGCTGTTCGGCTACTTCCCCTACATCGCGGTGGCGGTGCTGGTGGTCGGCAGCATCATGCGCTTCAACGCCGATCAGTTCACCTGGCGCAGCGGCTCCAGCCAGTTGCTGCGGCGCAAGCAACTGCGCTGGGGGAGCAACCTCTTCCACGTGGGCGTGCTCATCATCTTCATCGGCCACCTCTTCGGCCTGCTCGTGCCCATCGAGGTCTACGACTTCTTCGGCATCGGCCACACCTTCAAGCAGCTCTTCGCCATGACGCTGGGCGGCATCGCCGGGCTGATGGCGCTGGCGGGCGCGACCCTGCTGCTCAACCGCCGGCTGACCGACCCGCGCATCCGCCGGCAGACCCAGCGCGCGGACCTGGCGATTCTCGTGCTGCTCTACGTCCAGCTCGTGCTGGGCATGCTGACGATCCCCTTCTCCGCCCAGCATCTCGACGGCTCGATGATGATCGTCTTCATGGAATGGGCGCAGGGCATCCTGACCTTCCAGGAGGGCCTGGGCGAGATGATCCAGCCAGCGCCGCTGGTGTTCAAAATCCACCTGACGCTGGGGCTGCTGGTGTTCCTGGTTTTCCCCTTCACGCGGCTGGTGCACGCGCTTTCGGCGCCGGTGTGGTTCCTCGGGCGCACGGGATTCCAGATCGTGCGCAGCCGCCATCCCCAGGGCCGACGCGGCACCGCCAGCCGCACCGCGCGTCCCACGAGCTGACCGGAGGCCGCCATGACCATCACCGTCGAGGGCCGCGAGATCAGCGAAGACGCCATCGCGACCGAGACCCAGAACCATCCCTCGGAAACACTCTCCGACGCCCGCGCGCAAGCCGCCGAAGCCCTGGTGGTGCGCGAGCTTCTGCTCGCCGAGGCGGACCGCCAGGGCCTGACGCCCGAGCCACAGGGGCTGGCGGACGGCAAGCGCGAAACCAACGAGGACGCCCTGATCCGCCAGCTTCTCGCGCGCGAGATCGCCGTGCCGGAGTTGGATGAGACGATGCTGCGCCGCTACTACGACAACAACGCCGGCAGGTTCCGCACCCCGGAAACCTACCATACGGCGCACATCTTCTTCCCGGCGCCGCCGGACGACAGCGACGCCCGCGCCGAGGCCGAACGACAGGCCACGGCGGTCATCGCCGAGCTTCAGGCCGAGCCCGAGCGCTTCGCCGAGCTGGCGCGGGCGCGCTCGCACTGCACCTCCGCACCCGATGGCGGCGAGCTGGGCTGGATCGCGCGCGGGCAGACCGTGAGCGAGTTCGAGAGCTTCCTGGACGCGCTGGAGCCCGGCCAGCTCTGCCCCGCGCCCGTGCCCACGCGCTACGGCATCCACGTCGTGCGTCTGGACGACCGCCAAGCGGGCGAGCAGCTGGCCTTCGAGGAGGTGCGCGAGCGCATCGCCCACTATCTGCGCAGCCAGTCATGGAACCGGGCGGTGTCGCAGTACATCTCCATCCTCGCCGGCCGCGCGGACATCCGCGGCCTGGACATGGCCGCCGCGTCCAGCCCGTTGGTTCAGTGAACGCGGAGGCCGGGACGATGCAGCTGGGACGCCTTCTGGACTCCGTGGAACGCGCGGACCCGATCGAGCTGCTGGGTGAGCGCTTCGACCTGGTGACCGTGGCGCGGGCGCGCCACGCCGCCGACGCCACCGGGGAAACCCTGCCCGTCTATGCCCAGATCGCCGTGCATCAGTTCGTCACGAGCGCGTCCGAGGAAGCGTGGGCCCAGGTCGTCGGCCGCATGCAGGACGGCGAAGCGGCCGAGGGCGCTTGCCTGGAGGCCATGCTGCGCCACCGGCTGGGGGATCGCGCATAAGCCGCTCCCGTGTGGAACGCCAACCGGCCGCCACGCGGGTCGCTCTGTGGACTCACGCTTCGCCCCCGACGCTCGGTCCATCGCGGCGATGGAGCGCATCCGCCATGTCCGCTGCATCGGCGCCCAGGGTTCGCGCGGCCAGATGCCCGCTGTGGACCGCCGCGGCGAGGCTGCCGGGCGCCTCCGCGTCGCCGATCGCCCGAACCGTCGCGATGCCCGCGCGCTCGACGGCGTCCGGCTCGGCGGTCAGGCGGTCCAGCAGCACGCTCGCCGGCACCCGCTCCGTCACCAGCACCGCGGCGTCGCAGCGCAGTTCGTCCCGCCGGTCGGTGTGGACGCACGCGAGCGCTGTCGTCACGCCGTCGATCGCCGTCAGCCGCCGGTGCGGCCGGATATCGACGCCCAACTGCAGAAGCCGCGCCTGGACCCGGTGGTGTTCCAGCGTCAGGTGCAGCTCGACCGAGGCTTCGGCGGCGGGCGTGACCAGCGTGACCCGGCAGCCCGCCCGATGCAGGTGTTCGGCGATAACGCCGCCCAGGTAGCCGTGATCGTCGTCGTACACCACCACCTCGCCGGCGGGGTGGTCGCCGGCCATGATGTCGTCCGGGGTGAACACGGCGGCACCGGCGCTTACCGCGATCGCCGTGCGCTGGCTCGCGCCCACGCCGTCGCGACGCCAGCGGGCGCCCGTTGCCAGGAAAACGTGGGGAAAGCCGAACGCCAGCACGTCGCCGGCTGTCAGCGGGCTTTCCGGATAGATTGCCGCATTCGGATGCGCCCGGAGGTGATGCACACGGTGGGCCGCGACCCGCGCCCAGGTGCCAAGGCCGGGAAGGCTCGCTTCGCGGAGCGCCCGGCCGCCGAGGCGTTTTTCGGCTTCGGCAAGCGTCACCGGGTGGCCGCGTTCGGCAAGCTGCAGCGCGCATTCAAGGCCCGCCGGCCCGCCGCCGGCCACGAGCACCGGGGCCTCGGACGCCGCTGGCGGGATGCGTTCTGGATGCCAGCCGCGCCGCCATTCCTCGCCCATCGTCGGGTTCTGCGTGCAGCGGATGCGCACGTTGGCGTTGTCGCTGGCGACGCAGACGTTGCAGCCGATGCACTCGCGAATGGCTTCGCTTCGACCGTCGCGCACCTTGTCCGGCAGGAAGGGATCGGCGATCGACGGCCGCGCGGCCCCGATGAGGTCGAGGACACCGCGCTTGATCCGGGATACCATGGCGTCCGGGGACGTGAAGCGGCCGACACCGACCACGGGCTTGTCCGTCAGCGCCTTGACGAAGGCCGTGTAGGGTTCCTGAAAGCCCTCGTCGGGGGCGAAGCGGGCGGTCTGGGAGTCGTTCGCCCAGTCGGAGAGGTTCACGTCCCACAGGTCGGGAAGATCCGACAGCATGCCGACAACGTCGCGTGCCTCGCCGTCGCTGCGCAGGCCATCGTCGCCCAGCAGCTCATCGACGGCGAAGCGGAACGCCACGGCCGCACGGCCATCCGCCACCTCGCGAGCGTCCTCCAGAAGCTCCCGGATCAGCCGGACACGGTTTTCCAGGCAGCCGCCGTAGGCGTCCGTTCGCTGATTGTACCGTTCAAGGAGGAAGTGCTGGGGCAGCGTCATCTGATGGCCGGCGTAGACGTAGACGATGTCGAACCCGGCCGCGATTGCCCGCTCCACCGCCGCTTTGTGCGAGCGGCGAAGGACGTCGATGTCGGCCCCGTCCATGCGGCGCGCCTGGGTGGGGGCCCCCTGGAGGGCAGCCATGTGGCCCGGCGCCAGCGGCGGGACGCGCGTATTGCGGTTGGCGGCGTGGAAGCCGTTGTGAACGAGTTCGATGGCGGCCAGCGCGCCGTGGGCGTGAATGCTGTCGGCGATCAGGCGCAGCGCCGGCACGTCGTGCTCGTCCCAGATGCGCAGTTCCCGGCTGGGCGAGATGTCGGAGGTGGGATGGATCTCCGCCTCCTCGGTGCTGACGACGGCCCAGCCGCCTTCGGCCTTGACGCCGCGCATCGCGGCGTTTTCGCGCGGCGCGGCGTGGCCCATGCCGGCGCAGTGCGGCACCTGATAGAAGCGGTTCCGGGCCACGACCGGTCCGATGCGCACCGGCTCGAAAAGGAGGGCGTGCTGCGGCGCTGGGGGCATCCTTTTTATCCTCGAACCCGGCGCCGGCGCCGAGGTCCGCAAAGGTGGACATTCGGGCTCCACTGACGGACTCGCGCTAGAACTGCAGGCCCTTGCTGATGGTCACCATCGTCCGCCAGTTCTCGTATTCGAAATTGCGGATATTGCTGTCCTCTCGCAGATAACTGCCGGATAGCGAAAGCACCAGGTCGCTGGTGATCGCGTTCCGCCCTTCTCCGCCAAGCGCCTGCCGCACCATGTCGACCGGAATGCCGTAGCGCACCCGGATGCGGCTGTCCGTATCGTCGCGTGCTGTGGTGTTGGATATGAACGGGTCCGGGGACTGGTAGTCGTCCAGCTCGACTTCCCCGGTAACGCTCAGGTGGGTCCGGTTGGAAAACACATAGTTCGCATCAGCGCCAAAACGGTGGCCGACGAAGCTGTGGAAGCTCTGGTCCGCAACCTTGCGGCGAAAGGTATATTCGCCGCCCACGGCAAGGGCTTGCGTTGCCTGGTAATCGAGCCCGAGGGAAACCTCGTACAGCGGCCCGCTCTGCTCGTCGTTCAACGGCAGCCGGCTTGAATTTTCGAAATCCTCGTACCGGACGTTCAGGCCGGCGTGGGCCGTGAGATCCGTGTTTCCGACGAACTGATGGGCAAAGTTAACGCCCACCTCCGGCATGTGCGCAAAGCTGTCGTCACCAAGACGGTAGTGGCGGTATCCCGCCCGCGGCGTGACGTCCAGGTTCTCGAAATGGATCGTGCTGTCGACCGCGATCGCGCCGGTGACCAGATCCAACTGATCTTCTTCCCGTTGTTCATCGATACGCCCATCAAGGGTCAGGCGAATATTTTCGATCCGCTGCATACCCGGATCGTGCGCCAATTGAACGCGTCCGAAACCGAGAAATCCCACGTCATCATTCTCATCCTGCGGCGCCTGGATAACCCGATTGACGACGCGAAAACTGTCGGCGTCCGGATGGGCATTGCGGTTGCTGTCGTAATGCACCCCGGCCCCGATGCGTGCCGTTCCGGTGAAGGTGTCCCGGTCCCGGCGGATTGCCGACAAATAGCGATCGACAAGCTGCTGCTCATTCGTCTTCAGGTCGCCTTCCTGCTTGAGCGCGACGAATTCCTGCCGTGCCTGGGACAGATCCTCCATCCGGTAGAGGACGATCGCGTAAAGCAGACGCACACGGTCGAGCCCCGGGCGCTTCAAGAGAATTCGCGACAGCGCCGAGCTCGCGGCGTTAAGGTTGCCTTTCTCGATCTGGGTGCGCGCGTAGCGGATGTTGATGTCGACGTCGTCCGGGTTCTCCAGCACCTCGGCATAACTGACCGGCTCGAAATCGCTTTCCATAACCCCCTGCTGGGCCGTGGCCGGAACCGCCCCGACACAGGCAAGCAGCGCGAGCCCCGCACGAAATCCCCTACGCATCCCTGGCATGGCTATCCCCCCGGCCGTCGGCAACCGACGCGCGACGTCGTCACACACATTCCTTACTGCACCGCACCTTCGCTGGAGAAGGACGTCATTTCGTTGATGACTTCGATCGCACCGTCTCCCCCAGTGAATTCCGCGCCGACCCAGGTATTGCCGACGCCGTCTTCAGGCGGCGTGAGGACGCGCAGGAGATCCTGGTTCACCTCCACCGTGCCCCCGGGTCCGCGCGAGAGCGCGCCGGCGCGCAGGAGCGTCATCATGGCCCCGCTCTGATTGGCCAGCGCCGTGCCTTCGAGCGCCGGGTTGCCGGCGTTGAAAGCGGAAATTCGATACGGACCACCCTGGACGAGCTGGGTGATCGCCGCCGCATCAACCCCTTCGGCACCCTGTTCGGCCTGGACGATCTGCGCGAACGGGGCTTCGGTCAGCGCTCCCCGCTGTTGCTCCCCGAAGACGTGAAAACGTTCCTGGGAATTCGTTTGCGGCCCCGTCACATGAAGATTGAGATTTTCCGCGTCCGTCCAGCTCAAGGCGGCGAACGTGGTGTTGTCCAGCCCCACGTCGAGGTTCCCGAAAACGTTCGTGATGCCGCGCATATCGCCGCCGTCCATCTCGACGACTTCGGTTTGGCGATTGATCTCCACCGCGCCCTCGCTGCGGACCTGATCCAGCGCGCTGTCGGCCTGGCCGCGCTCTTTCGCCTTCATGGCCGCCGTGCGCGCGGCCGCGCGGGATTGGCCGGCGGCGACCTCGGCGTCGCGCAAACCAGCCGGGGCCGCCGAGCGCTCCACGCCCGGTGCCGGCGGGGACGCGGGCGTACCTTGAAGACCGCCCTGAACGCGAGCCATCAGCCGTTGCGGGATACGGACGGGCTCGCCGGGCGGTTCACCCGGCTCCAGCCGCACACCGAAGCCGGAACGCAACACGCGGGTGCGCCCCTGGTCGTTGCGGACCACGAACCCGCCACGCCGCATCTTCGCGTTGTTGCCCGATCCGGGCCCGAGCAGGCCGGCGAAGATGCCGCCGTCCTCGCCGTCACGATGCAGAAAAACCGAGGTGCCGCGCACACCGATGACGCCCGCGGCGGTCTCGATCTCCACCTCGCGGGATTGCACCTTGTCCGCGCTGCCCGCGACGTAGCGGAAAACGCCCTTCACGAACTCGGCCGCCATGTCCACGACGCCCTTGTCGGGATCATAGACGAACTCGTCGATGACGACTTCGCTCTTCGGGCCAACGCTGAACGTCGTCTTGTTCAATAGCAGGATCTGCATGCGCGCTTCCGGCCGCGTGACCACGCGATCGAAGCGCAGCATCTCCATTCCGCTGCGGGCATCAACGGGCTTTTGCCGCGGTTCCCCGGTGACGGTGACATTCCCGACAACGCCGGCTGCCACGCCCGCCTGCTCCGCACCCTTGGCCGGCCACGCCAAAACGGCAACGGCCACGGCTGCACAGGCGATGATGCTCGAACGCCCCATCCAACTCCCCCCGGGAGCGTTACACGTTATTGTGAAACGATAGACCCAATCTCACACCAACATCAACAACCCGTGAACGGCCTGGCAGTTTGTGCACAGACGCGTGATTGCGCAACCGGAGCCGGGACAGCTCGACGGCCTTGGCCCGCCGGCCCTGCTCGCGCAACGCGCGGGCGTACTGCGTCAGCAGCTCCACGTTGCGCGGGTAGTGCTCCACGGCCCGGGCCAGCGCCTCACCTGCCTTGGCCTGCGCATTATCAAAGATAAAGCAAGCAGCTTGATCCCACGTCAAACTCACAGTACCCTCACGAAGGTTCATGTTTGTGTGAGTGGCCAGGGTTGGGGTTCGACCAGGCCGAACCGTACGCGGGAAACGAGCCTTGAGCGGCCCCACGCCGCACGGTGGGATTTGAAACAGGATGGCACACCGACGGCTGAGCGCAGCGTTCGCCATTTCCTTTGCCGCCGCCGCGATCGTCGGCGGCAGTGCCCTTTTTCACGCGGCGGCCGATCCGGGCCCCACAAACACGCGCGGCTTTGACGATGTGAGCGACGCAGCCCTGCTGGCGCAGGCCAGGCAGGTCGCTCAGGCTGACAGCGACGGCTCGCTTCTCAACGAAACCGACGAGGGCTCGGACAACGGCGGCGACGGGTTGCTGTCCGGGGAGTCGGACGAGGGTGGCGACAACGACGGCGATCTGTTGTCCGAGGAGTCCGACAGTTCCGGAGAGGCGGAGAGCGACGCCGACGACGGCGACCTCCTCGGCGAGGGCAAAAGCGAGGACGACGGCAGCGACAGCGCCGGCGGTGGGCTGCTCGGCAGCGAGGAGCCCCCGGCGGACGAGGCCGAGAAGGATAAGACGGCCGAAAAGGACAAAGAAGCGGAGACGGAGAAAACGACGGCAAGCGCGGTTATGGAAGACACCACCGCGTTCGAAATGCATCTCAAGGCGGTTCAGCAAGCGGAGGGCCGGTATCCGCAGGCCGAGACCTGTGCCAAATGCCATCCGCGCCAGTACAAGCAGTGGTCCGTGTCCTCGCACGCCTACGGACAGCTCAGCCCCGTCTACATGGCGATGCAAATGACCTTGAACCGAAAGAGTTCCGGGACGGTCGGTGACTTCTGCATGCGCTGCCACACCCCGGTCGGAGGCGAACTCGGCGAGTCGCCGTATCTCTCCAACCTCAAGCGCAAGCCGGTTTCACGCGAAGGCGTCACCTGCATCGCCTGCCACCGCGTGAAGAAGGCTTACAGCGAACACTCCGGGCGGCTGCCCATCGCCGAAGGCAAAATCACGGCGCCCGTCTTCGGGCCGAGCGGCAACGAGGGCGTGAAGAAGGTCATCGAGGACAGCGACTACCAAGTGGTGACGGACAGCGAAAAACCCGGCCGCGCCATTCACGAGGAGGCGCGCGAATTGTTCCAGATCCGCGAGTCCGGGTTCTGCGGCGGGTGTCACGACGTAACCTCTCCCGCCGGGTTCCGCTTGGAGGAGGCGTTCGCCGAATACCATCAGTCGCCGGCCTCCGCGGAAGGGGTTTCCTGCCAGGATTGCCACATGGGCAAGGAGCAGGGCGTGGCCTCCGGCTATGACACCGGCCCCGTGGCGGTGGTCGGCGGCAAGCCGACAACGGTCGGCAAGATCACCAATCACTACTTCGCCGGCCCCGACTACCCCATCATTCACGAGGGCCTGTTCCCGCACAGCCGGAAGGCGGACTCCTTCAAATCCATGGCGGAGTGGCTCCAGTTCGAAACCGACACGGGCTGGGGCACGGAGGAATTCGAACAATCCGTCTCGCTCGACAGGGAATTCCCCGACCCCTGGCTTGCTCCCGCCGACCGCTACGAAGGGCGGGATATCATCCGCGAACAGGAAGAGCTGCTCGAATGGGCGCGCCAGGAGCGCCTGGAAGCCATGCGCAACGGCTACGGCCTGAGTGACATCCGGATCACGGAGGCCGATTCCGATCGGTTGGCGTTCGAACTGGATGTCCGCAACAAGACCGACGGCCACGGGCTGCCCACGGGCTTCGACGCGGAGCGCGTCCTCTTCCTTCAGGTCAAAGTCCGGAATGCGGACGGAGACGTCGTCTTTGTCTCGGGCGACCGCGACCCCAACGGGGATCTGCGTGACTCCCACTCGCTTTACGTCCATCGCGGCGAAGTGCCGCTGGATAAGCAGCTCTATACGCTGCAAACGCGCTTCGTGGTCCGCATGGAGAGCGGGGGCGAGCGCGAGGAGATCCTGGCCAACAACCGCAGCTTTTCGCCGCAGCCCCTGATGCGGCCGGAAACCCGCGCGTCGACGATCTACGGCGGCACGCGCGGTGCGCGCAAGCACGGCCGCAATCTGCCGCCGAATGGCTCGGATACGGCGCGTTACGTCGTGGACGGCGATCAGCTGGACGGCAACGGACCGTACAGTGTGTCCGCGCGATTCGTCGTCCAGATGGTTCCGGTCAACCTGATTGCGGCCATCCAGGACGCCGGGTTCGATTACGGGTTGAGCCCGAGGGAAGTGGCCGACCGGGTGGTCGACGGCGCGATGACAGTTCATGAACGGGAGACGACAGTGCAGCTCGATCAGCCCGATTAGTGTCGCCAGTTCCGACGCTCAGGGCTGGTGGGGGCGGGCCGGCGGGCCCGAACGAGAAACCATAAACGCTCCGTGGAGCGCCGACGCGAGCAAGGGGGGATTTTCGCGTGTCCGGCAAAGCGGCGATCCAGACAAGCCGCCGGGCGTTGGCGGGTGTGGCCGCCGCGTTGTTCGTAACCGTGATGTCGACGGCGGCCCTGGCGGCGCCGAAGAAGTTGAAGGACGAAGTGATCCCGTTCGGTGGCTACCGTGAACTGCCCGAACGCGTGCCGCCGTTGATCGAGATCGGGCCGAAGTTTCTCGGACCCGGCGAGCTTTCCGAGGGGTTCGAGCTGCCGACGGGTGCGGTGTGGAACCCGGCCTTTTGGGTATACGGAAGCCAGCGCACGGCGCTGAACTACTTCGACGACGGCGTCAATCCCGAGACGTTCGAATGGGCCAACCGCCTCGACCTCTTCGGCAACCTGCGGCTGACCGGAACCGAACGTCTTATGGTGGGCATTTCGCCGCTCAGCGACGAAGGAGAATTCAGCGGTTACACCTTCCAGCCGGGCAGCCGCGACGGCGGTGACGAGGAATTCAATCTCGAATTGACGCGCCTCTTCTTCGAGGGGGAGTTCGGTGAGATATTCCCCGACCTCGATCCCGATGACTCGGGAATGCTTGATTTCGGTTTCTCGGTCGGCCGTCAGCCCCTCTTTTTCCAAGAGGGCATCATGGTGAACGACATCATGGACACCGTGGCCCTCACGCGGGATACCATCATCATTCCGGGACTCTCGGTGGACACCCGGCTGACGGCGCTGATGGGCTGGAACGAAGTCAACCGCGACGACAACCAGGAGGACACCAGAGCGGAACTCTACGGCCTGTTCGGCGAGGGCGACTTCGGGGAAAGCACGGTGCAGTTCGACCTGGCTTACGTGGACGGTCGCAACGACGGTGTCTATCTGGGGCTCGGCAGCGTGCAGCGCCCGGCGGTCTTCAATTACCTCGTGAACACGGCCGTGCGCATCAACACCTCGTTCGCGCCCGACAATGAAGGCGCCGACGTGAGCGAGGGAACACTGTTGTTCTCCGAGGCCTCCATCACCCCGCACGGAACGAGCAACGTGCTCTACGCCAACAGCTTCCTCGGCCTGGAGGAGTACGCCTCGGCCGCTCGCGGCGACACGCAGGGCGGGCCCCTGGGGCGAACCGGCATTCTTTTCGAGGCCGTGGGGCTGGGTGAGTTCGGCGCACCGCTGTCCAACCGGGCGGACAGCGTCGCCGGAGGCAGCATCGGCTATCAGATGTTTTTCAACCACGAGGACACGCAAGTCATTCTCGAAACAGGCGGCCGTGTGGGACTGGAATCCAGCACCTCGGACCAGATTTCAGTCGGAACGCGTTTTCAGCAGGCCGTGGGAGACCGGTTCATCTTCCGCGTCGACGGATTTGTCACGGGGCAGGAACGTGGAGATACGGCGACAGGTTTGCGAACGGAACTTGTGACGCAGTTCTAGGGTAAATCCGGCCAAGGCGGCATCGCTGCGGGCGCCGGATTGACCCGGCTGACAACGGGATGGGGCGCCGTTCGGCGTGGCTTGCAAAAAAGCCCTCGTCGAGTGGGCCCTGAGCGACAACGGCGCACAGGCGGGCAAGCCGATGGTGGCAGTCATCGAACTGGCGGGCTACGCGATCGCGGGCGGCGCGCTGGCGCAAGCCGTCACCGAGGGCGTGGGCGCCGTGCGCCGCCGCGTGCGAGAAGCGCGCTGGGACGCCGCGGAGGCAAATCTCTTCGCCCGGCGTGCCCAGGAGCTCCTGCGGGCGGTTCGGGCGCAGCGCGCGAAGAGCGAACTGACGTGGACGGGGATCCGCAAGTTCACGATCGCGCACAAGGTGCCCGAGGCGGAAAACATCTGCTCCTTCTACCTGACGCCGCACGACCAGAAGGCGCTGCCGCCCTTCGAACCCGGACAATACCTTACGTTCCAGCTTCACATTCCGGGCCAGCCCAAAACCGTCATCCGCTGCTACTCGTTGTCCGACGCGCCAACGCGGCTGGACCATTACCGCGTGACCATCAAGAAGCTGCCGCCGCCGCCGGACAAACCGGACGCCGGTCCGGGCCTGAGTTCGAGCTATTTCCACGATCAGCTCCAGGAAGGCGACACCCTCGACGTGCGCGCGCCCAACGGGCACTTCTACCTGGACCGCGCGCATTCGACGCCCGTGGTGCTCATCGCTGGCGGCATCGGCATGACGCCGATGATGTCGATGCTCACGACGATCTGCGACAGCGGCGGCGACCGCGAGGTGTGGTTCTTCTACGGGCTGCGGCACGGCGGCGAACACGCCATGAAAGAGCAGCTCGAACAGCGCCACCGCGATCACCCGAATTTCCGGCTCGTCGTCGTCTACGGGCAACCCCGGCCCGAGGACCGGCTGGGGATCGACTACGACCGCGAGGGACACGTGAGCGTGGACCTCATGCGCGAGTACCTGCCCTCGCCCACCTATCAGTTCTACATCTGCGGACCGCCGCCCATGATGCAGGCCGTCACCGCGGATCTGGAAGCCTGGGGTGTGCCGGACTCGCGCGTTCATTACGAAGCCTTCGGTCCAGCGACGGTGAAGAAAAAGACCGCGCCCGCGGAAGCCGCCAACGAAGAGCAAAGCAGCGGCGTTACCGTGAGTTTCGCCCGCAGCGGCAAGGACATCGCCTGGACCCCCGACCACGGCGCCATTCTGGACGCGGCGGAAGCCAACGACGTCCCCATCGACTTCGGCTGCCGGGCGGGCAACTGCGGAACCTGCTTGACCGCCATCAAAGAAGGGAAGGTGAGCTATCTCAGCGAGCCGGGCGCGCCCATCGAGGACGGCTCCTGCCTGACATGCATCGCCATCCCCAAGGAACGGCTGGTCCTGGACGCCTGAACGCCGTCCCGGGCCCAGGGAAGAGGCGCACGAAACGCGCCGACATACAGACGGGAGGCCTTGTGATGCGACGCCACCGAGTTATCCGCGGGCGGACAATTGCGGCGCTGGTGCTGACCGTGCCCGTTGCCGCGCTGGCTTTCGCCGCGAACGTGTCACCGGCCAGTGCACAGGTGGAGCGCGACCCGGCGCAAATCGTGGGCCCGGGCGAGTGCACCGAATGCCACGAGGACACCGGCAAGATCTGGCAGCACACCACCCACCATGCGACCTTCCGCGAAATGCCGCGAAAAAAGAAGGCCATCAAGATGGCCCGGGAGATGGGCGAGCGGCGCATCAAGAAGGCCAGTCTTTGCACGGATTGCCATTTCACGATGCAGGAACAGGACGATGGCGACGTCGAAGCCATTGCCGGGATCTCCTGTGAGTCGTGCCACGGCGCCGGCAAGGACTACCTCGAAATCCACAGCAATTTTTCGGGTAAGGAAGAAGAAAACGAGACGGACGAGGAAGAGCGCATCCGCTGGGAGAAATCCGAGGAGGCCGGCATGATCCGGCCCAAGATGATGTACACCTGGGCGAAGAACTGCCTGAGCTGTCACGTCGTCCCCAAGGAAGACCTCGTGAACCAGGGCGATCATCCGGCCGGCAGCGACTTCGAGCTCGTGGCATGGTCGCAGGGCGAGGTTCGTCACAACGTCTGGTACAACGAGGGCGAGGCCAACCCGCGCGCCAGCAAGGACAAGCGGCGCAAGATGTTCATCGTTGGCATGGCCGTCGAACTCGAGACGGGCCTGCGTGCCGTCGGCGAGGCCACGGCGAAGGCCGATTACGCCGTCTCCATGGCCAAGCGCGTGGCGCGTGGCCGCAAGCGCTTTGCCAAGGCAACCGAGCTGATCGGCGACGTTCCCGAAATGAAAAAGATCAGCGAGATCGCCCAGTCGGCAAAGCTGAAACTGGACAACAAGGCGGCCTTGACGAAGAAGGCCGAGCGGATCGGCGAGCTGACCAAGCGCATCGCGGAGAACTACGACGGCAGCACCTTCGGCGCGATCGACCCGGCGCTGCCGGGCAAGGACGGCCTGAAGGGCACCCCGAAACCGAAGATGGAATAGCGGATCGCGGGAGGTCGTGATGGCAAGCGGCACCGCAATCGCCCGGCCGCGGCGCTGGGACGAGCCCTTCGGCGGCGCGACCATGGCGGAAACGGACGTGGAGCGGGTGCTCGGGCAGCCCGTGTTCGCGGCGATCGATCAGGAGCGCTTTCCCGCCAGCCAGCCCCTGCCGGAGATCCTGCGCAACGACGGCAGGGTCGTGCGCTTCGACCCCGGCGACGTGATCGTGCGCGAAGGCGACTACGGCAATTCCGTGTTCGTGGTGCTGTCCGGCAGCGTCAGCGCGGTGCTGGACAGCACCACGGACGCGGAACTCGGCCGGCGCACCCATGCCGGACGCCGCAGCATGTGGCAGGCCCTCAAACAGCTCTGGGCGAACAACCGGGAGCCGGAGGCCCGCGACATCCAGCGCTATTTCCACGGCCGCGGCGATATGGGCGTGCGCGGCACGAACAGCCATGCGCAGAGCTACATCGCCGAGCTCTCGGGTTTCCTGGCGCGGCACACCACCGCCAGCCTCGGGCCCGGCGAGACCTTCGGCGAGATCGCCGCCCTCGCCCGGCAACCGCGCACGGCGACGGTCGTGGCGACGGAGGCCACCGAGGTCGTCGAACTCCGCTGGCAGGGACTTCGCGACATCCGCAAACGCGACCGCGGGTTCCGCGACCACGTCGACGGGCTCTACCGCGAGCGCCGGCTCGCGCAGCAGCTGGAGGAATCGCCGCTGTTCGCGCACCTGAGCCCCGAGACACTGGCGGAAATCGCACACCAGACGAGCTTCGAAACCCACGGCTCCGTCGAATGGTTCCGTGACTACAAGCAGGTCAAGGCACGCGATCCCTCGGCGGTGGTGGAGCACGAGCCCGTGATCGCCGAGGAAGGCAGCTACCTCGACGGGCTGATGCTGATCGTGTCCGGCTTCTGCCGCGTCAGCGAGCGCCTCGGTCACGGCCATCGCACCGTCAGCTACGTCTCCCGCAACAACGTCTTCGGCTTGGCGGAAATCTGCGCCCACCATTGGCACGGTGAGCCGCTGACGGTCCGGCGCAGCCTGCGCGGCGTGGGCAGCGTGGACGTTCTCCGCATCCCCACGGGCCTCGTGGAACGGCACGTGCTGCCCAACCTCCCCGCCGACCAGCTTCCACCCCTTCCCGCACGGGCCGAGGAGACGCAGGAGGCGAGCGAACCCGACACCGAGGCGCAGGCGGTGCGCACGGACACCGATCTGGGCCTGCCGCAGGATCTGGTGGATTTCTTCGTCGATCAGCGCACGATCAACGGCACCGCCACAATGTTGATCGACACCAACCGCTGCACGGGCTGCGACGATTGCATCCGCGCCTGCGCGTCGACGCACGACAACAACCCGCGATTCAAGCGCCACGGCCCGATCCATGACGGGATCCAGGTCACCAACGCCTGCATGCACTGCGCCGACCCAGTCTGCATGATCGGCTGCCCGACCGGGGCAATCCATCGCCATGCCAGCGGGCCGGTGGTGATCGACGACGCGACCTGCATCGGCTGCGGCACCTGTGCCGAATCCTGTCCCTACGACAACATTTCCATGGTGGAGATTCGGGGACAGGACGGGGGATTCGTGATCGACCAGGAGGCCAACGAACCGATCCAAAAAGCGACCAAATGCGATTTGTGTTACGATCAGCTTGGCGGGCCGGCATGCCAGCGCGCATGTCCGCACGACGCGCTGATCCGGGTCGACATGCGTGACACCGAAACCCTGGCCGACTGGATAAGCCGGACGTGACCTTCGCCCGCCGCCGCCTGCGCAACGGCGCCATTGCGCTGCTCGTCCTCGCAGCCGCCGGTGCGGCCGTGTGGGCGCAATATCTGGCGTTGCGCGACCCCGCCATCCTGACCGGGTGGATGCTGGTCGCCGCGTTCGCGGTGTTGGCCAGCTACAACGTGCGCAAGAAGTTTCCCTTCCTGCCGCTGTTGAGTTCCGCGGCCTGGATGCAGACCCACATCTACCTCGGACTCCTGGCGGCGGCGGTCTTTCTGATGCACGTGGGGGTGGAGCTGCCCAACGGCGTGTTCGAGAGCGTTCTCTGGGTGCTGACGGCCGCCCTGCTGCTGACCGGGTTCGTCGGGCTGGCGATCACGCGTCTCGCGCCCCCGGCCCTGACCCATCACGGTGAGCGCCTCCTGTTCGAGCGCATCCCGGTTCTGCGCGCGCAGCTTGCCGAAGAGGTGCACGATCTGGCGCTGCGATCCGTGGAAACCGAGGCCTCGACCACGCTCGCGGACTATTATCACACGCGGCTGCACAGCTTCTTCGCCCGCCCGCGCAACCTCCTGGCGCACCTGGTCGCGTCCGAGCGCCCGCGCTCCAAGCTGTGCCGCGAACTGCGCACGCTGGACCGCTATCTCTCCGAGCAGGGCCGCGAGACCCGGGAAGCCATCGAGGACCGGGTGCTGGCGAAGGACAACCTGGATTTTCAGGTCACCTGGCAGGGCCTGCTGAAAGGCTGGCTGTTCCTCCACATCCCCCTGACCTATGCCACGGCGCTCGTGGCCATCGTCCACATCGGCCTCGTCTACGCGTTTCAGGCGGCGCTGCAGTGATGCTGCGACTTCAGAGCTTCAACTTCCGCAAGAGCCGCTACGAGCGCCCCAA
>Ga0207714_1000820_pt1 | contig 21021 bp, 24 predicted proteins | sample PonA232FremontCA_2_FD_187270 | JGI IMG/M metagenome (GOLD analysis project Ga0207714, IMG submission 187270) | Marine sediment microbial community from Fremont, CA, USA - Pond A23 Sediment 2 (SPAdes) | ecosystem: Environmental > Aquatic > Marine > Unclassified | place: USA: Fremont, California...
GCGCCTACATCGCGTGCTGGTCGCTGCGCCTGGATCTGGCGATCCTCCTGGCGACCCCGCGCGCGCTGTGGCGGGGATGACGGCCGGGCTGTCGCGCCAGGCCGCGGCGGCGACGGCCGCCAAGGCGGCGCGCTGCGGGCTGGGATTGCTGCTCACCCTCGTCCTGGCCCGCTGGCTCGGCGCGGCGGCCTACGGGCGCTACGCCAGCGCGATGGCCGTGGCTCAGGTGGGCGCCGTGGGGCTGGCGATGGGGCTGCCGCAGCTCGCCGCCCGCGACGGCGCCCGTTATGCCGCTCAGGGCGCTCGGGACCAGCTTGCCGGGCTGCGGCGCGGGCTGCTCCGCCACGCGGCGGGGAGCGCATGCGTGTGCATGCTGGCGGCTGCCGTGGCATGGGCCGTTCGGCCCGAAGTGCCGCTGGCGATCGCGGCGACGGCGGCGCTGACGGCGCTGCTGGTGGCCCTGCGGCTCCAGGGGCAGTGGCTCGTGGGGCAGGGGCTGCCCGTGCTCGGGGATCTCGGCGACGGCGCGCTGCGGCGCGGGCTGTTCGTCCTGGTGCTCGGCGCGGCCGTGCTGCTCCTGCCCGCCAGCGGGAGCACGGCGCTCGCCGCGCATGCCGTGGCCGCCGCGGCGGCCCTGGCGATCGTGGCCGGGGGCACCGGCAGGGCCGGTGACGCACACGCCGCCCCCGACATGCGGCTGTATGCGTCCGCCCTGCCGTTTCTGGGCGTCGCGGGACTCAACGTCGTCATGGCGAATGCGGACGTGCTCATGCTGCGCGGGCTGGCGGGGGCCGAGGCGGCGGGGCCGTACGCCGTCGCGGCGCGGCTGGCGGAGCTGCCCGCGCTCGCGCTCCTTGCCGTCAACGCCGCGGCCACGCCGCTCTACGCGCGCGCCCACACCCACACCGACGCGCGGACGGCGGCGGACGCGGCGCGCTGGACCGCGCGCACGCTGACGCCGCTCGCCCTGGGCCTGCTCGCGCTCGCGGCCGTCGCCGGGCCGGCGCTGTTGCCGCTGCTGGGCGCGGGCTTCGCGGATGCGGCCGTGCCGCTGGCGATCCTGGCGGCGGCGCAGTGCGCCAACGTGGGCTGCGGCGCGGCGGCGCTGCTGCTGGACACGGCCGGGCTGCAACGCCTGACGCTCGCGGGCGTGGGCGTGGGTGCGGGCGTGAACCTCGGGCTCAACGCCGCGCTCATCCCGGTGTACGGCGCGGTGGGCGCCGCCGCCGCGACCGGCGCCGGGCTGGTGGTGTGGAACGTCCTGCTGGCGTGGGCGGCGTGGCGGCGGCTGGGAATCGACGCGACGCCGCTGGGCCGCCGCCCGGAGCCGGCATAATGCGCGTGGGCGTGTTTCATCCGGGGGCGCAGAACGCCTGGCAGCGCGCCGTGGCGTTCCAGGACGCCGGCCAGCTCGCGTGGTACGCCACCAGCGCCTACTTCCACCCCGACAGCGCGCCCGTGCGCGCCGCCGGGCACCTCCCGCCGGGCCTCCGCGAGCCGGCGCGGCACCGCCTCCTGCGCCGGCATTTCCCCATGCTCGACCCGGCGTACGTCCGCCGCATGGGCGTCGCCGAGCTGGCGGAGCTGGGCCTGCGCCGGCTGGGCGCGGACGCCCTGGCGCACCCGGTGAACACCTGGGGCAACCGCCGCTTCGGCCGCCAGGTCATCGCGCTCATGCAGCGCGAGCCCGTGGACGTGGTCTGGGGCTTCGACACGGCGGCGCTGGAGGTCTTCCGCTGGGCGAAGGCGCGCGGCATCACCTGCGTCCTGGATCAGACCATCGGCCATCCGGCGGCGATGAACGCCGTCATGGCCGATGAACGCGCGCGCCATCCCGAATTCGTGCGCGGCCACGACCGGCCCTTCTCCCCCGCCTGGATCGCGCGCCAGGACGAAGAAATCGCGCTCGCCGATCTGGTGCTGTGCGGCAGCGACTTCTGTGCGCAGACGCTGTACGCGCACGGCTGCGATCCCGCCAAGCTGCGCGTCGTGCCCTACGGCTACGACGAGACGCGCTGGCCCGGCACGCCGCCCGAGCGCCCGCGCCTCGACAATCGCCCGCTGGAGCTGTTGTTCGCCGGCACGATCGGCCCGCGCAAGGGCGCGGCGCACCTGCTGCGGGCCATCGAGCACGTGCCCCCCGAGACCGCGCGCCTGACGCTCGTGGGCCACCGCAACATTCCCCGGCGCACGCTCGATCGCTATCGCCACCGCGTGCGCCACGTGCCGCAGGTGCCGCCGGGCGAGCTGCCGGCGCTGTTCCGCGGCGCGGATCTGCTCGTGCTGCCCAGTCTCTTCGAGGGCAGCGCGCTCGTGCTCAACGAGGCGCTGGGCGCCGGCCTGGGCCTCGTGCAGTCGCACGCCGCCGGCGACGGCGCGCGCGAGGGCCGTACCGGCACCATTCTCCCAGAGGTCTCGCCGGCCGCCCTGGCGGAAACCATCGGGGCGCTCGCGCGCGATCCCGACACCGTCGCGGCGTGGCGGGCCAACGCCTGGGCCGAGCGGCCCACGCGGACCTGGGCGCGCTACCGGGCGCGGCTGCCCGGGGTGCTGGCGGCATGATCCCGCTCGCGCTGGCGCTCCAGACCGTGCTGTGGCTGAGCGTCGGGGCCCTGTACCTCGCGCACCGCGGTTCCTCGCTGTTTCATCCCGTGAGCTTCTACCTCGTCTTCCACGGGCTGGTGTTCGTGCTGCGGCCCTGGGCGGTGCATGGGCTGGGGTTCGATTCGCAGTGGCGGGCCATGCAGTTCCAGCCCACGCCGGGAGGCTTCGTCGCCACGCTGGCATTGGCCTCGCTGGGGCTGCTGGTCTTCGCCGCCACCGCGATTCCGGCGGGAAACGGGCGGGCGGCCCCGGCGGTGAGCGCGACCAGCTACACCCCGGCGCAGCGCACGGCCTTTCATCTCGCCGCCGCGGTGCTGCTGCCGCTGGCGCTCTACGGCGCGTGGCGGGACGCGCAGCTCTTCGGCACGCTGGTCCAGGCGCCGGGCGGCACCGGCATGGTGCAGCAGGGCGGGCACACCTTCTTCCAGAACACCACGGGCTACATCGTGAAGGCGCACCATCTGCTGGTTCCGCTGGCGGCGCTCTTCGCCGCGGTGCACGGCTTCCGCTGGTGGGCGCTGCTGCCCGTGGGCGCGGTGTGTGTCTATCGCGCGTTTCTGGGCAGCCGCTGGGGGCTCGTGGTCGTGCTCGGCGTCCTGCTGTTGCTGCATCTGGCGGGACGCGAGGGGCGCTGGCTGCGCGGCGTGCACCTGGCGCTCGCCGTGCCGGTGGTGCTCGCCTTCGTCGCGATCGGGCAGGACCGCGACGTGCTGCGCCATCTGACGGGCGTGGGGCCGCTGCGCGACCACGGGATGCCGATCGCGCGCGAGGGCGGCTGGCTGCACCGCCTGGACCGCGCGGACTTCGCCAACTTCGACTTCCTCGCCTACATCCGCTGGGCCGTGCCCGGCGAAAGCCGCACGCACACCTATTTCACCCAGCACCTCGCGCTCGTGACGCAGCCCATCCCGCGCATGCTGTGGCCGGGCAAGCCGCACGGCTCGCCCGTGCAGCTCGTGGATCTCAACCGCCACGGCTGGTGGGGCACGCGCACCAAGTCGGCCGTGGGCGACGGCTGGCTGTCGTGGGGGCTGCCCGGCGTGGCGATCACCCTGGCGCTGGCGGGCGCTGGCTGGGGCGGGCTGCATCGCTGGTACGCCCGGCGCGCGAGCGATCCCATGGCGACGGCGGCGTACGCCTGCTTTCTGCCGGTGTGCGTGCTGTACTTCCGCGACGGCAGCCTCGTTACCGTGGCGCGCACGGGGATGTGGATGCTGCTGCCCGTGGTCCTCTGGGTCGCGGCGTGGCGTGTGCTCGCGTGGTTCGGCCGGCGGAGCGGCGGGCCGTGACGCGGCCGGTTGTGTTCGTGTGGAGCCAGCTCGGCCCCACGCACGCCGACCGGCTGGCGGCCGCGGCCGAGGCGCTGCCCGGCTCGCGCGTCGTGGGCGTGGAGATCGCCGCGCGCAGCGGGGTGTACGCCTGGGCGCCGGTTTCCGAGGGGCACGGCTGGACGCGCGTGACCCTCTTCCCCGACCGCAAGCTGGAAGCCGCGCCGCGTTGGCGCCGCTTCGGGCGGCTGGCCCGTGTGCTCCGGCGCGAACGGCCGGCCGCCGTCTTCCTGTGCCACTACGAGCGCCCCGAAACCTGGGCGGCGGCGTGGCTGGCGCGGGCGCTCGGGGCGCGGCCGGTGCTGCTGTTCGATTCCACGCACGCGGATGCGCCGCGCCGGCGGTGGCGGGAGGCGGCCAAACGCCCGGCCCTGTGGCCGTACGGGCGCGTCCTGGCCTCGGGCGAGCGCGCGCGGGCGTATCTGGCGCGGCTCGGTGTCCCGCGCTACCGCGTCGCCCCGGGCTACGACAGCATCAGCGTGGCCCGCGTGCGCCGGCTGGCTGGCGCGGCGGTGGACACCCCCCACGGCGAGCGGCCGTTCGTCGTCGCCGCGCGTTTCGTGGCGAAGAAGAACCTGACGGCGGCGCTGTACGCGTACGCCCGCTACCGGCATGCCGCGCTGGCGGCGGATGAAACCCCGCGCGGCCTCGTGCTGTGCGGCGACGGCCCCGAACGTCTCACGCTGGAGCAGGAAATCGCGCGGTTCGAGCTTGCCGGCGTCCGCTTCACGGGCTTCCTGCAGGATGGCGAGCTGCTCCCGGCACTGGCGCGCGGGTTGGCGCTGCTGCTGCCCAGCACCTCGGAGCCCTGGGGGCTGGTGGTCAACGAGGCCCTGGCGCTCGGCGTGCCGCCCATCGTGTCCGAGCGCGCGGGCGCGGCGGAGCTGGTGCGCGACGGGGTGAGCGGCCACGTCCTCGCGCCCGACGACACCGCCGGGATGGCGGCGGCGATGACGCGGCTGGCGCGCGAGCCGGCGTATTGGGCCGGCATGGCCGAAGCGGCGCGGGCGGACGCGGCGCATGGCGACGTGGCCCGCTTCGTTGCCGGGGTCAGGGCCTGTCTGTCCAGCGACTCAAATCCAGACCGGTGAGGGCTTCCAGGCGATGGCGTTCGTCCGCCAACTCGTTCCACACAAGCGCGCGCTCACCCGCCGTCGGCCCCCGGCGCGCCGGGGCGGTTTCCAGGGCCTGGCGAGCGCGTGTCACCACGCCGCGCGGCAGCGCGCGCCGCGCCAGCGCCGTGGCACCCGAGCCATACAGCGCTGCGGTGAGCCGCGGCCAGCGCGGGACGGCGGCGGTGTTCACGGGTGCCTCGGGCGGCTCCACGGGCGCGATGCCGATGTGGCGGGAAATCTCCGCGAAAACCCCCGCGAAGTCGGCGCGCAGGGCGTCGTGCGTGCGGATCACCACCTGCTCGCGCGGAAACGCGTCGAGGTAGCGCGCCACGGCGTCGGCGTAGCGGCTGAACGCCAGGTAGCGTGGCTCGCGCGCGACCGCCTCCGCGAAGCTCAGCCGTGTCCGCCCAATCCGGCGGTCCATCAGATACTGCGCGTACGCCCGTTCGGCGGGCTCGCGCAGCAGGATGACGATGCGCGCCTCCGGCCGCGCCGCCGCGATGGCGTACGGCGTGGCCGGGCAGTGGAGATAGCTGGTGGAGGCGTCCACGACCGCCCGCGCATCCGCCGCGCCGGCGAAGAGCGCGGCGTAGGTCGCCGGCTCGGTCACCCGGGCGTGGTGCAGCGCGGCGGGGCCATCGGGCCGCAGCACAGCGCGCGGATCGTGGACGCCGCGCGCATCCGCCTCCGGCCCCGGCCACACCGGGTCGGCGAGGAAGTGCGGCTCCTTCACGGGGCAGACGAACACCGCCGGGTGCGCGCGCAAGGCTTCGGCGACGGCCGTGGTGCCCGCCTTCATCGCGCCCACCAGAAACGCGTCCGGCAGGCGGGCATCCGATGACGCGCGTGCATCCGCCGCCGCGAGGTCCCCGGCCATGACCCCTCCCGTTCGCGTTCTCGGCGATCTCCCGCCACCCGAGCACGGGCAGGCGCGCGTGACCGCCCACGTTGTGGATGCCCTGCTGGCGCGGGGCAAGGTGGTCGCGCACGACCTCGCGCCGGCCGGCGGCGGGCGCCTGCTGGCGGTGACGCGGGCGCTGGCGGCGGTGGCGCTCCGGCGGTCGCGCGCGCTCTACATGCCGGTGCTGGCGGGGCGCGGCACGCTGGTGACGATCGCGCTCGCAGGGCTGGCGCGGCTGCGCGGCGTTTCCCTCACGTTGCACCACCACAGCTTCGCCTACCTGGACCGGCGCTGGCGCACACTAGCGTGGCTGGTGGGCGCGGCCGGGCCGCACGCGGAGCATGTCGTGCTGTGTGAGACGATGGCGCGGCGGCTGCGGGAGCGGTACGGGGTGCGCCGCACGCGCGTCGTCGGCAACGCGGCGTTCGCGGCGCCGCCGGCCCGATCGCCCGAAGCGTGCGACCGGCCGCCGACCCTCGGCTTCGTGGGGGCGCTGTCGCGCGAGAAGGGGCTGGACGCGTTCCTGGAGCTGGCGCGGCGCGCGGCGCCGGACGCGCGGGCGCTCGTCGCCGGCCCGAAGGTGGATGGGGACGCGGAAACGCTGCTCGCGGCGGCTTCGCGAGAGCTGAGCGACAGCCTGATCCGCCGGCCCGCCAGCGACGACCGCGACGCTCTCTTCGCCGGGATCGACGTGCTGATCCTCCCCAGCCGCTACCGCCACGAGGCGCAGCCCTTGGTGCTGCTGGAGGCGCTGGCCCGCGGCATTCCCGTCATCGCCGCCGGCCGGGGATGCCTGCCGGGCATGGCCCGGCCGCCGGCGCTCACGGTTCTGCCGCGCGGCGCCGCGTTCGCTCCGGCGGCGGAGCGCGCGCTGGCGCGGCTGACGCCCAAGCTCGCCAAAGCTCAGGGCGAAGCGCGCGGGCTCTACAAGGCGCTGGCGGCGGAGTCGGCCGGCGCGCTGGCCGAGCTTGCCGACGACCTCGCGAACAGCACGTCCGCCTGAACGCGCCCAAGCTCGCGGTGCGTCACGAGGTTGTCGGTGCGCACCGGGTGCAACCCGTGGCGCGCCAGGAACGCCTCGATCTCGGGCCGCAGGGCCTGGCCCTCGTACAGCGCCACCTCGGAGCACTCGCACAGCACCCAGTCCACCTGCGGCAACAGCGCCGCGCTCGCGCGCAGCACCGCCAGCTCCGCGCCCTGCACGTCCAGTTTGACCAGGATCGGGCGCGTCAGGGCGTCCGGCGGGACGAGGTCGCGCAACGGCGCCGTCGGCACGGTTTCCGCGCGCACGGTGTGCGTTCCCGGAAACACCCGCGTCTGCCGCGCGCTCACCGGCAGCAGCGAGGCGGAATCCGTGCGCTTCGGCACCCGCATCACGGCCGTTGCACGGGTTGGCGCCACCGCCGCGCGGTGGACGGCGATCCCGCCCACGGCCGCCGCCACGCGGTCGAGTGTGGCGGCCGGCGCGGTCAGCGGCTCGACGGCGTGGACGGGCGCGCCCGGCAGCAGTTCCCGCGCGGCCAGGGCGAACTGCCCCCGGTTGGCGCCCACGTCGATCACGCTCGCCGCGTCCAGCGAGCGCAGCACCTCCGCGTGCTCCACCGCGGCCGCCACGCCGTGGGCCAAGCCGGTGCGCCACGTCCGCCGCGTCAGCAGACGCGCGAGCTTCCTGCCCCTGCGCATCAGCATCCCCGCCCGCTTGCGCCGGGGGCCGGGGTTGGCGCACCATCCGACCCATCCGGCCGTCGGGATGCGCCATGCGCGTGTGTGTGCACGACCACTGCGGACATCCCTTTCCCGTCGAGTTGAGCCGCTGGCTGGCGCGATGCGGCCACAGCGTGCTGCACCTCTACGCCCCGGCGGTGGAAGCCCCGCGCGGGCGGCTGGCGCAGCGCCCCGGCGATCCCCGGGGCCTGAAGATCGAAGCCGTTCCCATGCCGGGCAATCTGGCGAAATACCGCCCGGCCCGACGCTATGTCCAGGAACGCGCCTACGCCCGCCGAGCCGGGCGGCACATCGCCGCGTTCGCCCCGGACGTGGTGCTCTCGGGAAATTGCAGCGCGCTCGTCCAGCGCCGGCTGCAGCTCGCCGCCCACCGGCACGGCGCGGCCTTCGTCTACTGGCTCCAGGACATCTACGGGCTGGCGGTGAAGCGCGCGCTGGCCCGGCGCATGCCGCGCCTGGCGCCGGTCGCGGGGCGCGTCGTCGACCGCGTCGAGGGCGCGGCGCTGACGCACAGCGATGCCGTCGTGGCGATCACGGCGGACTTCGTGCCGGCGGCGGTGGGGCGCGGGGTGCCGCCGGAGCGTGTCCACGTCGTCCCCAACTGGGCGCCCGTCGCCGAGCTCACGCCCGAGCGCCCGGACGCGGGCGCGCGCTGGCGCCTGGAACACGGGCTGGGGCGGCGCTTCCTCTTCCTCTACGCGGGCACGCTCGGGCTCAAGCACGAACCGCAGGAGCTGGCGGCGCTGGCGCGCGCCCACCGCGACGACCCGGACGTGGCCGTGGTCGTGATCGGCCAGGGCCCCGGCCGCGCCACGCTGGAGCGTGTGCGCGCGGCGGAAGGGCTGGCGAACCTGGTTCTGCTGGACTTCGTGCCGTTGCGCGAGATGCCCGCCGTCATGGCCGCCGCCGACGTGCTGGTGGCGATGCTCACCCCCGAGGCGGGCAGCTTTTCCGTGCCCTCCAAGGTGCTGACCTATCTGTGCGGCGGGCGCCCCGTGCTCGCCGCCATGCCGCCCGGCAACGCCGCGGCGCGCACGCTGCACAGCGCCGGCGCCGGTGTCGTCGTGGAACCCGGCCGGGAAGACGCCTGGCTGGCCGCGGCCGAGGCGCTGCGCCGGGACCCGGATCGCCGCGCCCGCCTGGGGGCCGCCGGCCGCGCCTACGCCGACCGCGCCTTCGCCATGGACCGCATCGGCCCGCGCTTCGTCGAGGTCTTCGAGCGCGCGGCGAGCGCCGACCCGACCCCGGCGGACACCTCGCGCGGCTGATCGGACTCACGAGCCGGTCGGGTCGTCCCCGGCGCCCTCGGGATCGCTCAGGCGGTGCAGGCGCTTCGCGGCGAGACGGGCGAAGCGCAGCAGGACCGCGCGCCGCCGCGCCCCCGCCAGCTTGTGCTCGGGCGGCTCGCGCAGCACGTGGGCGTCGTAGCCGTCGGCGAGCAGGATGCCGCAAGTGTCGCCGTCGGGCAGGATGTCCGTGGGAAAATCCGGCGGTACGGCGAAGAAGAAGCGGTCGCAGAAGGCGCGGTAGGCGTCCCACTTCGCGTCGGCGCGGTAGTCGGCGCGCGAGGCCTTCACCTCCACGATCGCCACGCCGCCGCGCTCGTCCACGGCGAGGACGTCGGCCCGCCGCCCGTCGGCCAGCGGCATCTCCGTCACCACGCCGTAGCCGCGCGCCGCCAGCGCCCGGCACACCCCGCGCGCCAGCCACACCCCCGGAGCGGTGTCGCCCCCGTCCGTCACGGGTACGCGCACTGCCGCCAGGTCACGCGGGCGAAGGCGCGGTCGTCGCCCTCGGTGATGGTGAAGCGGTGCTCGGCGCCGTCGACGACCATGGCGTGCTGGAGCGGCAGCGTGCCGCGCGCCGTCTTCCCCTCGCCGCCGACGGGCGTGAAGGTGGCCTCGATGGGTTCGGCGCCGTCGAACCATGCCTGGGGCTGGCCCTGGGTGTCGGTGGCGGGCTGCCCTTCCGCGGTCACCGTGATCAGGTTGTCGGCGAAGGAAACCGAGCTGGCCGCGCCACTGGACAGGGGCGTCTGCACGATGAAGCGCTTGGTAACGGGGCCTTCCGGGCACTCGGGCTCGGCGCTGGCGGTTTCCACGAGGAATTCCAGGCGCTCGGCGGGCACCCCGTTGTCCAGCCGGGTGCGCACGAGATCGAGCAGGCGCGCCGGTTCACCTTCCGGCACGTTGTCCGCATAGCGCTGCTTCCAGGTGGCGAGCTGCTTCTCCGTGGCTTCGAGTTCACGGCGCAGGCGCGCGTTTTCCTGCGCCTGCTCGTCCAAGCGGCTGCGCAGCTCGGCGACCTGCTGCTCCAGCTCGCGAACCTCGATTCGGGCCAGCTTGGACCCGGTCGCGTAGGCGAACGCTCCGGCGCCGACGAGCGCGGCCAGGATGATCAGCCACTTCACGACAGCCCAGCGCCGCCGCCGTTTGCGTGCGCGTTGGCTTTCCGTCAGGCCCCAGGTCATGGCCTCTCATTATTTGATCGAAATGTCGCATGGTTAAAGTGGTCCGGTGAGGCACCGGCGCGCGAACCCGTATCCATCACGCATGTGCGGCAAAACCGTGGCACGGCGGCGCATCTTGTCGGGGGAGCGGGGCGGCGCGCCGAAAAACGCTGGTGGACCCGGCAGGACTCGAACCTGCGACCTTCGGCTCCGGAGGCCGACGCTCTATCCAACTGAGCTACGGGTCCAGCGCGATTGCCTGGCGCATCGGCCGCGTGCGATTTGATGTAGCGCATAGCCGGCGGGCATGCAACGTGCATCTTCGCCCGCGCCGTCGCCGGTGCCCGGCCGGCCGCCGCCGGCCGGGCGACGCCATCGCCGCGAGCGCCGCAACGAGAAAGGGGCCGTCATGACGCACACGCCGCACGAGCTTGCCGAGGAGTTCCCGGAGCACACACAGCAGCTCCACGACCTCAAGCTTTCCGACGCGCACTTCGCCAAGCTGGCGGACGAGTACCACGAGGTGAACCGCGCGATTCACCGCATGGAAACGGAGGTCGAGCCCGTCGATGACCAGACGCTGGAGGAGAAGCGCAAGCGCCGCTTGGCCCTCAAGGACGAGATCGCCGCATATCTGCGCGAGGCGGACGCGGGCTGAACGCCGGCCGCCGGCCGCAGCCGGTTCCGGCCTCGCCCCCACACCTTCGCCCCGCCGGCCCGACCGGCGGGGCTTTTTGAGTGCGGGGCCAATCCGTTCCGCATTTCGTTTGACGAAATCGACGAAGCCCGCGAATGATCGATCAGTGCCGGTGTCATCCCATCGGGTTACGGGCTGTCCAACCTGATTCGATTCGGAGGATCGATTGCTCTTGCGGGCGGCAACGCGTTGTCTTCCCAGGGCACTCGTCGCATACTGTGCTTGATTGCGATGGATCGCGAGGCCGTGAGGACATGCCACGCGGAGTCGCGCTCGCCGCGCTCGTGGCGCTGGGCATCGCCGCCGCGAGTGGACCGGGCGGCGCCCAGGACAGCCCGGTGCGGATCGAGCAGGTGCCAAAGGAAAAGCAGCTCGAACAGGGTGCACTGGATCGCGGGTTGCTGGAAAAGCGCGTCGAGGAAGGCCGCATTCCCGAACGTTGCGAGGATCCCGAGGTCGCCGCCAGCGACCCCGCGTGCGTCCCCGAGCGCCGCAAGTCGGTGAGCGAGAGCTACGGCATCCCCGTGATCGAGGACCCCGGCAAGGCGGATTCCGAGTTGGTGCCGGGTGTGACCATTAATCAAAGCCGCACGCCGACGCGCTGACGCGCTCGGCTTGGCGGTTGGGTAATCAAAGCCGCGGTTACTGCACGGATACCGAGATCACGCTGTCCTTCCCGCTGGTGGAAAAGCGCGAGACGTTGCCCGAGCGGCCGCGCAGCTCGACGTCCAGCCGGCCGCCCGCACCGGTCTGGCGGATGTCGCAGGCAAGCCCGCGGGCGTGGAAGTGCCGCGTCAGCGGCGGCGTGCCGCTCAGATCCACGGTTTCGCTGACCCCCGGCACCTCCAGCGTGCAGCGCACGGTGAAAGCGGCGGCGGCATTGCCGGCGAGGTGGAGGGTGTAGACCCCCGCGTCGGCTGCCGCAGCGCTGGGCGCCAGGCCGAAAACGGCCGCCCCCGCCAGCACGCGCGTGAGGATCGGAGCGGGGGCGTTCATGGTTGGACGCGGATGTTGAGCCCGCCCGCACCGTTGGGGCGGGCGAAAACTCCGGAGAAATCCTGCGGTCCCTTCAGATCGACGGCGAAATTCACGCCGTCCTGCGCGGTCACGGTGAAGGGTGTATCCGCCTGACCGGACACGTAGACGTCGCCGCGCGCGATCAGGGCGTTTTCGTTCGCCCCGTCGCCTTGCAGCAGGCGTGTGTTGTTGTCGCCGTTCGTTTGAAGATGAACGCCGACGTCATTGCCGTTCTGCACCGTAACAAGGTTGCTCCCGTCACCGGCCTGAAGCGCGAGCGATTTGTTCCCTCCGCCGCCTTGCACGACGCGCGCGGTGTTGTTCGTGACCGCGCCCTGGCCGTTCAGACTGTCCAGGACGTCGCCCAGAGTCTGCTCACCGGTCAGCGGTTCGAAGTCGCCATTCCCGCCGACGGCGTTCGAATTCGCGCCCGCGCCGGCGCCGTTTCCTTGGCGCTGGTCGCCGTTGCCTGGGCCGCCGTTCGACGGCGCGTTCGCCGTTGAGTCGGCGAACTGAAATGTCCGGTTGCGCGAGATGCCGGCCAGGTTCGTGGCTTCCAAGGCCGACACGGACCCCTGCACGAGCACCGACCGGCTCCCGTCGCCGTACTGCCTGGTCACGGCGTCATTCCCGTCTCCGTCTTGGAGAATGTGAGCCCGGCTGTTGTCCGCATCGCCGGGCGGAACGACGATCGGCCCCGAGGGAATGGGTCCCTCTTCGCAAACGATGACTTGGGAATTCTCGCAGGCCTGCGGGTTGGCCGGGATCGGCATCTCGACGACCTCCCCAGCGGGCGTTTCGACCTTGAGGAAGGGGGGAACGAAGTCTCCCTCGAAAAAATTGCCGCCGAATGTCTTTGCCTCGGTCAATTTTCCTTGGCGCACGGTCGCCGTGTTATCCCCGCCGACCTGCTCGATGACAAGGTCGTTGTTTGAGGCAAGTCCTTGCGAGGTGGGCGATAGCCACACGCACGTCGCAAAAACTGCCGCCGGCAAACACGAGCGCATGCGATGACCCCCAAAACCGCGATCGGAATTGGGCCGAGAGGCTTCCGCCTCCCGGCCCGGCAGGATCTAGGTTCAGTCTTCGCTGACGAATCCGTTGCCGTTGACGGTTGTCTGAACCGATCGGGCTTTGTTGTTGCTTCCACGCTGCGTTACGTCGGCACTGTTTCCGCCGTCCGTCTGGACACCGATAATCGTGTTGCCGGTACCGTCTTGAAGCATCGAGAACTGACTGGCGTTGCCGGTCTGGAGAACGGTGGCGATGTTCTGGTTTCCGCCGATCTGATCGCCGGAGATGGTGCTGCCCCCGCTGCCGAGGCCGTCGACACCACTTTGATCGGCCAACAACACGTTGTTGTTGCCACGTTGGGTGAAGGTGTCGTCACCCCCGTTGTAGCCGTTCAGACGGTCACCGTTGTCTTGAGTAACTTGAAAGAAGTTGCGTTTGCCGATCGAGCTGAGACTGGCGATGTTTCCGCCACTGCCGCCTTGCGAAATCTTGTTGGTGCGCAGGTCCACATTCAGTGCGTTAAACGCGGGGTTTTTGGCAAAATTCAAGTTGCTGTCGGGATCATCCTGAATAACCGTCTCCAGATCGTACGAGACCTGTTTGACGATCTGGTTGTTTTGATTCGCCGGCGCCCCGGCGGCGTCCACAATGCCGGACTGAGTCGCCCACATATTGGCGCTCAGATTGCGACTCTGTTGCCCGTTGTTGCTGCCAATCTGGACAGTATCCGCTTCATTGTTGTTGCTTTGCTGCTCAATGACCAGATCGTTGCTCCCAGCACTCGCGCCGCCGGCCATCAGCCCCAGGGTGAGCGCGGCGGCGCTGGCGGTTGTGAGAAGTGTCCGGACCCGCATCGTAAGCCTCCCGTGTGTCTCGCAGTGTGTCGCTCGCGCCGGTTTTGACCGGCTTTTGATACGAAATCGCAGAGTTTGTCCCACGGCAAGCGCGCGGCCTTCGGAACGCGAAAGGAAGCGGCGTGGAACCCGCCCCGCGTGTGTTAACCCGATGGTGGGGCGGACTCTCGCGGTGGCCGGAAGTGTGCCATGCGCTGGGTCACGGCGGCCGCCCAGCGCCGCATCTGGGCGTCCCCCTGGTCGGTCAGGCGGTAACCGCCGTTGACGCGCTCGACGAGCGGTGCGGATGCCCCGCTCGTCGGCTCCGTCCAGTGGCTCAACCGCAGGAGGTGGCTGTGCACCGTCGCCAGGCCGAAGTCGAGCGTCGCGGCGATCCCGCTGACCTTGGCCGGCCGTCCCTCGCGCCACGCCGCGGCGGCGACGCAGCGCAGCACGGCCGCCGTGCGCGTGTTCCCCCAGAAGCGCAGATCCAGGCGGTGGACCTCCGTCAGCAGGTCGGGAACCGCCGCCAGCGCCGGCGGTTCGCCGGTGTCGTGTTCACTCACCATCTTGCCCCCGGCCGGCGTAAGAGCCGCCCGTGACCATCTCCCGGTGAAAGGGGCGCCGGCAAATGGATATTGCGCAGTACCCAAATCGTGGAACAATCAAGGCGTCAGTCATTTTATCGTTTTCGGTTTTGGAAAAGCTGAAACCTTGGCTTGAACCGCTTCCTGTCCGTACGATGCGCGAATGGTTAACCACGATAACGGGGAGGCGACGATGACCGGCCGGATCACGCACGCACTCGCCGCGGGGCTTGTCCTTGCCGGGGCCGCCGGGGCGGGCTCGGCGGGCGCCCAGGACCTCGTCTACGAGCCGGTGAACCCCTCGTTCGGCGGCGATCCGTTCAACAGCAGCCACTTGAACAATCTGGCGCAGCAGCAGAACGACTTCGACGACCAGCAGGCATTCGACCCGCCGACGGCGCAGGAACAATTTGCCGATTCCCTGGAGCGCCGCATCCTCTCGCGCACCTCGCAGACGATCACCGACCGCATTTTCGGCGAGAACCCGCAGGATAGCGGCGAATTCACGGTCGGCCAGCAACGCATCAGCTTCGAGCAGGTCGGCGACCAGGTAGATATCACGCTCGTCGACCTGCAAACGGGCGCGGAAACCAACCTCACGATCCCGACGCCGCGGTTCTGAGCCAGCGTCAGGCACCAGGCAGGCACAACCATGTGGCGAGCGCACTGGACAGCCGCCATCGTGGCGATCGCGACGGCCCTGGCGGGCTGCTCGACCGGCGACGTGGAGACCGTCGGGCAGACGCCGGAAATCATGCCCGAGCTGGCGACCACGAAGCGGCTCAAGGAGTTGCCAGCTCCCCAGCAACAGATGACCGTCGCCGTCTACGGCTTCGAGGACCGCACGGGCCAGCGCAAGCCGGATGAGAACGTCGCCGCGCTGTCCACGGCCGTGACCCAGGGTGGCGCCGCGATCCTCGTGGACGCCGCGTTCCAGGCCGGCCGGGGCGACTGGTTCAAGGTGCTGGAGCGCAAGGGGCTCCAGGACCTCTTGCAGGAGCGCAAGATCATCCGCAACACGCGTCAGCAGTTCGGCAACGGGCAGCCGCTGAACCCGCTCACCTTCGGCGGCATCCTCCTGGAAGGCGGCATCATCTCCTTCGACACCAACCGCCTGACGGGTGGCCTGGGCGCGCGTCTGCTCGGCATCGGCGGCGACACCGAGTACCGCGCCGACGTGGTCTCGGTCTATCTGCGCGCGGTCAGCGTGAAGAGCGGCGAGATCGTGCAGTCCGTCAAGGTCAGCAAGACCCTCTACTCGATGAAGCTGCAGGCGAACGTGTTCAAGTTCGTCGGCGTCGAGGAAATCCTGGAACTGGAAGCCGGCTTGACCTCCAACGAACCGACGCAGGTGGCTGTGCGCCAGGCGATCGAGTCCGCGATGTACGCGCTCATCGTGGAAGGTGCGCAGGACAAGCTGTGGAGCTTCGCCGACCCCGAAGCGGGACGCGAGGTTTTCGACACCTACCGCAAACTCACCGAACGCGAGCTGAGGGTGCCGGAGGACTCCGAAACCGCCGACCAAGCAGCCGCCGGCGAGCCAAAGCGCCACCAACCGGCGTCCTGAGCCACGACGGCGTCAAGGTGTGATCGCGCGCACAGCCGTGCGCCGGCGCGGGCGTCAGGCTCGCGGTGCACACACCGCGAGCCCGGAGGGCGCCGTCATGGCCGTCACGCAGCGCACGCTTCTCCTGGTCGATGCCGATCCGCGGCGCCGGGCGGCGCTGGCCGAGCAGCTGTGCCTGCACGAGGAGGTCGGCGTGCAGGAGGCCGCCAGCCCGGCGCAGGCGCCGTCGCCCTCGCGCGCCGCGCCGCCGGACGCCGTGCTGCTCGATCCCGGTGAACGCGAGCCCGCCGACGCGGTGCGCGAGCTGCGCCGCGCCGGCCCGGACGCGGTCGTCATCGTGTTGAGCCGTGGTTTGACGCCGTCGGCCGCGGCGGCGGCGCTGGAAGCCGGGGCGCTGGACTGCGTGGACCGCGCGGAAACCGCTTCGGCCGTGCTGATGGCACGTCTGCGGGCGCATCTGCGCGCCCAGGACCGGCGGCCCGACGCGCCGGTCGCCCTGGGGCCGCTGCAGCTCCGGCCGTGGCCGCGCCTGCTGGAAAACCGCCGAACCGGGCGCCGCGTGAATCTCACGGAAAAGGAGGTGAGCCTGCTGCGGGCGCTCGTGCGCGCGGGCGAGTCCGCCGTGGGCCGGCACGACCTCCTGCGCGCCGTGTGGCGGGCGCACCCGGCCGTGGAGACGCACACCGTGGAAACCCACGTCTACCGCCTGCGCCGCAAGCTCGCGGACGTAAGCGGCGAGGCCGTCGGCATCGAACGACGTGACGGCGGCTACCGGCTCAGTGTCGCCGAGCCCGTGGCCTCGGCCGCCTGAGCGGGGCGGCGCGTTACCGCAGCCCCAGCACGTCCGCCATGCTGTAGAGGCCGGGGTCCTGCTCGCGCGCCCAGCGGGCGGCGGTGATCGCGCCCTGGGCGAAGATGCCGCGGCTGTCCGCCTTGTGCGTCAGCTCGATGCGCTCGTTGGCCCCGGCGAAGGTGACGGTGTGCTCCCCGGCCACCTCGCCGCCGCGCAGCGCGGCGAAGCCGATGTCGCCCGCGCGCCGCGGGCCCGTCAGGCCGTCCCGGCCGCGGTCCGCCACCGCGTCCAGCTCCACGCCGCGCCCGTCGGCGGCGGCGCGGCCGAGGGCCAGCGCGGTGCCCGAGGGCGCGTCCTTTTTGTGGCGGTGGTGCATCTCGGTGATCTCGATGTCGAAGCTCGGATCGAGCGCCTGCGCCACCTGCGTCACGAGGTCGAGCAGCAGGTTGACCCCCAGCGACATGTTGGGCGCCTGCACGATGCGCGTGTGCCGCGCCGCGCGCTCGACCGCCGCCTGCTGATCCGCGTCCAGCCCCGTGGTGCCGATGACGAGCACGGCCTCCGCCTGCGCCGCCAGCTCGGCGTGGCGGACGGTCAGCTCGGGCAGCGTGAAGTCGATCACCGCGTCGCTGGTGGCGAAGAGCGTGGGCGGGTCGTCGGTCACGGGCGCGTCGTGCCGGCCGTGGCCGAGCAGCTCGCCCAGGTCCGCGCCCACGGCGTCGCTGCCGGGGGCTTCCGTGCCGCCGGCGAGGGCGACCCCGGGATGCTCGGCGACCGCCTGCGCGATCATGCGGCCCATGCGCCCGCGGCAGCCCGCGACGCCGATGCGGTAGCTGGTCATGACACGCCCCTCTTCGCCCGAATGCTCGTGGCGGTCGCATAGCAGGCGGACCGGCGCCTGTCCAAGCTGGGCCGGCCGTTCGCATCCACCGGCCAAAAAAGCCCCCGGCGCGGCGCCGGGGGCTGGCGTATCAACCACGCTCGGCGGCGATCAGGCGGACTGATCGATGGTCTGGCCACCGCCCGCGCCGCTGTTGTCGCCGGCCTTGGCCACGCCCACGCGCGTCGGCCGCAGCAGACGGTCGTGCAGCATGTAGCCGGTCTGCAGGATGTGCACGATCGTGCCGGGGGTCTGCTCGTTGGTCGGCACCTCGAACATGGCCTCGTGGTAGTGCGGGTCGAACTTCTGGCCCGGCACGACCTGGATGGGCTTGATGTGGTGCTTTTCGAACGCCTCGTGCAGCTCGCGCTCGGTCATCTGCACGCCTTCCAGCAGGGTGCGCAGCGTTTCGTTGCTCTCGGCCTCCTCCTGGGAGACGGCGTCGATGGCGCGGCGCAGGTTGTCGGCCACGCCGAGCAGGTCCTTGGCGAAGCCGGTGGCGGCGTACTTCTGCGTCTCCTGGCGCTCGCGGTCGGCGCGGCGGCGGACGTTCTCCGTCTCCGCCATGGCGCGCTGCAGGCGCTCGCGCAGGTCGTCGATCTCGGCCTGCAGGCTTTCCTCGGCGCCGGCTTCGCCGGCCTGATCGCCCTCGGTGTCGCCGAAGTCCAGGGAGTCCGTGTCCTCGGCGGCGCCCGCGGCTTCCTCGGCCATGCGCGCGGCTTCCTCGGCGGCGGCCTTGGCGTTGGCCTCCGCGCGCGCGGCTTCGCTGTCCGTCTGCGCGGGCTCGTCGGTGTCGTTCGCGCGCTGCTTCTTCGCGGTCATGGGCTGCGCCGTCCTCTCTCGTGTCGCGTGCCGTGGGTCGGTGTCGTGAAGCGGTGGGGTTCGGCGCCGGGTCAGGCGACCAGGCTGCCGATCACCTTGGCGGTGTAGTCAACCATGGGGATGATGCGCGCATAGTCGATGCGCGTCGGGCCGATCACCCCGATGGCGCCGACGAACTGCTGCTGGGCGTTGCCGTAGGGCGCGACCACCATGGAGCACCCGGACATCCCGAACAACTCGTTCTCGGCGCCGATGAAGATCTGAACGCCCTCGGCGTTTTCCGTCAGGTCGAGCAGCTTGAGGAAGGATTCCCTGGTTTCCAGCGCGGAGAACAGCGAGCGGATGCGCTCCAGATCCTCGATCGCGTTGACGTCCTCCAGAAGCTGCGACTGCCCACGTACGATGAGCGCGTTGTGGTCGCTGCCCGACCAGTCGGCGATGCCGGCTTCCACCAGCTTGGTGGTCAGCTCGTTCAATTCGGCGCGCTGCTGGTCAAGCTCCTGGCGCACGATCTGCTGCACCTCGCCGAGCGTGCGCCCGACCAGCCGCTCGGAGAGGTAGTTGCTCGCCTCCACCAGCGAGGACGCGGGCAGGCCGCGCGGCACGTCGATGACGCGGTTTTCCACCGCGCCCGACTGCGTCACCAGCACCACCAGCGCGCGGCCGGGGCCGAGGTTGACGAACTCGATGTGCTTGAGGCGCTCGTCCTGCAGCTTGGGCGCGACCACCAGCCCCGCCGAACCCGTCAGGTCGGACAGCAGCCCGCTGGCGTCCTCCAGCACCTGGGAGAGGCTGCGCCCGCTCGCCGAGCAGCGCGCCTCGATCTCCTTGCGGTCGGTCTCGGAGATGTTGCCGTATTCCAGCAGGCCGTCCACGAACAGCCGCAGCCCCGTCTCCGTGGGCAGGCGGCCCGCGGAGGTGTGGGGCGCGACCAGCAGCCCGGCGTCCTCCAGGTCGGCCATGACGTTGCGCACGGTCGCGGGCGAGAGCTCCATGCCCTGCGAGCGCGCAAGCGTGCGCGAGCCGACCGGGGCGCCCGTCGTAACGTAGGCATCGACGACGCGGCGTAGGATTTCCCGGCTGCGCTCGGTCAAGGATGACAGCGCGGATCGCTTCACCTCGGCGCTCAACTGCTGTGTCATGAAAATCCCGCACCTTCTGCTTCCGGCATGTAAGCAGGCCGGAACGGCCCGTCAACGCGCGCGAGCGGTGGCGGGGTGGACGCCCGATGCGGCTCGGTGTAGCGTCCCGCCATCCGATCACATCCCGCCACTAGGAGGCCGCATGCGTCCCTCCGGCCGCGCATCCGACGCCCTGCGCGACGTCCGGCTCGAACCCCACGTCAGCAAGCACGCCGAAGGCTCGTGCATGGCCAAGTTCGGCGACACCCACGTGCTCTGCACGGCCTCGATCGAGGACAGGGTGCCCGGCTTCATGCGCGGCAGCGGACAGGGCTGGGTGACGGCCGAGTACGGCATGCTGCCCCGCGCCACGCACACGCGCGGCGCCCGCGAGGCCGCGCGCGGCAAGCAGGGCGGGCGAACGCTGGAGATCCAGCGCCTCATCGGGCGCTCGCTGCGCGCCGTGACCGACATGACCGGCTTCGGCGAGCGCAGCGTCCAGATCGACTGCGACGTCATCCAGGCCGACGGCGGCACGCGCACGGCCGCGATCACGGGCAGCTACGTGGCGCTCTACCTCGCCTTCGACTTCATGCGCCAGGCCAAGGTGATCGAGACGATCCCGCTCACCGACCAGGTCGCCGCCGTTTCGTGCGGGTTGTACACGGGCACACCCGTGCTGGACCTGGACTACGACGAGGACTCCACGGCCGCCGCCGACGCCAACTTCGTGCTGACCGGGCGCGGGCAGATCGTGGAAATCCAGGCCACGGCGGAGGACCAGCCCTTCGACCGCGCCACCTTCGACAGCCTGCTCACCCTGGCGGAAGGCGGCGTTTCCACGCTGTGCACACGCCAGCTTCAGGCCGTCGGGCTGGGCTGAGATGACGCGCGTCGGGCTGGACAGCGACCGCCTCGTCATCGCCAGCCACAACCCCGGCAAGGTCCGGGAAATCGCCGACCTCGTCGCACCGCGCGGGATCGCCGTGGCAAGCGCGGGCGAAGCCGGTGTCGGCGAGCCCGAGGAAACCGGCGCCACCTTCGCCGAGAACGCCGCCATCAAGGCGCGCAACGCGGCGCGGCGGGCGGGCGTGCCCGCGCTGGCGGACGATTCCGGGGTGACCGTCGCGGGGCTCGGCGGGCGGCCGGGGATTTATTCGGCGCGCTGGGCCGGGCCGGACAAGGATTTTTCGGTGGCGATGGAGCGCGTGCACCGCGAACTCGGCGACGCGGGCGACCACTCGGCGGCCTTCGTGTGCGCGCTCTGCGTCGCCTGGCCGGACGGCGCCGAGCGTGTCTATCAGGGCGAGGTGCACGGCACGATCGTCTGGCCGCCGCGCGGCGACAGGGGCTTCGGCTACGATCCCATCTTCCGGCCAGAGGGGTACGAGATCACCTTCGGCGAGATGGAGCCCGAGGCCAAGCACGCCATCAGCCACCGCGCGCGCGCCTTCCGCAAGCTGGTCGCGGACCTCTTCGGCGATGACGGAGGCTGACCCGGCGGGGGATCGCCCGCCCGGCTTCGGTGTTTATGTGCACTGGCCCTTCTGTAAGGCCAAGTGTCCCTA
>Ga0207714_1000821_pt1 | contig 21007 bp, 18 predicted proteins | sample PonA232FremontCA_2_FD_187270 | JGI IMG/M metagenome (GOLD analysis project Ga0207714, IMG submission 187270) | Marine sediment microbial community from Fremont, CA, USA - Pond A23 Sediment 2 (SPAdes) | ecosystem: Environmental > Aquatic > Marine > Unclassified | place: USA: Fremont, California...
CTATATGGTCAGCCACCCGGGCGGCAAGTTCGCGGTCTTCGTCGGCTACGTCGAGAACGGCCCGAACGGTGACGAAAAGCACCCGTTCGAGGTCTGGGTGAACGGCGCCGAGCAGCCGCGCGGCGCGGGCGCGATCGCCAAGGCGTTGTCCATGGACATGCGCACCCGCGACACGGCGTTCCTCAAGGCCAAACTCGACAGCCTCGCCAGGGTCCACGACCAGGCGTTCGATCTGCCGATGCCGCCGAACGGCGAGCCGCAGCGCGTGCCGTCGGCCGTCGCCGCCATGGCCATCCTCGTGCGCCAATGCTGCGAGGAACTGGGCGTGTTCGACCGCAACAAGGAAGACACCCCGGTGCTCGACGCGCTGATGTCACCGAAGGAGCCGAAGACCGGCGCCAGCGGCACCATGTCCTGGACCGTGGACGTCCTGAACCCGAGCACGGGTGACGACTTCGTCCTCGGCCTCAAGGAACTGAGCCTGCCGGACGGCGAACGCCGCCCGTACAGCATGTGGCTCGCCGGCGAATACCCGCGCGCCCTGGACGGCCTGTGCAAGGTCCTGTCCTACGACATGCGCGTCATCGATCCAGCCTGGATCGGCTCCAAGCTGCGCACGCTGGTGGACTTCCCCGAGGCCCAGGGCGACTTCCTCGCCTGGGTGCCCGGCGCCCACCGCCAGGCGGTACAGCCCAGCACGGTCGCCTACATCGCCCGGCTGATGATCCACCGCTACCACATGCTCGGCATCCTCGACGAGGACGGCTTCCCGGTACAGCCGATGGACGTCATGTTCACCGACACCGGCGCCGCCCACGACGGCCAGAGTGACAACGTCATCCCCTTCGAGGGCATGCGCGCCGCCGGCGCCAACGAAGTCACCCCGGGCCGCCGCTGCAGCGAGTGCGGGAATTACGCCATGATCAAGCGGGATGGGTGTGATTTCTGTACGGCTTGTGGGGCTCAGGGGGGGTGTGGGTAAGTCGACTCCACTGCGCCAGATTAAGCGCACCCACGAACCCGAAGGGGCGGTCACACGGCCGCCCCGCCATTATCGCCACGCCGCGCCCAGCGCCGCGCCGCCTACTCGCGAGTCGAAGCCACTGTGCCCACTTGGCTCCATGAGTTTATTGAATCAATTCCATTTTATTTTGCGCTGCCGCTCGTCCTTGGTTACCTCACCTTCCGGCTCACGCGCACCATACTCGCAAGCGAATGCCCAGACGACAGCAGCCTCCCGGTGATCTCAGGCACAGCCAGTGCATTACGCACAACAAGAATTTACTACATCCGTGGACTCCGAAACCTCATCTCAACTGTCGAAGCACACCTCGCACCCTCAGCCTTCGGCCCCCGCCCCCCGAACGAACGACCGCATCTGCCCCCTGTCAGCTTTCGCGGAGCCTTTAACCACCGCTCCTATCAGTTCTGTCTCCAAGTCGCGCTCGCTTACCCTCTCGCCGCGATCCTTATGCTTTGGCTAATTACCGGCTCGACTGAATTCGCTGGCTTGGTTATTTCCAGCGAGCCTACACCCCTTTGGGATCGCGTCTGGACGTTGATTGGCGCCTTCGTGGCGGTGGACCTCATGATTCAGGGCGGATGGAAGACACCCAAAAATGTCTCCGCCCCAAGAATCGTCGGTGCGCAACTGCTCCGCATTCTCGCTTTGATTGCCGTCATTCCCCTTATTGCTAAGAGCGGCACCATAGAAACTTTTTATTTAGCATGGTGCTTCATGATCGCCCTATTTGTACTTCGTCTCCATCGTCCCGGCGTTGCGCTCAACCTAGCTATCTTGGTCGGCCTACTTGCCCTTGTGAGCGGGATCACAGACCCTCCTTGGCGAACCCCGTTAACAATTACGCTCTTAGTCGCCGTACTCCTCGTCGTGTGGCGGACGGATTTTCAACGTGCCGCGCGGTCATTCGGTCCAATTTACGACATGGCTCAATGGTTTCTTGCACTATCTGCGGTACTCGTCGCGTTGCATTACTCTTCAGTTCTCGGCGACTTAGCCCACGCGTTACTCCTTCCGCTGAGCATATTGGTTCTGCTGCCCCTGATAAACGTCGTCTTTGACTGGATCTCTCTTGGGGTCACGCGATACACAGCGAGCCGAACATATCACTCCCTGAACGCCGGACGCGATGGACGTGCACTTCTATGGGCAATTCTAGACACCACTCTAGCCGTTGGTTTTCTTCTTGCGCTCAGCTGCGCGCTCGTGAACTGTATGGCCGCGCTATCGAGTATCTCGGTTACTCCGAATGGTGCCCCCGTTTTTAGCTCGCAAACCCTCCTAGACCAGCTAAACCACCTACAGATGGAGACATCGGTCTGGTTCTTTGCCATGCTTGCTAGCACGCTGGTCCCTACACTTGCACACATTGCTGCAGCATTGCTTGGCGTGGTATGCCTCGGGGCTAACCTTGTCGGCAATATCCTCCATGCAGCCTTACGGATCAGATCTACTACGCGCGCTGGCCACCACGACACGATCGTACGCGTTTGGGCCCCGACGGCGGCTGGTGCGTTCGTGAGCGTTTTTTTTGCCGCTTTTGCCGTCGCGATTACGCACACCGAAAAATTTGTCACGGGATTTGTCCGCTTAATCGCAAACGTGGTGCAGTTGACACTAATATAATCTTTCCGGCGATTCACCGTCGATATTCAAGGTCAGAGTATGGTCTCGCCGACTCGCAAGATTACCCGGAGGTCATTAATCTGACCCTCGACTAAGGTTGAAAGCGTCGATGAAAAGCTACACTAGGCAAGCTAGGGACACGCCTTGGGCCAGCCTTGGACGACAGACAGTTCTTTATCGAGCCGGACTAAGCCTCTTGCCCGTTGGGCACGTGCCGTATGAGCCGCATGCTCCGCCTTCTCCGGGCGATCCGTTACCCGGAATCAGCAGCTCCGATCCAGATTTCGAGAAATACTTGATCGAAATCGTCGGAACGGCTATTCAAGTTGGCGACGGTAAACTCGCCACATGCGCTCATGTGGTCGACGCAGTAAATGACGGTGCCAAGCAGCGCTACCTACTAACAAGGGATTGGGACGGAGACACGTACACCTTCATTAGGTGAATGGGGTCAGAACAGAGTTCTGGCGGATCCGGATAGGGCGACGTCGAGTTCAGTTCCCACATCCCACAATTTGAACGAAAACCTTCGGTATCAGCGTAACAACCGATCGTACCCGGGCTGTCCGGCACCACCCTTGACGGGCGACTTCTGCGATACTCAGCTTTAGACACGACTTCTCGGTCAGCAGAGGAGAGTCCATTGTGCCCCGATGCTTCGAGACCGGGACGCACCGGTAATCCCGGCCGTCGCGCAATCGTCGTATCGGTTGGCATCGAGGCGATATCCGACCGACTGGAAAGCAACGGCGAGGCCACGCGGGGCGCCAAAATCAGGCGTGCAAAAGCAGGACGTGCGCGATACGGTATCGGGAAATAAACCGTTTCCGACACACAGGCAGCCCGTTTCCCATGGCCGATCGTCTGACCGACCTGATCCTGTCCCTCACCCCCGAAGACGGCTCCTCCATCGGCAACAACGCGATGATGGCCCGTCTGCGGGAGCACGTGCCCGACCTGGAGGATGCCGATTATGTCGCGGCGCGCGACGAACTGGTCGCGGCGGGCTTGCTGCGCCGCGGCAAGGGGCGCGGCGGTTCCATTCTCCGGGTCGGCGCTGCGCCGGGTGATGGCGGAGCCGAAGGCGATTCCGATTTCGGTCTGAGCCCGACCGAAGCCCCCGTATCCGGGCAGCGCGAGGCCGCCGGCCGGAAGAAGGCCGCGCGCAAGAAATCCGCGAGCAAGGCGCACGGGCCGGCGCAGGTGCTGAGCTACCGGCATGACGAGAGCCGCGTGAACAACCCCGAGGTGGGGATGGTGCATGCGGGCACCGATCCGGATGGCGACAAGACCACCTGGGCCCACGACCCGCATCTCGACCCGGAACTGAACTTCGACAGCGCCCGCGGGGGCATCGAGAAGCTGATCGACGACGCGCTCGCCTCAGGCGATCGGGACCAGATGCGCGACGCACTGCAGGAGCTGAAGCGGCTGCAGGCACCGTATCTCAACTGGACCGGGAAGGCGGAACGGACGAGCTTCGAGGTCGACACCGTTTCGCTCCATGTCCATGAGCGGGTGGATCCGGCCACGATCCTGGCCAATGCGTCGAAACGGTTGAAGGGCAAGGACGCGAGCGACCAGTGGCGGCAATCGGACCTGTTCGCGGCGCCGTTCGAGAACCTGCCACTGCGCCAGGCGCTGGATTTCTACCACCATGAAAAGGGCTGGTCGAACCGGCTGATAGCCGGCGACTCGCTGCTGGTGATGAACTCGCTCCTGACCAAGGAAAGCATGGGCGGCAAGGTGCAGACGATTTACATCGATCCACCTTACGGCATCAAGTACGGCTCGAACTTCCAGCCGTTTACGAACAAGCGTGACGTTAAAGACCGATCCGACGAGGACCTCACCCAAGAACCCGAAATGATCAAGGCGTTTCGGGACACGTGGGAGCTGGGTATCCACTCCTACCTCACCTATCTGCGCGATCGGCTGATGCTGGCGCGGGAACTGCTTGCCGAGAGCGGCTCGGTGTTCGTGCAGATCGGCGATGAAAACTTAAATCTCTGCGCTGACTTACTAAACGAGCTTTTCGGACCAGAGAACCGTGTCTCCGTCATCACGGTTCAAAAGACTGGTGGTCAGGAAACGGAAAAGATTCCAAACGTTGCCGATTACATACTTTGGTATGCGAAAGATATCGATAGCCTGAAGTATCGGCAAATCTATCGCACAAAGGAAGTCGGTGTCGGCCATGGAAGCGGCCAGAGGTACGATCAGGTTGAGTTGCCTACCGGAAAAAGGATTGCCCTAAACGCGAAGCAAAAGCGAGGCGAGGAGGATATCCCGGAAGGGCGCGTTTTCCGTCTTACCAGCCTAATCTCCAGCGGAGTGCGAGCGAACACTACCGGAGAGTGGAAATTTCAAGGAAAGGACTACGACTCCGGCGCCACGTCGAACTGGAAAACCAGCTATCAAGGGTTGGACAGGCTTCGGAAATCCAACCGAATTGGAGCGCGGACGTCGTCAATTGAGTACATTAGGTATATTGACGACTTCGCCGCCTATCCAATTTCGAATATTTGGTCCGATGTAGCCGGGGCCAGCGACATCGTCTACGTCGTACAAACGAGCGCCTCGATTATCGAGCGCTGCGTTCTGATGAGCACCGATCCCGGCGATCTGGTGCTCGATCCTACCTGCGGCTCGGGCACCACGGCCCTTGTTGCCGAGAAATGGGGGCGGCGCTGGATCACCTGCGACACCTCCCGCGTAGCGATCACGCTGGCCAAACAGCGGCTGATGACCGCCAGCTTCGACTACTACGCCCTGCGCTATCCGCATGAAGGGCTCAAGGGCGGCTTCGACTATGAAACCGTGCCGCGGATCACGCTGAAGAGCATCGCCAACAACCCCGACATCGACACGATCTACGACGAGGATCATCCCAAGATCGAGGCGGCGCTCGATGACCTGAATGCCGCGCTGACTGCTGCACCGCCCGATCCGATCAAGCCCGTGCAGGGCGTGCGCAAAGGCAAGCCGGTCAACTTTGCCGAGGGCGACACGCTGTACGAATGGGAGGTCCCCTTCGACTGGCCGGAGGGTTGGCCCGAGTCGGCCCGATCTGCCTTCGATTCCTTCCACGCGGCCCGACAGGCGATGCAGCGCCGCATGGACGAGTCCATCGCGGACCACGCCGAGCAGGAAACCCTCTACGACAAGCCGCGCATCGACAAGTCCAAGCTGCGCATCAGCGGGCCCTTCTCGGTCGAGGCAGTGCCGGCGCCGACCGTCCTGTCGCTGGACGAAGAGATCCCGCCGCAGGAGGCGGACGAGTCGGTCGCCCGCTCCGGCGAGACTTCGCGCCAGTCGATGTGGCGCGATGAACTGCTCAAGACCGGCGTGCGCGGCAAGGGCGGCGCGATGCTGCGGTTCGCCGAGTTCGAGACGCTGCCGGGGCTGAAACATATCCACGCCAGCGGATCGGTGGCCGAGACCGGCGAGCGCGTCGTCGTCAGTTTCGGCCCCGAGCATGCGGCCCTGGAGCAGCGGCAGGTGGAAATGGCCCTGGACGAGGCCCAGACCCTGCGCCCCTCGCCCCAATTCATCCTGTTCTGCGCGTTCACCTTCGATCCGGAGGCCGCGAAGGATATCGACGAGGTGAACTGGCCGGGCGTGACGCTGCTCAAGACGCAGATGAACACGGACCTGTTGACCGAGGACCTCCGGAAGAAGCGCGCCTCGAACGAGTCCTTCTGGCTGATGGGCCAGCCGGATGTCGACCTGCGCAGGCGCGAGGACGGGATGTGGGAGGTCGAGGTCAACGGCTTCGACTACTTCGACCCGAAGGCGGGCGATCTCGTCTCCGGCGGCAAGAAGCAGATCGCGATGTGGTCGCTGGATACCGACTACGACCAGCGGTCACTGATGCCGCATCAGGTGTTCTTCCCGATGGCGGACGCGAAGGGCGGCTGGAACCGCCTGCGCAAGACGGTCCGCGCCGAGCTGGACGAGGACCTGCTGGAGCAGTTCCACGGCACCGTCTCGCTGCCCTTCGAGGCGGGCGACAATGGGCGGGTTGCCGTCAAGATCGTGGACGACCGCGGGATCGAGTCGCTCAAGATCATGCCGCTCGAGGACTGAGCCCATGTCGCTGATCATCAACAAACCCTCGGAGCGTCCCGAGCAGCACTGGATCGACGGCGCGGGCGGTAAGCTGGAGATCAAACCCGAGCGCCGGCCGGCGAGTTATGAGGTGTTCGACGCACGCACCAACACCAAGCGTGTCCACGTGCTCGATCTGGTCAACACGATCCGGGATCGCGTCGCCGCGTGGCGCGAGGCGGGCTGGCCCGGGGTCACGATCGTCACGCGCAGACTGCTGGACCACTGGTACGACCCGGAGGCGCGGCAGCATCCCTTCTATTTCTGCCAGCTCGAGGCGATCGAGACGCTGATCTGGTGGGTCGAGGGCGCGGAGGCCTACAAGCAGGGCATCGCGATCCCCGGCGACGGCGGTGCGTGGCAACGGCTCTGCAACAAGATGGCGACCGGGGCCGGCAAGACCCTGGTGATGGCGATGATCATCACCTGGCAGGTGCTCAACGCCCTGACCTACCCGAAGCGCAACAAGGATTTCAGCCGCGCCGTGTTCATCGTGGCGCCCGGTCTGACGGTGAAGGAACGCCTGCAGGTGCTGTACCCCGGTGCGGGCAGCACCTTTGATGAGTTCAACCTGTGCCCCTCGGAGGCGCTGCGCCAGAAGCTGAACCAGGCCGAGGTGCTGATCGAGAACTGGCACACGCTGATGCCCCTGAAGGAGGCGGATCGCTCGGTGGTCAAGAAGGGGCCTGAGTCGGACGAGGCCTTCACGCGCCGGGTTCTGGGCAAGCTCGCCGCCCACAAGGACATCATCGTGATCAACGATGAGGCCCACCACGCCTATCGCAAGCCGCCCGAGGTCAAGATCAGCAAGAAGGAGGCGGCCGAACAGGGCATCGATCTGGACGAGGCGACGCGCTGGATCGAGGGGCTGGACCGCATCCACAAGACCCGGCGCATCCAGCGGTGTTTCGACCTGTCGGCCACGCCGTTTGCCCCGACGGGCAAGAAAAGCACCGACGTCGCGCTGTTCGAGTGGATTGTTTCGGATTTCGGTCTGAACGACGCGATCGAGGCCGGGCTGGTCAAGACCCCCCGTGTCGTCGTGCGCGACGACGCCCTGCCCGATGCGAAGACGCTCCGCTCGAAGCTCTACCACCTCTACCGCGATCCTTCGGTCTCCGAGGATCTGAACCGGACGAAGGCCCAGCCGCACGAGGCGCTTCCGAAGCTGGTGCAGGACGCCTATACGCTCCTCGGGGCCGACTGGCGGGAAACGGCGGCGGAGTGGCGCCAGAAGGGGCATGTGTCGCCGCCCGTGATGCTCACGGTCTGCAACCGTACGGAGACCGCGGCGCGCATCGAGCACTACTTCAACCAGGGCGATACGCACTGGCCGGAATTGCACGCCCCGACGCGGACGCTGCGGGTCGATTCGAAGGTGCTGGAAAAGGCCGAACTGGGCGAAGCCGCCTCATCCGACAAGGATTACGAGGCGCGCCTGAAGGAGATCATCGAGGACACGGACATCCCGGAAACGCGCCGCCAGCAGATCCGCGCATTGAAGAAGGAGGAGCTCCTGCGTGAGATCGTGGACAACGTGGGCAAGCGCGGCACGGGCGGGCAGGACCTGCAGAATGTCATATCGGTGCAGATGCTCTCCGAAGGCTGGGACGCCAAGAACGTGACCCACATCATGGGGTTGCGCGCGTTTACCTCACAACTGCTCTGTGAGCAGGTGGTGGGGCGCGGCCTGCGCAGGGTCTCCTACGACACCGACGAGGACGGGCTGTTCCTTCCGGAATACGTCAACGTGTTCGGGGTGCCTCTTTCCATCTCGGAGACCGGGGAAGCCGGCGAGGCGCCCCCGCCGCCCAAGCCGACGACGCAGATCGAGGTCATCCCCGACCGGCTCCACCTCGAGATCAAGTGGCCGAACGTCCTGCGTGTCGAGACGGTGGTCAGACCGCAGCTGACGATCGACTGGGCCCAGGTGCCGACGCTGGTCCTTGACCCTGCAAGCACACCGATCAGCGCCGACCTCGCCCCGGCGCTCGGCGGCGCGGCCGATATGGGCAAGGTTACGGAAATCGATCTGGAAAAACTCCCCGACGAGTTCCGACTGCAGCGGCTTGTCTTTCAGGCCGTGCGCAAGGCTTTCGCGCAAATGAGCCATGGATTTTCGGGCACGAACGAGTATCTGGCGGCGCAGCTGGTCAGGATCGTCGAGACATTCCTGCGATCCAGGCATCTGGAGATCCCGTCCCTGTTCCACTCGGACCCGCTCCGCCGGCGTATCCTCATCGCCCTCAATATCGACCTCGTGGTTCAGCATGTCCTGAGCCATGTGACCGAGCAGAACGCCGAGCGCCTGACGCCGATATTCGACGAAGAGAATCCGATCGGCGCAACCGGCCAGATGCGGACCTGGTACACCACCAAGCCCTGCTTCCCCACCAGCAAGTCGCATATCAGTCATCTGGTGGGCGACTCGTCATGGGAGGGGCATGCGGCGAATGTCCTCGAAACCCGCGACGAGGTCGAGGCCTATGCCAAGAACGACCATCTCGGGTTCCAGATCTATTACATGTGGGCGGGCTCCCGGCGCCGCTACACCCCGGACTTCCTTGTCCGCCTGTCCGGCGGCACACTCCTGGCGCTCGAGATCAAGGGCACCGACAGCCCCCAGAACCGCGCCAAGCGCGACGCCCTGGACGAATGGGTCAAAGCCATCAATGCGTCAGGGGGCTTCGGGCGCTGGGCGTGGGACGTCGCGTTCGAGCCGAGCGAAGTGCAGGACATCGTCACGAAGCATGCGGGTGTTTCCGAGCCGGTGGAATAAGCGGTGCCGGAACATTCTAGAATCGCATCATGACAGGCTTCTGGAGGCCTGGAATGGGTACTTTGGCAGTTAACGCAGACGAGGGCGTGGACACGGTCGAATGTTCGGCGGATTCGCTGATCGTCGGTCTAAAGGATGGCCGCCAAATCTCCGTGCCGATCGAATGGTATCCCCGACTGGCACGGGCTTCGAGATCCGACCTGGCCAACTGGCAGATCTCGGGTGGGGGCTACGGAATTCACTGGCCGGACCTCGACGAGGACTTGAGCACCGAAGGCCTGTTGCGTGGCGCTCCCGCGCCTGGCGCCCCGTCGCGAAAAGCAGGGTAAGTAACGCGCTACACTGGGCGAGTTCGAGAAACCGTCCCGGGTATACCGCCGGAAACGAGAGCCGCTGGGGTCTACCTTGTGGTCCACCCCGGCGGATGCTCACTCAACGGGCCGTAGATACGATATCCTGGCTCCGGTAACGTCCTGAAACCGCCCCCTCTGACCTCCGCCGGCTTTTGACCCAGCTCGGATTTTCGAAGAGGATCAGGAGCAGTCACCGGAGCTTCACCAAAGGAGTAGTCGAAATCCTGAATCTGCTACCCAAAAGGCGGCAGGACCCAGCGCTACCAAATCCGGCAGGTCCGCAACATGGTCGCGAAGTACCGTTTTGGAGGCAACGATGTCGCTCCGCTATCAGCTGATCATCTACTGGAGCGACGACGATCAGACCTTCCTGGTCGAGGTCCCCGAGCTGCCCGGCTGCATGGCGGATGGCCAGACGTATGAGGCCGCCGTCGTGAACGCCCAGCAAATCATTCAAAAGTGGATCGAAACCGCGGAGGAGTTGGGCCGGCCTGTGCCCGAGCCACGTGGACGACTGTTTTATGCGTGAGTTTGTCACTCCGGGAAACCATGTACCTACTGCGCGCGTACCACAGTGGCGTCTTTCCGCGCTCGCTACGGCACACGTCAATCCGTGACTTCCGTGCTCCCGTTGTGGGGTGAGGTGGACCTGCGATGATGCGCCCTGCGGCGGTATAGGTGCGGTAAGCAGCGAGGAGCACCCAGAGTCGATACAATGGGGTATACGCCGCCGCGTAGCGCTGGGCCCCAGTCGCGGTAGCCCGATGGAGAATCTGATGAATGTAAGCGAACGTTTCCGGCGCGACTTCGAGCAGCTCCCACCGGAAAAGCAGGAAGAGGTACTCGACTTCATCGGCTGGCTCAACAGCCGCTACCGCGCCGACAGTGGTCAACGGGCATCGCTCATGCACCATGTCGGCCGGCTCAAGGGCTCGCCGAACCTGAATGAGGATCCAGTACACATCCAGCGAAGCCTCCGCGATGACTGGTGAACTCCGGGGCTACCTGCTGGATACCAATGTCGTCATCGGCGTGCTGAAGGAGCTCACTCCCGCCGTGGAAATGCTCCGGTCCATCGGCGACGATACACCACTGGCATACAGTGCGATTACACGCATGGAACTGATGGGTTACCCCGACTTGACCGACGACGAGGGTGCCGCCATCGAATCGACCCTGGCCACCATGACGTATATAGGACTGACTCACGCCATCGAGGATCGCACCATCGCCTTGCGCCGGAACCACCGGATCAAGCTGCCCGACGCCACCATCGCCGCAACTGCCCTGGAGTCTTCGTACCGATTGCTGACCCTGGATGACGCCTTGGCGACCGTATTCGCAACCGTCAGCGAACCCCGCTTATAGCCGGCTGAGCAGACACTGCGGGTAGTGGACGAGGATCGTTATGGCTGCTTCTTCGGGTGATGCGACCACATATGTCTCGGCGGAACATATGGACGCCACCTGGCGCGCGGTCGGCGCGTCGGGCCCACGCAATGTGGAATCCATGCAGAAGCGGCACGGGAAAGCCCAGAAGGCGCTGTGCCGATACGTATACAAGTACCTTCTCGATAACCTGCGCGAAGACGCGGCCGGCGTCGGCCTGTATGCCTTCCACGTCCTGATCGAGGCATTCCTGCGAGCCCGCCCCGGCCTCCGGGCGGTGCGCGCCCCGATGATCCAGCGGGTGCAGGGGGCACGCCCCGAATCAGGCAATTACGCGGATCTCGTCGCCGAATCACCGGAGCCGCATGTAATGCAGTACGTCTACGACGTGCTGTTCGATTCGGATGACGACGAGGTCGAGTTGTCCGCACAGGAGCAGGCGTATTGCTGGGAGATTCTGCATACCGCTGTGCTGTGCCTGCACGAAGCACGGGTGCGCCCGTAGCTCGATCGCCGGCTGGCTCCCTTCGGTCGCAAGCCGCCCTACGGCGTTGGGAGTCGACGGCGGAAAACGGGAAGGTCATTAAAAAAGCCGAGCGGCGACACGGCAACCCCGGGCCTGAGTGCCTGTCGGGCGTTACACGCAGTCCTCCGGATACAGGGCCGCGGAGGTCTCGCCGGACTCCGTGCGGCGCTACGCATGGTTGGCCCGTGATGCTGGCTCTGGATTGCTTCACTTCGTTCGCAATGACGCCGTGGGCATCAGGGACTTGCGGACCTCACTCCGTGACATGTCCGCCGTCGGGAATTCCGGGGACGGAACGATAAGGGAAAGACCACGAATCTGATTGGGACGTCTCCGTAGCCCCGGTTTCTCGCTGCGCCGAAGAAGCCGACTACAGCGGGCGGGCGAAGCTCAGTTCATGGCCGTCCGGATCACGCACGTGAAAATAGCGTTCGCCCCAGGCCGCATCGGCGGGCTCGGTCTCGGTCGTTATCCCCGCCGCCCGGACACGGGCATACATGTCATCGACATCGGAAACGTGGATGATCGTTCGGCCCCACAATTTGGCCGGGGGATCGCCCGGCATGAGATTCAGGAAGCCCTCCCCGACGTGGAAACTGGTGAACGCCGCCGCTTCACCGCCGTACCGCAACGTGAACCCCAGTGTGTGATAAAAGCGCACAGCGCGCTGCATGTCTGTGGTAAACAGCGTGATGGCATTGATCCCTTCCAGCTCGACCTCGCTCATCCACGAGCCTCCAGCGTGCGCGGCAGCGTTGACCAGGGAGCGGTCAGTATTCGCGTGCATTCTCCAGGCCGCCCTCATACACCGGCGTACCGCCGGTCGCGCGGATCAGCTTTTCGGCGATCGGGCGCACGGACTCGTCGTTGGTCGTCCACGGCATCCGGAAATGCGCGGACTCCACCTCACCGGGATCGGGGAAGCTATAGGCGGCTTTGAGGTTGAATGCCCGGATGAAACGCGTGCCTTCGAACAGTCGCGCGGAATAGATGGCCTCACCCACGGCCTCGGCCTCTTGGGCGATCTCGCCGTCGCGATATTCGAGCGCGTTGTCGACATTGACGAGTACCTTGCCCTTCATGGCGTCACCGTACTTTTCCGCAATCGAAGGTTCGGCCTTATAGGGAACAGCCAATGTGATGATGTCCGCGCGTGCGACCGCTTCACCGACCGACGCGGCTTCGGCGCCGTGACCGGCGCCTTCGACCACCTCGTCGAGTTCATCCGGATTCCGGGTCGCGAAGATAATGTGATAGCCGGCCGAGGCCCACAGGTTGCCGAGCGCCTGCCCCATGTCGCCCGCACCGATCATCGCGATGGTCTTCGAACCATTCCCGCCGGCGTCCGCGGAGGACGGGCCGGTCAGGACCAACAGCGCCAATAGAGGCAGCAACCGGCGCGCCGCTCCCCGACACCGATCAGGATTCAGTCGCCACATTGCGCCCCCCGGATCGAGATATCTGCTGACAGTATAGTAAGCGAGAAGCACCAGGGGACAGACCACGAATCCGCGCTGATTCGAGGTCGAACGCCTAAGACGCAGGGATATTCGGGGTCAGAGTAAAGACTCGCTCGCCACCGTCGCATCAGGATCGCCGTCGTCCGATATGCCCTTTGTTTTCGGCCCCGAATTGCCGGTTCGCAACCGCGTCCCGGTCCGAGCCGCCATTTCCCGGATGAAGCGGTCATCGCCGAGTGCGTGGCCGCGACGCGTGGCCTCGCGGATGTCCGCGATCGGAGTTCGGGAGTTCGGGGTCAGAGTAAGAACTCCATTTATCCCACACCGGACGGATTCCGGGAACATGCCGCGCCCTCGACTGTTCACAGGGCGGCGCCAAGGATCACCATGCCGCCCGTATAGAGCACGAGCACCGCGAAGCTCTCGAAGCCGATGCGCGCAATTCCCAGCCGCTCGCGTCGCAACAGCCCGAGCAGCAGCACGCCGGTCATGACGATCGTGAGCGAGATCAGGAACTGCTCTCCTCCGCTCGCCCCGTGGTACAGCGAACCGGAGCGATAGGCGAAGTCGGCCACGGCTGCGAACAGCGTGTCGAACGCGTTGCCCCCGATGACGCCGCCCACCGCAAGCGTCAAGGCACTCCGCCGAACGGCCGCCACGGAGGTGACCAGCTCGGGCAGCGACGTAGCGACCGCGAGCAGCAGGGCACCGACGAAGGTGTGCGACATCCCGGTCGCAGTCGCGATCTGTTCCCCCGAACGAGTAGCGGCCACGCCGGCTCCGATGACCAGCACCGCGACCACCACGAATTCGATCCAGAGGCGCTGGAGCGGGAGTCCGGTCGCCCCCGCATCGGGCTCGTCGAGCCGTGTGGACCGCGTCATCCGGGGCGTCCACATCGGGTGTTCGCGGCTACGATAGACGATTTGAATGCCGAAGCCGTAGACGACCAGGAGCAGAGGTGAAAGCGGGTGCACCCCGAAAACCGTTACCGCCGGCGCAGCCATAGCGGCCAGCATCAAAGCCAGCAGTATGACCAGGAGCGACGCCTGCATCATGTTTGGTACGGATGCCGCGGCGTGCTCGAGGTTGGCGCGGCGGTAGGCGATGTCGGCGATCGCCAGAAAGGCCGTTTGCACCGCGATGCCACCGATCGCATTCGACAGTGCAAGGGTCGGCAGCCCGTCGAGTGCGGCGGTGACCGAAGCGGTAATGCCCGGCAGCGAGGTGACCGCGCCGAGCAGAACGGCGCCGGTGAAGGCCTCCCCCAGGCCCGTTCGGTCGGCCAGTCGATCGCAGATCGAGCTCAACCGGCTGCCCGCGACGCCGATCACGGCGGCGGCAAGCACGAACACACCGGTCGCCCATGGCAGGCTGGAGGTCGCTGGGTCGAGCATCACGCGGAGTTCCCGGTAGTCTTCGCGGCGAGAATCGACACCGGACAATAGAAAACAGACCACGCATCTGGCCACCCTTCGACCCGATTCGTGGCCTGTACCCGCCCCTGCAAGGCGGCCGGGTTACGACGGCGGCGAGTGTTTTCGTCCAGTAGTCGTCCGAGTCGCGGAGTTTCGGGGGTCAGAGTAAAAACCCACTGACTGCGGTACCCGGAAGCTCCTACTCTGCCCCCGAACTCCCACTGACCCCGAACTCCACACGCAAGTATCATCTGACCCCGGTTCTGTGTGACCCCGATTCTGTGACCCCGGTTCTGCGGCGACGCTCCACCCCGATATCACGCAGTTGTCGACCGCTCAGCGCCGAGGTTCCATTATGGCGACCTTCCGCCGATGTGCGCGAATCACGGGACATGAATTCCGGGGACGGTATACCGAACCAGGGGTATTCGGGGTCAGAGTAAAAACTCGCTCGCCATCGTAGTGTCCGGGATGCAATCATCCGACTCTCCCTTCGCCTTCGGCCCCGGCTTCCCGGCTCGCAGCCGCGTTCCAGTCCGCGCCTCCATTTCACGAACGAAGCGCTCGTCACCCAGGGCGTGGCCGCGACGCGTGGCCTCGCGAATTTCCGCGATGGGCTCGTCGTCGACCTGAGCAGCGAATAGCGCGCGGTAGGCCGTCAGCCGTTCCGCGCCCTGCCCAAGGCCGCGGTAGATCTCGTGGGGTGTACACAGGACCGATTGTATACCGAGGGCATTCACCCGGTAGCTGGACCAGCGGTAGTCAGCAGGATCCGACACCATCCTGGCCCGAACCGCATTGAGCTCGATGTAACGGTAACAACGCATGAGGTAGGCTGAATCCTGGACCACGCAGGCCTTGAAGCGGCCCTCCCAGAGAGTTCCGGTCCGCCCGTGGACATGGTTGAAATACCGCACGTAGCGCCGTCCCAGGTGCTGCATCATGCGCGAGACGCCTTCGTCCGTGAACGGGGTGGCCAGAAGATGCACGTGGTTGGTCATGAATACCCAGGCATGAATGGCTACCCGGTGGCGCTCGGCCGCCTCACGAAGCCAGTGCGCGTACGCTCCGAAATCTTCCCTTCCGCCGAAACAGGGCTGGCCGTTGTTGCCGCGCTGGATCAAGTGCTGGGCCACACCCGCGGGGCATACACGGTTCCCTCGTGCCATGAGTCCTCCGTGACTTGACGTGCCTTGTCCGTGACAAGGATACCGATCCGGATACCGGGAGTAACCGCGTGGGTCCGAGTTTTTACTCTGATCCCGGACTCGCCGAGTTTTTATTTACTCTGACCACGGACTCGCCCGGACTCGCCGGACTCGCCGTTTACTTTGGCCCCGGCCTCGAGTTCTGGACCGCTTCAGTAAAGATCGGCAGTTACGAACACTTTAACCGCGCACTGCTCCAAACGGCCGCACCATCCCTGGCGCGCATCCGCACAGACTCAGTTGTCCAGAGCACTGCGGATCACATCAACTGCATTGCGTTCGCCATCCGCGCCGCGCACTGGGCCATCCTGATACATCCCGCCCTGCCCGAACCAGCGCTCAAGGAGTTCCGGTTTTTCGCGGATCAGTCTGCGACCAGCCTCGGCATACTCCATCTCATCATTGATAATGTACTTTGCCATCTTCGACTGCTCCTGCAACGTAAACCTGTAGTTTTTCAGGAACTGGCCGACGTTCAGGCAACGCCAGGCGAAACCCTGATTCACGAAAGTATGCACGGTCGCACGACCTCCATCCGGTCCCCAGTATTCATCGCCTCCATCAACGAATGACATATCGATATTCAGATTCATCGGATGCGGTGTCCAGCCAACGAACGCGACCCATTCCTCCTTGGCCACTTTGCGCTGCACCTGCGCGAGCATCCCCGCCTCACTCGACTCAACCAGTTCCCAGTCGCCGAGGCCGTATGCATCATCGGCAATCATGTTCTTGATTCTTTCGTTGTTGTCCGTGCCGGGTTCCAGTCCGTAGATTTTCCCATCGAACCGGTCCCTGAAATCGTCCAGATCCGAGTGGTGGTCGACCCCTGCTTCCTGAACGTAATCCGGCACTGCCAGCGTGAGCTGTGCGCCTTCGATGTTGGTCCCGACGATATTGATGTCTCCGTCGAGCATGTGTTTTCGAATTGGGGTACGTGCTATCGGAAGCCACAGGCCAAATGATACATCGTGTGTCCCATTGGCGACGGACTGATAGACGATCGCAACGTCGGCCGTTCCGATATCTACATCATAGCCCAGTTCCTCCATCATCCATGCAGCGGTCTCCGTCTTGCCACTGACACCCGTCCAGGGCATCTGGGCGAATCCGATCTCACTGCATTCATTTTCGGCCTCTGCATGGACTGATGCACCGAATATAAGTGCCGTGCCTGCAGTTGCGGCGACTATTACCTTCTTGATCATTACGTTCTCCACTATCAGGGACAGATTTGCCCGTAGGTCACGGCTTAACCTGGGTAAGCCACGATCCCGCCGACCTGGATTTCAATCACTTCATGCTCTCGCGTTCATTCGGTCCATGAGTTCAATCGCCCGACCAATCCGGAGAACCGTCGCCTCATCGAAGCGTCGACCGACAATCTGGACCGCGGTCGGCAGTCCGTTCACGCCGAATCCGGACGGAACGCTGAGCGCGGGAGAATGCGGAACGAGATTGAAAGGAGCGGTCATTTCCGCAGCGACAGTCCTGCCCTGCGAGTCACGATATCCAAATTCGCGATCAGTGCTTGACGCAAGCGGCGGCGTACAGGGAACCGTCGGGCAGAGCAGCGCGTCGTAGTGCGTGAACAAACTTGTAAGGTCGCGCCACAAACGGGTCCGTATCAGTTCGATGCGCTTGTAGGAGACCGCATCCATCGCGCGCCCTTGTTCCATCAGGTCGACGCTCTCAGGATCAAGCAGGTCGTGATGCGTATCGAGCAGATGGCCATGGAACGCGGCCAGGAATACGGCCCAGTTGTCATTGGTCGCCTCGAACACGTCGTGATCCCACGCGAGGCGCACCGGGTCCACGCTTGCCCCGCGCTCGCGGAAGATCGCTGCCACGGATTCCAGATTAGCGGTCACATCATCGTCCACGGCATAAAATCCGAGGTCCCGGCTCAGGGCGATACGCAGACCTGCAACGTCGCCAGCGGCGTCGAATGAAATGGGCTGTACCGGCAGCGAGAACGGATCGACCTCGTCCGGTCCCATGGTCGCAGCAAGAAAATGCCAGACATCCTCGACCGAACCGGCCAATGGACCGAAATGCGAAATGGTGTCGAATGCCGATGGCAGAATATCCATCGGGATACGCCCCAGGCTCGGTTTGAGTCCGACGACACCGCAGTATGCGGCGGGGATCCGGATACTCCCGCCCATATCGGAGCCCTCTGCAAACGGAACCAGTCCCGCGGCGACGGCCGCGCCAGCGCCGCCCGATGACCCGCCCGGTGTATATTCACGGTTCCACGGATTACGGGTCGTACCAAAAACCCGATTGGAGCAGAACCCGGCATGCGCGAACTCCGGCGTATTCGTTTTGCCGACAACGATTGCGCCCGCTTGTCGCAGCCTTTGGACATAGATAGGGTCGAATGAACCGACGTGGTCCCGGTAGACGAGCGACCCCATGGTCGTGCGTTTGCCATCGAGCGGACTCAGGTCCTTGACTGCAACAGGTACGCCCGCGAGCGCCCCGGGTTGCTCACCCGACGCGATCGTCCTGTCGACTCTCGCGGCGGCCTCCAGTGCCTCCTCGGGATAAATTTCGGTAAACGCCGTAAGGGATGAATCCACCTTCCGGATCCGGTCGAGGGTTGTTTCCATAACCGCAACGGCCGAAGTACTCCCGCTGCGCAGCGTGGCCGTGATCTCGCGAACCGATGGCCCCGCAGATACCCCCGCAAGCGGTGTGCGGTTATTCATGTACGGCCTCGCTGTACGGGACGACAACCTGATGGTGCAGGTAGGAGCGGATTAGCCGGCGGGCTCTCGCCGGGCTTATATCGTTCGCCGGCTGCGCCGCTTTCATCCAGAGTCCGTAGATCATCGCGAGCATGGAATCCGTCTGATCCGCGACATCACCGACGGGCACGAGCTGACGCATTGCATGCTGCACATTGCTCTGCATGCGCCGCTCGAAAATCGTCTGCAGACGGACAAGTCGGGGCACTTCCCGAAGGTTGCCCCAAAGCGCGTGCCACACCGCCACCATGTCGGAAGAAAACTGTTCGTCGTCAAACTGCACGTCGGCGATCGCGTGGAGTCGCTCGATCGGCGTACGCGCTCCACGCATCCGCTCTATGGTCGCCTCACCGATGCGTTTGTTCAGGGCGGCCAGCGTGGCCACAAGCAACCCCTCTTTGTCATGGAAGTAGTGCTGGACCGTTCCAGTCGACAGGCCCGCCTGCCGACCAACACGCGCCATGGTGGTTCGTGCGAACCCCTCGACTGAGAGCACCTGGAGCGCGGCCTCCACGAGCTGTTGTTCGCGGACGGGCTGCATACCGAGTTTGGGCATCGGGCTTCTCCATGAATCGCTATCCCTTTCATTGTTATAATATCTTCGTATTATAAAAACAAGCCCACAAAGAAAAAATCGATCCCGGCATACCAACCGCACGGGCAAATCACCCTCAACCGTGGATCACACCGGGCCTACGGGAACCGGGTAGTCACCGACATTGGCGGTCTCCAGCACACGGGGAATGCAAGGCCTGGCCGAGCGCAGGGGACCAACCATTCAAACAGGACGGGCTCACGTTACGGCTCAGGACCTCCATCCGGATTGCGGTTTCCCCCGAGATCGGGACGGACTGGAAACGCTGTTCGTGGCGGCTGATCGGGCTATGTACAGCGCCAGGGAAGAGGGCAACAACCCCGTGTTCTACACTGAGGGGACGGCTGGCCCTCGACTCATGCGTATCCCCGTGAGCCTGACCGCTGATTCCGCAGGCCCTCGCATGACCGACTCGAAATTCAACAGAGTCGGTTTTCTTGTCCCGCTCCCGCACAGTACACATCCAAAACTGGTCGTTTACGATACGACCAATGTTCGGCCGCACTTGTCACGACCCCACGACGATTTACTACATCGAAAAGTCCACCACAAGACGCCCTTCAACAGCCTCCTCATTCGGATGGCCAGCAAGGCGGTCCAATGCACGATCGACATCACTTAATTCGATTCTTTCAACTGGAATATTAATTCCGTTCTTCGCCGCGAGAGTAAGCATATCCGACAAATCCAGTCGACCTCCCACTGATGAGCCCGTAATCACCGGCGTAACATTTGTTAACCAACTAAGAGACATAGCTACGCGTTCTGTTGGCATTGCGACAGAGACAAAACGCCCACGGTTTCGCAAGCTCGATTCTACGATTCCCCATATTTCGGATGTCGGAGCGAAATTCACAAACGCATCAGCTCCACCCCCCATATTTATTTTGCGAGCCGTACTGTCATTTGACATGTAACACTCATTCGCCCCAAGACGACGTGCCACATCGAGACGGGATTGGTCGTTATCCACAGCGATCACCCTGGCTCCAGTCAGGCGTGCAAACTGAATCCCGTACTGACCGAGACCACCACATCCCAAAATCACACACGTCAAACCGGGCTCAAGTTGTGCACGTTTTATGGCTCCGTACGCAGTCACGCCCGCGCAGAGAAGAGGAGCCGCCGCGATTGGATCGAGTTCATCTGGGATACCAACCGTAAAGCCTTCTTTGACAACTACATATTCAGCAAACGCTCCATCCACTTGCATGCCGTGCGCGCGCTGTTTCACGCACACTGATTCGTGACCGGAAAGGCAGTCACGACATCGTAGACAAGTATCATGCAACCAGGGCACACCGACACGATCACCAACCGATAAACCCGTGACGCCGCTTCCAGTCTCCTCGATGAGGCCAACACCTTCATGCCCCAGCGTCAACGGCAAAGTTCCGCTATCCACGAGTTCATCGCCGGATCGAATATGCAAGTCGCTGTGACAAACGCCACATGCCTCGAGTCGTACAAGCACTTCGCCAGGTCCGGGCAGAGGAACCGGCACTTCCTCAACGACCAGGGATTCGCCCTGTCTTATCAGTCTGACTGCATTCATTTCGTCCACCACAAATTTGTTTCGTGAGCAACATGATCACTCACCGAGATCGACCCAGACGGACTTGCTCTGGGTGTGGGCGACGATGCTTTCAAAGCATTTGTCGCGGCCGTTACCGGACTGCTTGTACCCGCCCCAGGGCTGCGTCATGTCGCCGTGATCGAAGCAGTTGACCCAGATCACGCCGGCCTCGATATCGCGGGCGAGGCGATGC
>Ga0207714_1000822_pt1 | contig 21005 bp, 21 predicted proteins | sample PonA232FremontCA_2_FD_187270 | JGI IMG/M metagenome (GOLD analysis project Ga0207714, IMG submission 187270) | Marine sediment microbial community from Fremont, CA, USA - Pond A23 Sediment 2 (SPAdes) | ecosystem: Environmental > Aquatic > Marine > Unclassified | place: USA: Fremont, California...
CAGCCGCCAGGAATTCGCCCGCCGCCGCCGGCGGCTCATGGAACAGATGGAGCCGGACAGCATCGCCGTGCTCGCCGCCGCGCCCGAACGTACGCGCAACCGGGACGTGGAACATCCCTACCGTCAGGACAGCGACTTCTGGTATCTCACCGGTTTTCCCGAGCCCGAGGCGGTGATGGTGCTGCTGCCCGGTCGCGAGCACGGCGAGTTCGTGCTCTTCTGCCGCGAGCGCGACCCGGCGCGTGAAGTCTGGGATGGTTTCCGCGCGGGTCCGGACGGTGCCTGCGAGGATTATGACGCCGACGACGCTTTCCCCGTGGGTGATATCGACGACATCCTGCCCGGGCTGATCGAGGGCCGCGAGCGGGTCTACTACGACCTGGGCCGTGACGCGACCTTTGATCAGCGCCTGATGCACTGGATCAACAGCATCCAGGAGAAGGTGGGCCTGGGCGCGCATCCGCCCGGTGAATTCCTGGCGCTGAGTCATCTGCTCCATGACATGCGGCTGTTCAAGAGTGCCGCCGAACTGCGGGTCATGCGCCATGCCGCCGAAATCAGCGCGGGCGCGCACCGGCGCGCCATGCAGACCGTGCACCCCGGCCTCTACGAGTACCAGCTGGAGGCGGAATACCTGCATGAATTCATGTTCAACGGCGCCCTGCATCCCGCCTATCCCAGCATCGTGGGCGGCGGCGGCAACGCCTGCATCCTTCACTACATCGAGAACAATCGCAAACTGCGCGACGGGGATCTGGTGCTGGTGGACGCGGGCGCCGAGTACAACTGCTACGCCTCGGACATTACCCGTACCTTTCCGGTGAACGGCAAGTTCAGCCGGGATCAGCAGGCGCTCTACGAGATTGTGCTGGCGGCACAGCTGGATGCCATTGCCGCCACGCAGAACGGCGATCACTGGAACCGGCCTCACGAGGCCGCGCTCCAGGTGCTGGTGCAGGGCCTGGTGGATCTGGGCGTGCTGGCAGGCGAGGTGGACGAGCTGATCGAATCCGGCGACTACCGGCGCTGGTTCATGCACCGCACCGGCCACTGGATCGGCCTGGACGTTCACGACGTGGGCGACTACAAGATCCATGATCAGTGGCGCGTTCTGGAACCGGGCATGGTCACCACGGTAGAGCCGGGCCTCTATTTCCATCCGGCGGACGAGCAGGTGCCGCAACGCTGGCGTGGCATGGGCATCCGGATCGAGGACGATGTGGCCGTCACCAAAGAGGGCCCGGACGTGCTCAGCCGGGACGTGCCCAAGACGGTGGACGACATCGAGAAACTCATGGCGGATGCCCGCCAGAAGGGTGCATGAGCCCGGCGGGCTTTCTCATCGTGGGCGGGGGCATGGCCGGTGCGGCCCTGGCCCTGCTGCTGCGCCACCGGGGCGCGGAACGGGTCACCCTGGTGGAAGCGGTCGATCTGCCGGACCCGGACCAACCCCTTTCGCCCAGCTTTGACGCCCGCCGCACGGCCCTGGCCGCCGGCACCCTGGATGCACTCGACGAAATCGGCCTGCTGGACGAGCTGCTGACGCAGGCGGCGGATATCACCACCGTGCATGTGTCCCGGGCGGGCCGCCCGGGTGTGACCCGTATCCGCGCGCACGAGGAAGGCGTGGCGCGCCTGGGGGCGGTCATGGAGAACCGCTGGCTGGGTCGTGTGTTGCTGGGTGCGCTGGCCGCGGATGACGCAATCCATGTGATCGCGCCCGACCGGGTGGCGTCGCTGCAACGCACGCCCGAGGGCTATAACGCCACGCTTGAAAGCGGCCTCGAACTCTCCACGTCCTTGCTGGTGGTGGCCGACGGTGCGCAATCCGCGACGCGCGACAAGCTGGGCATCGCCGCGCACCACGAGGACACCGGCGAGGACGCGCTGGTGGCCAATGGGGTCACCGAAGTGCCGCACCAGGGTACGGCCTATGAGCGCTTTACCGACGAGGGCACGGTGGCCCTGCTGCCCATGACCGAAGGCCGCATGGCCGTGGTCTGGAGTGGCCCGCGGGCGGCCATTCAGGCCCGCGAAACCGCCGCCCCGCAAACCCTGATCGCCGAGCTTGAACACCATTTCTACAGCCGGCTGGGGCGTTTTCACCGCCTGGGTGCGCCCGCGCGTTATCCGCTGATCCTGACCCGGGCGGTGGCCCAGGCCGTGCCCGGCGCCGTGGTGGTGGGCAATGCCGCCCATACCCTGTCGCCCGTGGCCGCCCAGGGGTTCAATCTCACTGTCCGTGATCTGGTGGCGCTGGCGGACCGGGTGGCCACGGCCGAGGCCCCCGGGGACTGGGCCCTGCTGCGCGACTGGGAACGGGCCCGGGCGCGGGATCAGTGGGCAGTGGCTACCTTTTCCCGGCACCTGACGCCGTTGTTCCGCCAGCGCGGGCCCCTGGGCCATGCCCGGCAGCTGGGGCTGGTGGGGCTGGACCTGTCGCCCGGGCCGCGCCATCTTTTCGCACGCAGAGCCATGGGACTGGTCTCGTGAACATGGAAACCGATGTACTCATCATTGGCGGCGGCATGGCCGGGGGCGCCATGGCGGCCCTGCTGGCCGACACAGGGTTGCGGGTGCGCGTGTTTGATGGTGCCCCGGAACCGGCCGCCGCCGAGGGGGAACCCGGCCTGCGCGTGTCGGCGCTCAACGAAGCCAGTCACTGGCTCTTGCGCAGCGCCGGTGCCTGGCAGCGGCTGCCGGAAGAGCGAGTGTGCGCTTACACCGACATGGCGGTGCGCGATGGCGACGGTACCGGCGAGGTGGATTTTCAGGCCGGTGAAGCGGGCGCGGATCAGCTGGGCTGGATTCTGGAAAACGCGGCTCTGGTGCGTGCTCTCTACGAAACCTGCCGCGAGCGGGATGCCGTGCACTGGGAAACCGGAGTGCGCGTTACGGCGCTGGTGCGCGAAGAGCAGGGCTGGCGCGCGGAGCTCGCCGATGGGTCCACTCGCCACGCACGGCTGTTGATCGGCGCCGATGGCGCCCACTCGCGGGTGCGCGATGCCGCCGGCATTCCCGCCCCCGTGCGCGATAGCGGCCACTACGCGCTCGTGGCCACGCTGAACACGGAACGCGCGCACGGGCGCTGCGCGCGTCAGGCCTTTCTGGATTCAGGACCCGTGGCCCTGCTGCCGCTGTTTGGTGATGGTCACCAGTGCTCGCTGGTCTGGTCCGCGCCGCCCGACGAGATCGAGCGGCTGGCGGCGCTGGACGACGCCGCCTTTGCGCGCGAACTGACCACGGCCACCGGCGCCTGGCTGGGCGAATTGCAGCCGGCGAGCGCGCGCGCGCACTTTCCCGTGCGCGAACTCCATGCCAGTGACTACAGCCGCCCGGGCCTGGCCCTGATCGGTGACGCCGCTCATGTCGTCCATCCACTGGCGGGCCAGGGCATCAATCTGGGGCTGCTGGATGCGGGCGTGCTGGCCGAGGAAATCGAGCGTGCCCTGAACCGGGGTTTTGCGTTTGATCACGAATCCGTGCTGCGGCGCTACCAGCGGCGCCGCCGGGGTCACAACGCGTTCATGCAGAACGCGCTGCGCGGTTTCCAGTTCGTGTTCGAACAACGCGCGCCGGCCGCGCGCTGGGTGCGGAATACGGGCATGCGCGGACTCAATCAGCTGGCGCCGGTCAAGGGTGCGCTCGCCCGCCAGGCCCTGGGTCGCGACGGCGACCTGCCGGCCCGGGCGCGCCCGCGTGGTGCGACCCGCAATGCGCATTCAGATGACGCTGAAGGTGCTTGAACCGCCTGTCAGGATGGGAATCCGGCAACAGCATTCCGCAGGAGGAAGCTATGGCAACCACAAGCGCAACGACTACATCGCCGCAACAGGCCATCACCATTGAAGAGCTCAAACAGCGCAGCTGTGACGAACTGGCCGCGCTCTACCAGCAAGTGTCCGCCGCCACCAGCATCCAACCTCTGGACGGCAAGCCGGCGGGCGAAGTGCTGGCGGTCAACAAGCTGGACTGGAATCCCGTCGATCAACTGATCCAGGCGTTCGCCAGCACGCCGGTCTTTCCCTGGCTGGGCAAGGGCTTCTCCGCGCATTCCGGCAAGCAGGGCAGTGGCAACAATCGCCTGAATCTGCTGGGCTACAAGCCGGAATGGTTTGATTTCGAGACGCGCATCGAAGCCTCGGTGGTGGATGAGCGGAATGCGGTCGTGCTGGACTATGATCAGCCATCCAACCCCTTGCCCATCCGCCATATCCGCGACGAGCTGCGCGAAACGGCATCCGGCATCTGGTTCGGTCCCGCCATGGCCCGGGTCGGGGACAATCATTACACCGTGCTCTGGTTTGCGGTGGACTTTCATCAGTGATCCGCTATGGGTATGGTTGCAAAAAACCGGGGTCATCCCGGCTTTTTTGCAGCCCGGTGCGGCTGCCCCGGCCTTTTTGCACGGAAGCTGGTTCTGGTTCGTCTGTTACTTGAACAGATTTCCCTCCGACATGAGCGGTTTTGCGTCCACGAGCACTTTGACTTGCCGAATAGTCATCTCCCCCTTTCATCCCCGGCCGAGTCCCGGCATCCTGTGCACCCCTCGGTCTGAAGACCGGAATCCCACTGGTTAGTACGGACGTACCAATATGGGCAACAGAACACCCCTCTACGACGCGCATCTGGCCGCCGGCGGCAAGATGGTGGATTTCAGCGGCTGGGACATGCCCATCCATTACGGTTCCCAGTTGGACGAGCACCATGCCGTGCGCCGCAACGCCGGCGTCTTTGATGTCTCCCACATGACGGTGGTCGACATCCAGGGCGAACAGGCGACCGATTACATGCGCCGGTTGCTCGCCAACGACGTAGCCAACGTTGAGGCCGGGCAGGCGCTCTATACCGCCATGCTCAATGAGGACGGCGGCGTCATTGATGACCTCATCGTCTACAAACGCGACAACGGCTACCGTGTAGTGGTAAATTGCGCGACCCGCGAAAAGGACCTGGCCTGGATGGAAGAACAGACGTCAGGCTTTGATGTCGTGGTTCGCGAGCATCCGGATCTGGCCATGCTGGCCGTGCAGGGGCCCGAGGCACGCGGTCGGCTGGCGGATCTGTTGCCGTCGGCGGTGGCGCAGCATGCGAGCACGCTCAAGCCCTTCACCTTTTGCGAGGGCGCGGGCTGGACCGTGGCGCGCACCGGCTACACCGGCGAAGACGGCCTGGAGCTGATTCTGCCGGGCGAGCAGGCGCCAGACTTCTGGCAGGCGCTGCTGGACGCGGGCGTCGAGCCGGTGGGTCTGGGCGCGCGCGATACATTGCGTCTGGAAGCCGGGCTGAACCTCTACGGCAACGACATGGACGCAACCATCACGCCCCTGGAAGCTAATATGGGCTGGACCGTGGCGTGGACCGAGGGCCGGGACTTTATCGGTCGGGCCGCGCTGGAGCGTCGCCGCGAGGAGGACCATCCCGTGCTGCGGGGTCTGGTGCTGGAGAGCAAGGGTGTGTTGCGCCCGCACCAGCGCGTCATCACGGACCAGGGCGAGGGCGAGACCACCAGCGGTACCTTCTCGCCCACCCTGGGCCAGGCGATTGCCCTGGCGCGGTTGCCCGCCGGCGTGACCGGCGAGGTAGAAGTGGAAATTCGCAACAAGCGCTTGCCGGCGCGGGTGGTGAAACCGCCCTTCGTACGTAACGGCAAGACCGTCTACAAATATCTCTGAATGGGGAGCCTGGGGAAATGAGCCAAATTCCCGAAGAACTGCGCTACGCCACGAGCCACGAGTGGGTCCGCATGGAAGACGACGGCAACGTCTATGTGGGCATCAGCGATCATGCTCAGGACTCGCTGGGTGATCTCGTCTTTGTCGAGCCACCCGAAGTCGGCGACGAGATCAGCACGGGTGACGAGTGTGGCGTTGTGGAGTCCGTCAAGGCGGCCTCCGACATCTATGCACCCATGTCCGGCGAAGTCATCGCCGTCAACGAGAACCTGGAAGACAGCCCCGAGCTGGTCAACCAGGACCCCTACGGCGATGGCTGGATCTATCAGCTCAAGCCGGCCAACAAGGCGGAATTCGACGAGCTGCTCAGCGCGGACGATTACGCCACCACGCTGGAAGACGACGAGGACTGATTCGCCGGTTTTCCGATTCACGGCCCGCCCCCGGGCGGGCCTTGCACGACACAGACGGAATCGATCATGCCCTATATTCCCCATACGCCGGACGAAGTCCGGTCGATGCTGGATACCATCGGCGCTGAATCCATCGAGGCGCTTTTTGACGAGATCCCCGCCCACCTGAAGGCGGACAAGCTCGACAAACTGCCCGAGGGTCGTCCGGAAATGGAGGTGCTCGCGCAGATGGGCGAACGCGCCGCGCGCGATGGTCAGCCTTTGTGTTTTCTGGGCGCGGGCGCCTATGACCATCATGTGCCGGCCGCGGTCTGGGAGCTGGCTACGCGTGGTGAGTTCTACACCGCCTACACGCCCTATCAGGCCGAAGCCAGCCAGGGCACGCTCCAGACCATCTATGAATTCCAGACCATGATGTCGCGCCTGACCGGCATGGAGGTGAGCAACGCCTCCGTTTATGACGGTGCCTCGGGCCTGGCGGAAGCCGTGCTGATGGCGCTGCGGGCCAACCGCAAGTCCAAATCGCGCCGGGTACTGGTTCCGGATGCCGTCAACCCGCGTTATCGCGCGGCCGTGGAGAGCATTACCTCCAACCAGGGCGTGGAACAGGAACTGGTGCCCTTCTGCACCGAGGCCGGTCAGACCCTGACGGACAGCCTCAAGCCCTATGAGGGCGACGATTATGCCGCGCTGGTGGTGCCGCAACCCAACTTCTTCGGCTCCATCGAGGAAGTGGACGCGCTCACCAACTGGGCGCACGAGCAGAACATGCTTGTGATCGCACTGGTGAACCCCACGGCCCTGGCGCTTTTGACGCCGCCGGGTGAATGGGGCCAGCAGGGCGCCGACATTGTCGTGGGCGAGGGCCAGCCGCTGGGCTGCCCCATCTCCTCGGGCGGCCCCTACTTCGGTTTCATGTGCTGCACGCGCAAGCTGGTGCGTCAGATGCCCGGCCGGATCATCGCCAAGGCGGAAGATACCGAAGGGCGCACGGGCTATACCATGACGCTGCAGGCGCGCGAGCAGCACATCCGCCGGTCCAAGGCCACGTCCAATATCTGCACCAACCAGGGCCTGGCCATGACCGCGGCGACCATCCACATGGCGCTGCTGGGGCCGGAAGGGCTGACCAATACGGCCGCCCAGAGCCACAGCAAGCTCAATCAGCTGCTGGACAAGCTCACCGCCATTGACGGCGTGGAGAAGGCCTTTACGGCGCCCGGCTTCCACGAGGCCGTGATCCGATTGCCGAAACCGGCCCAGGCCGTGGTGGATGCGCTCAGCGAGCAGAATATCCTCGCCGGCTACCCGCTGTCACAGTCGTACCACGGCCAGGATGACCAGTTGCTGATCTGCGCCACGGAAAAGCGCACGGAAGACGAGATGGATCGCTTTGCCAACGCCTTGCAGGAGGTACTGCAATGAGTACCAATCCGCTGATTTTTGAACATTCCCGCCCCGGCCGCCGGGCCGCCGCGCAGATTCCGCGCGCGGTGGACGACAACGCCCTGGCGGATCTGCCCGCGCATCTGCGCCGCGAGGGCAAGCCGGCCCTGCCGGAAGTGAGCGAGCCCGAGGTGGTGCGTCATTACACCAATACCTCGGCCCAGAACTTCGCCATCGACAAGCAGTTCTATCCGCTGGGTTCGTGCACCATGAAGTACAACCCGCGCGGGGCCAACAAGGCCGCCATGATGCCCGGCTTTCTCGCGCGCCATCCGCTGGCGCCGGAACGGCACAGCCAGGGCTACATGGAGTGCATGCACGAGCTCCAGGACTTCCTCAAGGAAGTCACGGGCATGGAAGATGTATCACTTGCGCCTATGGCCGGTGCCCAGGGCGAATTCTCGGGCGTGGCCATGATCCGCAAGTATCACGAGGCCAACGGCGATGACGAGCGCAGCGAGATCCTGATTCCGGAAGCGGCGCACGGCACCAACCCGGCCACCGCCGTCATGTGCGGCTACAAGGTACGCGAAGTGCCGGTGGGCAAGGACGGTGACGTCGACCTGGACGCGCTCAAGGAAGCCGTGGGTCCGCAGACCGCGGGTCTCATGATGACCAATCCGTCCACCTGTGGCGTCTTTGAGCGCAAGATCGAGGAAATCGCCAAGACGGTACACGACGCCGGCGGCCTGCTCTATTACGACGGCGCCAATCTGAACGCCATCCTGGGCAAGGTACGCCCGGGTGACATGGGCTTCGACGTCATCCACATGAACCTGCACAAGACCTTCGCCACGCCGCACGGCGGCGGTGGTCCCGGTGCCGGCCCCGTGGGCGTGTCGAAGCGTTTGCAGCGCTACATGCCCACGCCCGTTGTAGGCCAGCGCGACAACGGTTCCTTCTACTGGAAGGATACGGATGAGCTGCCCGATTCCATCGGCCATTTGTCCGCTTTCATGGGCAATGCCGGCGTGCTGCTGCGCGCCTACTTCTACGCCATGGTCCTCGGCCGCGAAGGCATGATCCGCGTGGGCGAGTACTCTACCCTGGCCGCGAACTACTTGAGCAAGCGCCTCCAGGATGTGGGCTGTGACGCCGCCTATCCGAGCCGGCGTGCCAGCCACGAATTCCTGCTCACCTTCGCACGTCAGGCGAAGCATAACGGCGTCACCGCGGTGGATGTGGCCAAGCGCCTGCTGGACTACAACCAGCACGCGCCCACGGTCTACTTCCCGTTGCTGGTGCCGGAATGCTTCTTGATCGAGCCCACGGAGACCGAGACCAAGGAAGCCCTGGATCGTTTCGTGGACGCCATGGAAAACATTCTCAAGGAAGCCAAAGACGACCCGGACCTGCTCCACGGCGCCCCCTATACCCAGCCGCTCACGCGCCTGGACGAAGTCCAGGCCGCCAAGGAGCTGGATCTGGCGTACAAGGAGGAAGGCGCCGCCTGATGGGCGTCGTTCTCAAGCAGCAGAAAACCCGGCCGCGTGCCGGGTTTTTTGTTTCCGCCCGACGCTGTAGGAGGGGCATCCTTGCCTCGACCGCCCGAATTCGGCCCGAAAGCCCGGTCCATCGCCCTCGGGATAAGGCAATCTTGACAGCCTGAAAAAGGCATATACTATAAAAAATATATGTGGACAGTCTACGAACACAGGAAGGTGGCGAAAAATCTTGCCGCCGCGCCGGTTGAGGTGCAGAAGCGCTATGAAAAATGGAAGGATATTGTGGCGATTTCGGGGCCGCAGGGACTGAAGGAGATTCGCGGTTTCAAGGATGAAGCATTATCGGGGCAATGGCAGGGATTTCGCTCCTCGCGGCTTAACATCCAGTACCGCGTGATCTACAGGGTGCAAAAGGACCAGGTCTTCGTAGAGGTTCAAAAGGTAACTCCCCACGATTACGGGAGAAAATGATATGTCGGACTATCGGAAAGCCCAAAAAAGCGTTGAAGTCAGCGTTGGCGAATCCGTTCGGATTCTGCGCGAGCTCCAGCAGATGAGCCAGAATGATCTGGCCTCGGCAACGGGACTGCCGCAGTCCACCATCTCCGCTATCGAAAATGACCGGGTTCGGCTCGGTGTGGAACGCGCCAAGACGTTGGCGCGCTCACTTCGGTGCCATCCGGCCGTGCTGGTATTCCCCGGCTGGGATGTGAAGGCGGAATCGGTGGCGTAATTGGGGTTCCGGCCGTGTGATTCGTATGATTTGAAACCCCGTCGATAACACCTTTTTATGCCCCACTGGCTGATCGCCTTCACGCTAACCGCGATAGCGGCCATCACCGCGCCCCTGGCCTCCAAGATGGCGGTGCAATCCATGCACCCGTTGAGCGCGGCCACGGTGGAAGCGGCCATGACGCTCGTATCCGTAATGGTGATCGCCGCGCTGATCTCGCGAGTGCCGCTGTCCCTGCCTGCGGCGGACAATATGGGCTGGGCCCTGTTGGCCGGCGGGCTCTGGAGCTTCTATGTGATCGGCGTTTATAGCAGGCTGTTAAACAACCCCTTGCGTACTCAGGCTTTCAGACTGGTTCGCAATCGAGGCGCGCTTTTGAAGGCGTGTGCCCACACGTCGAAAAGGGGCAACGATGACTGCGGGCCAGCCTGAAAGCCCCGCAGGGCGAGGCCTGAAACGCCCATCTGCTGCACTTTGTCGCTCGAAAAGGGAACCACCCTTCCCTTCTCAACAAAGCACACCAGCTGCACGCTTCAGGCCACGCTGAGTACGCAAGGGGTTGTTTAACAGCCTGCTAACCTTCTCGCTGGGCGCACCGGTGTCGGCCGCCATGGCGGGTTTGCGCGCGCTGGCCATTGCGGGCACGACGATTCTGGCCGTGGTGTTGCTATCGGAAAGCCTGAAACCGTCCCAGTGGCTGGGCGTGGTGCTGATCCTTGCGGGGATCGTGCTGACCGTGCGCGAGATTTGATTCGGCGGACGATCGGGCCGGCATCCCTGTCGGGGACAGCACCGGCCTTGCCTGGTGGGACGTACTGGGGTTAACTGAAGTGTGTGGCCTGAAACGCTTGGCATTCGCCGCCGCGGGCGAATGCAGGGAAGGGGATGGAAATGGATCGACAGGGCCCCCAACCAGGAGCATTGGCGACCATGACGCGAGCACTCGGGCGGCTCCTGTGGGTTCTGGTTCTTCTTGGGCCGGTCCCCGCTGTCGCCGAGGAGCCGGATCCCCCGCGTCTGCTGGGGGTGCAGTATCTGGGGGATCTGCCCACCCTGGTGGCCGACGAACGCGGTTATTTCCGTGGTGCCGCTGCCGATGTGCGAATCGCGTACGGCGATTCGGGCCGACGCAACCTGCAACGCCTGCGTGCCGGCGAAGCGGAGATCGCGCTCATGGCCAAGACGCCGCTGGTGATCGACGCGCTGCGTGACGCCTCGCCCGGCGGTGCCGACGATCCCGTGATCCTGGGCAACCTGGTGCACTCGCATCGCCTGAATCAGGTGGTGAGTCTCGAGGGCGGCCCGGTGTCGGCCCCGGGTGATCTGGAGGGGCGCCGGGTGGGGCTGATGAAGGGCACCAACGCGGAATTCGTCTGGTCGCTGTTCGCGCGCATGCACGGGCTGGATACCAGCCGGGTGAGCGTGCGGGATCTGGCGATAGAGCAGCTGCCACAGGCGTTGATCGAGGACAAGGTGGACGCCGCTGTGCTCTGGGAGCCCTGGACCTCGCGCACGGCGGAAACGGCCGAAGGCGGCTTGCGCATCCTGCCCGGCAGCAGCGCCTATACTGCCCATTGGGTGATCGTGGCGCGCCGTTCCTGGGTTCGAGACCATGCGGGGCGGGTGCGTGATCTGCTGCGGGGTTATATCCGCGCCATCGACTGGATCGAGAGCCATCGCGATCAGGCGCTGGCGCTTTACACCCGTCGCATGGATGTAGCCCGGAACCGGATCATACGCAGCTGGGACGTACTGGATTATGATCTGAATCTGGACTGGACCGTGCTCAACGGCCTGAGCCTGCAACTGCGATGGGCGCGCGAAGCGGGCTATGGCAACACCTCATCCGCGGTGCCGGGGGTGCTGGAACTGGTCGAGCCCGGGCCCTTGCGCAAGCTGAATCATTACCGGGTCTCGATCCCGCAGCCGGGTAAGCAGGAGCTTGCACGATGAGATTGCTGCGACTGGCCCGGGCCCTGGAAGTTATCTCCGCAGTGGGTGTGGTGATTCTGCTGATCCTGGCGGGCGCGGGTTGGTATAACCTGCACCAGCAGCGTGAAACGCTGTCCGGGCTTTATGTGCTCCAGAGCGATATCAACAGCTTTTCCGCCGCCAGTGACAGCCTCCTTGTGCTGGGGGGCGATCCGGGGCTCTGGGCCGCGTATCGGGATTCCGCCCACAGCATCCAGGAGCGTCTCAAGAACCTGGGCCGGAACTACCCGGATGCGCGCAAGGCGGCGGATCAGATCGAGACCATTGTGCAAGCGCTCGAGGGCGTGAATGTGGTGGGTGAAGCCGACGCGCCGGGGGGGAGCGGCTCGGGGGTGGGTCCGCTGGCGTTATCGCCTCGTGCCCAGGTCTTCCTGACCCGGGTGTCCGGTCACGGGATCGCGCTCGACAGCGTCGTAGCCCGGGCCATACGGGACCGCCGCGCCGAGCTCGCGAACACCACCTCCTGGGTGGTGGGGATTTTCGTGGCCGCGGCGCTGCTCTTTGCCGTAGCCAGCTTTTCCGCGTTCCGTTTTCTGCACCGGCGCTTGCGCGAGCCGGTTTGCAACCTGCAGCAAACCGTTCAGGCGGTGGAAGATGGCGACTTTTCCGCGCGCGCCCGCGTGGACCGGGAAGACGAGCTGGGACGGCTGGCGCGCACCTTCAACCACATGCTCGACGAACTGGCGCATACGCTGGGCGTTCGTCAGTCCCTCATTAACGCGTTGCCCGCCCATATCGCTCTGCTCGACCGGGAGGGCACGATCGTTGACGTGAACCACGAATGGCGCCGTTTTGGTTGTGACAATGCCTACGCGGACGACGACGATTACGGCGTGGGGCGGAATTATCCCGCCATCTGCGATCAGGCCATGGGTAGCTACGCGCGCGAGGCGGCGGAAGTCAGCCGCGGCGTGCGCGAGGTTCTGGCCGGTCGCCGGGATCTGTTCACGCTGGAGTATCCCTGTCACCAACCCGATCAGCCCCGCTGGTTTCGCGTCATGGTCAACAATCTCGCACGGGCACCGGGCGAGGCGCGTGAGCTGGGCGCGGTCGTGATGCATGTGGATATCACCGAGCGCAAGCTTGCGGAACAGGAACTCAGCCGCTTCGCCTACGAGGACCCGCTGACCGGCCTGTATTCGCGTCATGGTCTGGTTGCCGAAATGGAAAGGGAGCTGGGCGACACCTGGCCACCCGGGGGCTTGCTCGTCATGCTCGATCTGGTGCGGATTCGCGATATTAACGAGAGTTTCGGGTTTTCCGTGGGCGATCAGTTGATCACGGCCGTGGGCGAGCGGCTGGAGTCCTTTTGTGATGACCCGGTCCCGCTGGTTGGGCGCACCGGTGGCGACGAGTTCCTGGTCTACCTGCCGGCCCGGGATGCCGCCCAGGGGGAACGCCTGCGCGCGCGCATGGACGACGTGCTGGACCAGGGTTTTGTGCTCGATGGCAACGAGCTCCGCGTCGGCGCACGTTTCGGCTACACCGAGCTGGGCGAAAACAGCCGGCCCATTGAAGACTTGATCCGTGAAGCCGAAATCGCCCTCTACGGGGTGGTGGAGGACGGCGGGCCCGGCAAATGGGGCAGTTATACCGAAGCCCGGGACGAAGAAACGCGCAACCGTGTCCGGATCGCCGCCGAATTGCGTACCGCGCTGGAGCGTGACGAGTTCCAGCTGTATTTCCAGCCCAAGGTGGCCCTGGGCGACGGCAGCGTGATCGGCGCCGAGGCACTGATCCGCTGGATCCATCCGGAACGGGGACTGCAGCCTCCGGGCCTGTTCATTCCCATTGCCGAGCAGAGTCAGCTCATCGGCCCTATCGGCGACTGGGCCCTGAACGAGGCCTGCCGCAGCCTGCGCCTGTGGCAGGACGCGGGGCTGAGTGTGCACCGCCTGGCCGTCAATGTGTCCCTGGTGCAGTTCGCGCTGGGCGATTTCTCCGAGACCGTGCGCGACGCCGTGCATCGCCACGGCATCAACCCGGCACACCTGACCCTGGAGATTACCGAGAGCGTCTTCGAGCAGGAATCCGAGGAATTGCTACGCCAGCTCTCGGCGATCCACGACCTGGGCGTGTATCTGTCCCTCGACGATTTTGGCACGGGCTATTCCTCGTTGCGGTACCTGCACCGTTATCCCTTCAACGAGATCAAGGTGGACAAGAGCTTCGTCTTCCACATGCTCGCAGACCGCTACAGCCAGGAAGTGGTCAATACCGTCCTGGGGATCGCCCGGGCGCTGGATGCGAGTACGGTGGCCGAGGGCATCGAGGACGAGACCACGGCGGCGGCCCTGCAGGCATCGGGCTGCTTTGTGGGCCAGGGTTTTTATTACAGCAAGCCCCTGGATCCGGATGTCTTCCATCGATTGATGGCAGCGGGAAGCACGCTCCCCCGGGCTGATGAACGCTGAGGGGCGAGCGTGATGTAACCTGGTCCCGGCGATTGCATCCCATGATCGTGCCACCGGAGGAAGGGATGGTGGCGGTAAGGGGCCAACCCGGCGTCCGCTTTCCGGTCGGGTCAGAAGAGGATGAGGCAATGCCATGCCGGTAGGAGAGTCGGGACAGCGGGAAGTGCCGCAGGCTTCGCGCAGGGATTACCTGATCGAGTTGTCGTTCATGGTGCTCGCGATGGGGCCGGTGCTGGTGTCCGCCTATGCGAGCCTGATCACTGGTGACGGGCAATGGTTCCAACGCTCCGGCGCGCTCATGGTTCTGTTCTCCGTGGCAGTGGAATACCACCGCCGGCGTATGCCGCAACCGGTTGTCAGCGCGCGCACAGGGGCGAGTTCCAGGGCAACACCCACGGCGCGTATCTTCGGCCGATTCTGGCGTTCCATTCCGTATGTCTGTTATTTCTCCGTTTTCATGGGAACCCTGATATGGAGCTACGGTGATCTTCTGTTCTGACCGGGCTCGGTTCGGAGTTTTGCATGCAAAGCCGTGAGGGGGAGGAAAGCACTACGAGGACGCTGTGCGCCCTTGAGCCGGAACCGCCGGGCGTGGGACAGCGTTTACACTGATTTTCAAGGTCTGCCGGGCAGACCCTTCGACTGGAGCCGATGTCATGAGCAATGAGCAAACCTATACCCCGCCCCGTGTCTGGACCCCGGACGAGGCCAGCGGCGGGCGCTTCGCCGGCATCAACCGGCCCGAAGCGGGTGCGCGCCACGAGCAGGAACTGCCCGTGGGCGAACACCCCTTTCAGCTCTATTCCCTGGCCACACCCAATGGCGTGAAGGTGACGGTGCTGTTCGAGGAACTGCTGGCCCTGGGTCATGCCGGCGCGGAGTACGACGCCTGGCCCATCAATATCCTGGAAGGCGAGCAGTTTTCCTCCGGCTTTGTGAACGCGAATCCCAATTCCAAGATCCCGGCCCTGTGGGACTACAGTGCCAGCGAACCCCTGCGGGTCTTCGAGTCCGGCTCCATTCTGCTCCATCTGGCGGAGAAATTCGGGGCCTTCCTGCCCACGGATACGGCGGGGCGCACGGAGACGCTGAACTGGCTGTTCTGGCAGATGGGCCACGCGCCGCTGCTGGGCGGCGGTTTCGGGCACTTCTACGCCTATGCGCCCGAGCCCCTGAAATATCCCATCGACCGCTTCGCCATGGAGGTGAAACGCCAGCTGGATGTGCTCGACCGCCGCCTGGCGGAGACCCGTTACCTCGCCGGCGACGACTACACCATCGCCGATATGGCCACCTGGCCCTGGTACGGCGCCCTGGCGCTGGACCGCGTCTACGACGCCGGCGAGTTCCTCCAGGTGCACACCTACGAGAACGTGCAGCGCTGGGCGAAGGAGCTGGATGAACGTCCGGCCGTAAAACGCGGCCGCATGGTCAACCGTTTCTGGGGCGATCCGGCGGAGCAGCTGCCCGAACGCCACGACGCCAGTGACTTCGAGCTGCGGACGAAGGACAAGCTGGATGCGGCGGGTGAGTCTTCGGGTGAGTATGTGTAAGCTCTCCTGGAACCAGGGTGAGTAGTCGGACGAAAAGGAATGCGGTCTGCCACGCGAAGCCATCCCTGTTGCTCAGGCTCGAATTTATGGAGTTTTGAGCACGTCACTCGCTACCTGCTCAAAAAAGCTGCCTTTTCGAGCAGGTGCGAATCAGCTCGGCAATTCGGACGGGCCATACGAAACCTGGAGCTAACGCCGATTTAGCAGTTCCCCCGCGCGCATGCAGTGTTCCTCTTGCAAGCCCGCTTCCATATCCGTCTGGACCAACCGATGTGCATGCCCCGGAAAGGCCTCTGGCGGCAGGTCGTCCAGAATGATGTAGTGCTCGCAGGGGTTGGTCTCCAGCCAGGCGTCGATTTCTCGGCCCCGGCCGAAGAGCATGTCCAGCATGGGCGTCTGGTCCCGGATCAGGCCCGGGGGCCAGTCCGCGATCTGGCTGAACATTTCGTCCAGGCCGCGATAGTCAATCACGGCGCGCCAGCTGCTGGACATGATGATGCGGCTTTTGGTGTCCCGGGCCAGCCGGGCTACGCGGGCCACGGCGTCCGGGTCCAGACGTTGCAGGTCCCGTGCCAGTTCCGTCGGCGGGATCTCGAGATAGTGCGCGGCCCGGGCGACCCGCTCGGCGGCCCCGCGGGCGTTCGGTACGGCCACGCTCTCGGCGCGCTCCATCCATTCGAAGGAATTGAGCACACCGTCAATGTCGAGAAAAATCACGGCTTCCATGATGGGGTGACTGGTTCTCCCGATCCGCGGCGTTTCCGCTTGATTTGTCTCAGGGTAAACCGGAACAATCACCTCCATGAAGTACATCTTTGAAGTTCACATCAAGGACGGGCACACGGCGGAGGAATACGCGGACGCCTGGGTCCGTGCCAGCGAGATCATCCAGCGCGCGCACGGTGCCCGGGGTACGGCGCTGCACCGCAAAATGGATGACCCCAATGTCTTGATTGCCATTGCCGAATGGGACAGCAAGGCGGACCGGGATGCCATGGAAAAGCAGGACAATCCGGACGTGGCCGAGATCATCCGCGGCGCCGCTCATCTGTGCGAGATCCGGCCCCTGGGCGAATTCGACGATCCGGAATGGGTGGTGCTACCGCCCGGCCGGGATGAAACCGAATCGCGCTGAATGCCCGGCCTGCTATGATGGCGCGGCAAACCCCATGCCTGTTGCCCGGCGAGGGGATGAATATGGCCGGCTACCCGGAGTAAACCTATGGTTCTCAAAAACGGCAGGGGGCTGCTTTTCGTCGGTGTCGCACTGGTCGTGCTGGGCGCCGGCGGCATGGCCTGGCTCTGGATGCAGCACGCATCCACGCCCCGGCCCGGCGATGCGCGCTCTGGTGTGGTCCAGGTGTACAAGACCCCGCAGTGCGGTTGTTGTTCGGACTGGGCCCGCTACATGCGGGACCAGGGGTTTGAGGTGGCCGCCGAGGAAGTGGATCAATCGAAGCTCTACGCCATCAAAAGCCAGGCCGGGTTGCCGGGGGAGCTGGCGTCCTGCCACACGGCCTTTGTGAACGGCTATGTGATCGAGGGACATGTTCCCGCGGGCGATATTCGTCGCCTGCTGGAAGAAAAGCCCGAGGCCACGGGGCTGGCCGTGCCCGGCATGCCTGTGGGTTCACCGGGCATGGAAATGGGTGAACGTCGGGACCCATACAAGGTATTGCTGTTTGATGATCAGGGCAGCCGCGTCTATGCACGGTATCATCAACCGTAAACGAAATCGGGAACAAGGTAAGCCATGAAAGTATTGATGCTCAGCGCCGATCAGTTTGAAGACACTGAATTGCTGGCGCCCCTGTACCGCATTCGGGAAGCCGGCGGCGAGGTGGATATCGCTTCGCTCAGCGCGGGCGAGATCGCGGGCAAGCATGGCTACAAGGTGCAAGCCAATCGGGCCGTCGCCGATGTGAATGCCGGAGCCTATGATGCGCTGGTTCTGCCGGGCGGCAAGGCGCCCGCGGCGCTGCGCGACGATGCCGCCGTACAGGCGCTCGCCAGAGCTTTCATGGAGGCGGACAAGCCGGTGGCGGCGATCTGCCACGGGCCCCGGATTCTGGTCGCCGCCGGTTTGATGAACGGCCGCCGCGCCACAGCCTATCCGGAAGTGGGCCCGGAACTCGAAGAAGCCGGGGCGGATTATCGCGACGAGGCCGTGATCGTGGACGGAAACCTGATCACGTCCCGGGTTCCGGACGATATCCCCGCCTTCAACCGGGAACTGATGAAAAAGCTCCGGGGGTGACGGGAAGCCCGGCGTGCGGGGCGATGCAATTCAGCCTGCACTGATGCATCATGGTCGTGAACCATTGCTCCGGGGAGACGGACATTGCTCGGCATACTCGCGCGTATTCTCAAGGTGCTCAATTCGGAAACGGCGCCTGCCCAGATCGCGGCGGCGGTGTTATTGGCACTGTTCATGGGCCTGTCGCCGCTGGGGGCGCCCCATAATCTTGTCCTGCTATTGCTGGTGCTGGTTCTGCGGGTAAACCTGAGCCTGTTTCTTGTGAGCCTCGCGCTTTTTTCCGGCATTGCCTGGCTGCTGGACCCGCTGGCACACAGCCTGGGCCAGACGTTGCTGCAGGCCGGGGCGCTGGAAGGGCTCTGGACGGCGATGTACAACACCGACTTCTGGCGTTTGCTGGGCTTCAACAATACCGTACTGCTGGGGCAGGTGGTGGTCGCGCTGGTGCTGGCCGCGCCGGTCTATTTCGGTGTGACCTTTATCGTACGCAACTACCGCGAGCATCTGCGCGAGCGTATTCACAAGTCACGCCTCATGCTGGCCCTCAAGGGCAACAAGTGGGGTCGCAGGTTCTATTCCATCTATTCGTCCCTGAACCACTGATCTACGGAGTTCACCATGAGCCAATGGATACGCTGGTGGGGTCTGGGTCTTTTTCTGGCCCTTGTGCTGTTGCTCTGGCTGGGCACGAACCCGCTGATCCAGTGGAGTCTTGAGTCCGCCGGTACCCAGGCGGTGGGGGCGAAGGTGGAACTGGACAGTGTGGATCTCGATCTCAACCCGGTGACGCTGGAGCTCAAGCGCCTGCAGGTGACCAACCCGAAAGCGCCCCTGCGCAATATCGTCGAAGCCGGCCGTATCGAGATGTCGCTGGACGGTTATGCGCTGCTGCGGCGTCAGTTCGTGGCCGAGAACATGGCCGTGGAGAAGCTGCGCTTTGATACGGAACGGGCCAGTAGTGGGGCCATCGAGGGTCGGATGTTTTCGCGCAAGAAAAAGGATTCAGGGGAAAGCGAAGCTGGAACGGATCTCGCGAGCATGCTGCCCGGTGTGGAACTGCCCGACCCGGACAAGATCGTAACCGAAGAGCGTGAACGTTTGCTGGGCAAAGTGGATGAACTTGATGGCGAGGCGCAACAGATTCAGCAGGAGTGGCAGGATCATATCGACCGGCTGCCGAGCCGTGACAGCGTGGATAACTACCGTGAGCGCTGGAATGAACTCAAGGACAAGGATCCGCTGCGCCGTGCCGCCGGCGTTCGTGAGCTGAAAAAGGATATCGACGAGGATCTGGACACCCTGGGTGGACTGGATGATCGGTTGAAAAAGGATCGTCAGCGGCTGAGCGAACTTGCCGCGCGCGCACGCGAACTGCCCGGCAAGGAAGCCCGGCGGCTCATGGCTGCCAGTGGCCTCGATGACGGTTTCCGGGGCGTCACCCGCAAGCTCATGGGCGAACAGTTGAACGGCTGGGTGGATATCGGGCTCACCGGCTATCGTCTGGTGTCAAAGCACATGGCCGGGCGCAAGGCGAAAGCGCAAGAGCAGAGCAAACCCCCGCGCGGCGAGGGTGAAAACATCCGCTTCCCGGAAGACCAACCCCGGCCGCGCTTTCTGATCAAGCGTAGCGCTGTGGACGGCGTCGCCCGCATGGCCGACAGTAGTGTGGATTTCAGCGGCACCATTCGGGATATCACCACGGAACCCGCCGTCTGGGGCAAGCCCACGACCCTGGCGATCGACGGCAGCAGTAAAAACGGCACGACACTCGATATCAGCGGTACCTTTGATCATCGCACGGCGCCGGGCCGGGATCAGCTCGATTTCCGCATTCAGCAACTTGTGCTCCGGGACGCACGCTTCTCGCAAAGCTCGAAACTGCCCATTGTGCTGGAAGAGGGCCGAGCGAACATCGACGGCAACCTGACGGTTAGCGACGGCGAACTGGATGGTGCGGTGAACACCGAGGTGCAGCAGACCTCCTTCGCCGCCGGCGGCGAGAATACCGGTGATACCGCCCGGCGCATGGCCCGCGCCATCGAGGGGGTGTCCGGGTTCCGCCTGGATCTGGGGCTAAGTGGCAGCCTGGCCAGTCCGAAGATCAGCCTGGATTCCAATCTGGACAATATTATCGGCCAGGCCCTGGGCGACGAAGTGCGCGCGGAACTGGCCGAGGCCCGCACGGAGCTGGAAGAAAAACTGCGCGCGGAACTCGAGCCCCGGCTGGATGAATTGGCGGGGCGCCAGCAGGCGCTGGAGCAGTACCGCGAGCGGATCGATCAGCGCCGCGAGGCGCTGCGCTCTATCCGGCCCTGAAACCCCGCCGTCCTGAACCCTGCTCCCGGGCGCCGTCTTCTGCCTTGTTTCCGGTGGGTGCAGCGGGGGCGGCCAGGCCCGCGATCCGGTGGATTTCATCCGCTTCCAGCACCTCCCGGTCCAGCAGGGTATGGGCCAGTTCCTGGAGCTGATCCCGGTGCTCGCTCAGCAGTTGTTCGGCCCGGTTTTCCAGTTCCCGGACGAGCGCGCGCACTTCCCGGTCGATCAGTTCGGCCGTGTCTTCACTGAAGTCGCGCTGCTGGGCCATTTCCCGGCCCAGAAAGACGTGCTCTTCACCCTGCTGATAGCCCACCGGGCCGAGTTCGGCGTTCATGCCCCACTGGCTGATCATGCGTCGGGCGAGCTGCGTGGCCTGCTGCAGGTCATCCTGAGCGCCACTGCTGACTTCGCCGTAGACGATGCGCTCGGCCACACGTCCACCGAACATCACCGTGAGGCGATCACGCAGGTAGCCCTCGCTCATGTTGTAGCGGTCTTCCTCGGGCATCTGTTCGGTCACGCCCAGCGCCTGACCGTGCGGGACAATGCTGACCTTGGCCACCGGGTCGGTGTGCTCCAGCAGACAGGCCAGCAGCGCATGGCCGGATTCGTGCCAGGCCACGCGTTGGCGCTCGTCCGGCGAGAGCATGGTTTCGCGTTCCGAGCCCAGCAGGATCTTGTCGCGGGCCCGGTCGAGCAACTCCGCGTCCACCTCGTCGCGGTTTTCCCGGGCGGCCAGCAGGGCCGCTTCATTGACCAGG
>Ga0207714_1000824_pt1 | contig 20978 bp, 23 predicted proteins | sample PonA232FremontCA_2_FD_187270 | JGI IMG/M metagenome (GOLD analysis project Ga0207714, IMG submission 187270) | Marine sediment microbial community from Fremont, CA, USA - Pond A23 Sediment 2 (SPAdes) | ecosystem: Environmental > Aquatic > Marine > Unclassified | place: USA: Fremont, California...
CTCATGGACCACGATATCCCCTTCGACAGCGGCGAACGCCGGGTGCGCTTCGACGATAGCTACGCCTTCCGCCCCGTCTATCGATTCGTGGCCGGGCGTATTCCCGTAGAGCTGACGGTCCTCGATGAGCGCGCCTTACGGCATCCGCCGCGATCCCGTGTCGACGGCCAACCCATGCAACGGGCAGCGCTGGCGGCGGTTCGCGAGCTCCGGGATAGCGCCTATCAGGCCGACGCCTAGATGGCCCCGGGTCAGGGAGTCCAGTGCTCGGCCGCACTGGTCGCCCGCGCCTTAAGGCAGCGCTGAACCATTCGCGCGAGCCTCTGGCCGAACAGGCGGCCCCGGCGCGCAGAGGCCCGCGAGAATTCTTATCGAGCGTTGCCCTAGCCGCGGCGGTGCAGCGGCATGTAATTGCGCTTGGACGCCCCGGTATAGATCTGGCGCGGCCGCCCGATGCGCTGCTCGGAATCCGAGATCATCTCCATCCACTGCGCAATCCAGCCCGGGGTCCGGCCGAGCGCGAAGAGCACGGTGAAGAACTCCGAGGGGATGCCCAGAGCGCGGTAGATGATGCCGGAATAGAAATCCACGTTGGGGTAGAGCTTGCGCTCGACGAAGTAGTCATCAGCGAGCGCGATCTCCTCGAGCCGCATGGCCAGCTCCAGCTGCGGGTCGTCGCCCATGCCGAGCTCGTCGAGAACGTCGTGGCAGGTCTTGCGGATAACGGTCGCCCGCGGATCGTAGTTCTTGTAGACGCGGTGGCCGAAGCCCATCAGCCGGAACGGATCGTTCTTATCCTTGGCCTTCTCGATGTAGCGGGGGACGTTTTTAACGTCGCCCACCTCATGGAGCATGTTGAGCACGGCCTCATTGGCGCCGCCGTGAGCCGGCCCCCACAGCGCGGCGCAGCCGGACGAGATGGCCGCAAAGGGGTTCGTGCCGGTGCTGCCAGCAAGGCGTACCGTTGAGGTGCTGGCATTCTGCTCGTGGTCGGCGTGGAGGATTAGCAGCTGATCCAGTGCACGCTCGGCTACCGGGTTGATCTGGAACTCCTCGGTGGGCCGGGCGAACAGCATATTCAGCAGGTTGCCGCAGTAGGAGAGCCGATTTTGCGGGTAGACGAACGGCTCGCCCATGATGTGCTTAAACGCCAGCGCCGCGATGGTGGGCATCTTGGCGATGATCCGGTGGGCCGAGAGCATCCGGTTGTCAGGATCATGGATATCGATGGTGTCGTGATAGAACGCCGACAGCGATCCCACCACGCCGGTCAGCATGGCCATCGGATGGGCATCGTAGTGAAAGCCGTGGAAGAAGTTCTTCAGGCTCTCGTTGACCATGGTGTGATTCGTGATCGAATCCTCGAACGCCTCTAGCTCGTTCTTACGAGGTAGCTCACCGTGGAGAAGCAGGTAGGAGACCTCGAGGAACGAGCTCTGTTCGGCGAGCTGCTCGATCGGGTAGCCGCGGTACAGCAGTGTGCCCTCGTCGCCATTGATGAAGGCGATGTCGCTGCTGCAGCTAGCTGTGGAGGCGAAGCCCGGATCGTAGGTGAAGTATCCTGTCTCCGGAGGCAGGCTCCGTATATCGATCGCCGGCGAGCCGTGTGTGCCCTCGCGTACCGGAAACTCCGCGGTCTTGCCGGTCGCGTTATCGGTCAGCGTAACGGTCTTATTGGACATGGGACTTCTCCTGATCCTGGCTAAACGCCCCTGAGGAGAGTGGCCGGCGGGGCGTGCGTGGGTCGCGCGTGAGCTGCCGGCGCACCGGGTAGTCCGTGCCTTGCGGCGCATGCCTTACCACTCCCGCTCGGGTCGGGACCCTTCGCCAGCATCCCGATGGGCGAGCTGGCTCGGCCGCGCCGCGAGGTGGGAAGGCGCTACTTCGTGCCCTTGGCCATGCGACCGTAGCGCTTGCGGAACTGGTCCACTCGGCCACCGCTGGAGAGCACGCGCTGCTTGCCCGTGAAGAAGGGATGGCTCGCGCTCGACACCTCCACTTTGACCAGTGGGTACTCGTTGCCATCTTCCCACTGGATAGTCTCATCGGTTCGCACGGTCGAGCGCGTCAGGAACGTGAAATCCGAGGATATATCCTGAAAGACGACGTCCCGGTATTCCGGATGCATGTTCTGTTTCATTGTGCCACCTCGCGTGGGCCCGTCCGGACCGCCGGACGGGCTTAGGTCTGGGTTTAAAAACGGTCACAGGATAGGGCGCTGCAACACGGAAGACAATACGCGCCAGCGACATAGCGTGCGACGGCGTCGGCGTAGCCGCCTCAGTAAGGCGTGTTAGTGGCGCCGGCGGAAGGGCAGTACCTGCGGCGTCGGCTGCTGTGTCGCCAGCGTCCGGCTGCCTAGCTCCTGCCATGCCGCCGCCAGCCCCCGTGGGCCGGCGAAGCGCTCCCACATCAGGTTAGACAGATGAACACAGGCCGCCAGCGGATTGACGCAGCGCTCGCGCTCACGGTCGATGCGCCATTGCAGCCGCTCCAGGCGCTCGCGCCGATGGGCTGGACGTGTTGCCAGAAAGGCATCAATCTTGGCTCGGCGCGCCTGCTCGAACGCGTGCCGATCCCGGCGGGCTAGGCGAGCCCAGTCATCGAAGGAAAGCCCGGCCATGGTATGCCCCCTAATGAGTGGATACCGATAATATAGCACCATTGGCTGGATGGACTGCGCTCGGCGCCGGCCGCATGTCAGCCTGTAGAATCCGTTTATCAAAGGAGACGGTGATGGAAGCCTATGTGATCACCCAATACGTTCATCAGCTGGCGGTCGCGGCCACGCTGGCGCTGTTCGTCCTGCGCGGTGGCTGGATGCTGGCGGGCTCGGCCATGCTGAGCCGCAAGTGGGTCCGCATTACGCCGCACATCGTGGATACGGTGTTGCTGGTTAGCGCGCTGTATCTGGCTATTGTGGGGTGGGGATGGCCGCTGACGCCGCACTGGATCACCGCCAAGCTCATTGCCTTGGTGGCCTATATCGCGCTCGGTGTGATCGCCCTTAAGCGCGGGCCAACGAAGGCCATCCGGGCTGTGGCCTTCGTTGGCGCCCTCGTCGTATTCGCTTATATCTTCCAGACGGCGCTAACGAAGACCGTTATGCCCTGGTAATCCGTTAGTCCTGCTCCCGGTCCACGGTAACGTGGCTGGGGCCGCCGAGCGCGTCCAGCTCGAGCCGAAACAGGATGGGCTGGCAGCAGATCTCGCAGTCCTGGGTGTAGCTGCCGCCGGCATCCGACCAGTCGATGAGGGCCGTAAACGAGGCCCCGCAATAGGGGCACTGGATGGTCTGTTCGTCCATTTGCGCGCTCACGTCGCCGGTAGGAAATGACCGAGCGTGTTGTTCAGGAAGGTCAGGCCGCGCTCGGTCGGTCGCACCCGGCCGTCGCGTCGTTCGATTAGTCCCTCGGCCTCGGCGTCGCTGAGGGCGGGCTCGAAGGCGTCTTCGGTGACGCCCGTGCGGGCCGTGAGATACGCCGCCGGAACGCCGTCGGTCAACCGCAGGGCGTTCATGGCGAACTCGAGTGGTCGCTCCTCGGCCACTACCGGGTAGTGCTCTGCGAGTGCCTCCGGGCCGCCGGCGCGTGCCATGTATTGCTGGGGCATACGCCACTTGCTATAGCGCTCGATGCGCCCGGTCGCGGCGTCGCTGATCTTGCCGTGGGCGCCCGCACCGATCGCGAGGTAATCGCCGAACTGCCAGTAGGTCAGGTTGTGGCGACACGCCTCACCGGGTACCGACCAGGCCGAGACCTCGTAGCGCTCCAGTCCAGCCTCGGCGAGCCGAGCACTGCAGGCCTCCTGTATGGCCGCCGCGGTATCCTCGTCCGGCAAGGTTGGGGGTTGCGCGTGGAAGGCGGTCCCCGGTTCCAGTGTGAGCTGGTAGTGCGAGATGTGGCGGGCACCGAGCTCGATCGCGCGCGCGACGTCCGCCTCAGCCTCGGTGACCGTCTGGCCGGGCAGGGCGAACATCAGATCGAGGTTGAATCGCTCGAAGCCGGCCTCGCGGGCCGCTTCGGCCGCCTGGGCGGCCTCGCCGCCGCCGTGGATACGGCCCAGGGCGCGCAGATGGTGGGCGTGGAAGCTCTGTACCCCGATCGAGAGCCGGTTGACCCCGGTGCGCCGAAAGGCCCGAAACCGCTCGAGCTCAAAGGTGCCCGGATTGGCCTCCATGGTGATCTCGCAGTCCGTACCCAGCGGCAGCCGCCGACTAAGGCCCGTCAGCAGGCGGTCGATGGTTGGCGGCGGGAACAGGCTCGGCGTGCCCCCGCCGATATAGATCGAGCCGATGGTGCGCCCATCGAGGGATTCGGCCTCCGTTTCGGCGTCGCGCAGCAAGGCGTCGGTGTAGCCCTCGAAGGGTGTCTCGCGCGGCTGCCCATGGGAGTTGAAGTCGCAATACGGGCACTTCTGCACGCACCAGGGGAGGTGGACATACAACCCAATGGGGGGTGGTGTCAGCATTAACCGCGTTCTTGGTCGTCGGCCAGCTCGACAGCAAGGCGCCGCATGGCCTGGCCGCGATGGCTGGCCTGGTTCTTGGTCGCCGGGTCGAGTTCCGCGGCCGTTGCCTCATGGCCCCGAACGCGAAAATAGGGATCGTAGCCGAACCCGTTGTTGCCGCGCGGCTGATCCTGGATCCAACCCTCCCAGCTGCCCTCGGCGATAATCGGTGTTGGATCCTCGGCATGGGCCATGTAGACCATGACGCAGTAGTAGCGAGCGGTGCGCTCGGGGGCGGGAACGTCCGCGAGTCGCTCGACCAGAAGCCTATTGTTGGCGTCGTCGTCGCCTTGCTCGCCCGCGAAGCGCGCCGAGCGTACCCCAGGCGCCCCGCCGAGCGCGTCGACCTCGATACCGGAGTCGTCGGCGATGGCGGGCAGGCCGGTGTGGCGGCACGCATTGCGCGCCTTGATGATGGCGTTTTCTACGAACGTTGTACCCGTCTCCTCGGCCTCGGGCACGTCGTGCGCCGACTGGGTCTCGAGGGGGGCTGCCGTCTCCGGGAGCAGCTCCGCGATCTCGCGCGCCTTACCGGCATTGTTACTCGCTAGCACGATCCGATGGGCCATATCAGCTGGCGAGCGCCTCACGCTGGGCGGTAATAAGCTCGCCGATGCCCTTGTCGGCGTGATCGAGCATGGCATTGAGCTCGTCGCGCCGGAAGGCGTGGCCCTCCGCTGTGCCCTGGATCTCGATGAAGGCGCCGGCCTCGTTCATGACCACGTTCATATCCGTTTCGGCCTCCGAGTCTTCCGCGTAATCGAGATCCAGGACGGGTGCCCCCTGATAGATCCCGACTGACACGGAGGCCACGTGCCCGAAAATGGGATCGCGTCGCAACGTGCCATTGCGCGCCAGGCGCTCGAGGGCGTCGGTAATGGCGACGTAGCCGCCCGTGATGGCGGCGGTTCGGGTGCCGCCATCCGCTTGCAGGACGTCACAATCGACGACCACTTGGCGCTCGCCGATCGCCTCGAGGTCAACCGCGGCACGCAGCGAGCGTCCGATTAGGCGCTGGATCTCCACGGTACGGCCCTTTTGCTGGCCCCGGGCGGCCTCGCGGTCGGTGCGCGTGGCCGTCGAGCGCGGCAACATGCCGTATTCGGCGGTCACCCAGCCCTGCCCCTTGTTGCGCAGCCAGGGTGGAACGCGCGTCTCCACAGAGGCCGTGCAGAGGACGCTCGTGTTGCCGAATTCCACCAGCACCGAGCCTTCGGCATGCATGGTGTAGTTGCGCGTGATGCGGGTGGTTCGAAGCTGATCAGGCTGGCGGCCGCTAGGGCGCATGGGGGCTATGTCCTCTCGACGGGCGTGTGCATTCCCGCACCGTGGAGCGGGTTGAACGGTAACTCACTAGAATATCATAGCCGTGCGGCCGCGTTCCCCAGCCGGGATTGGTGGCGTATCATCCGATCGCAGGCGCCTTGCTGCATCAGGTTGGCACGGCGGCGGTCATTAGGCGGCGGTTCCTTCACCGATGGCCGTGCTGTCGCGCTGATGGCTGCGCGTGTGGCGACAACAAACCGATTGGTGCCACCGGTACAAGGCGATCGTGGCGGCGTTACCAGGTCCTGGGGAGTCATTATGTTGCGCAGTATGACGGCGTTCGCGAGCCGCGAGCGTGTCGTGGCGGGGGCGACGCTGCGCTGGGAACTGAAATCGGTAAACCATCGCTATCTAGCCGTTAACCCGCGACTCTCGGAGCCCTTACGGTCTCTGGAGCCGCGCGTCCGGGAGCGCATCGACGCCTCGCTGGGGCGCGGTAAGGTGGATGCGACGTTGAACTGCTGGCTGGATACCGGTAGGGCCGAGGTTGCTATCAACTGGGACTACGCCGACGAGCTGATCGAGGCCTGTCGCTCGCTCGCCGCGCGCCAGGGGGAGCAGGCGGGTCCCGTGTCGCCGCTGGAGTTGTTGCGGTTGCGCGGGGTAATGACCGATGCGCCGACCGATTATGACGCCCTGGGAGCGGCGGCGATGTCGCTGCTCGACGAGACGATGAGCCAGTTGGTGGACGCTCGCCAGCGCGAGGGTGAGCGAATCAGCGGTATGATCCGGGAACGACTCGATCAGCTCAAGGAGGCCGTGGCGGCGGTGCGCGCGCGCCGGGAGGTAGTGGTCACCGCCAGCCGCGAGCGTATGCGCTCGCGGCTGGCGCAGCTTAATGTCGAGGCCGATAACGCACGCCTAGAACAGGAGCTGGCCATCGCGGCGCAGCGCCTCGATGTGGACGAGGAGCTGGATCGACTTGCTAGCCACTGCGCGGAGATCGAGGCCAGCCTCGATAGCGAGGCCCCCGTGGGCCGGCGCCTGGATTTCTTGATGCAGGAACTCAATCGCGAGGCCAACACCCTCGCCTCCAAGGCTGCCGATGCCGAGACCACGCGCTACGCGGTTGATATGAAGGTTGGCATCGAGCAGATGCGCGAGCAGGTCCAGAACATCGAATAGTCGGGAGGGCGCCATGATCGGCACGCTCTATATCATCTCGGCGCCTTCAGGGGCGGGCAAGACCAGCCTGGTCCGGGGCCTCGTTGACCAGCAGCCGGGGCTGGACGTCTCCGTGTCGCATACCACCAGGGCGCGGCGCGAGGGCGAGCAGGAGGGCGTGGATTACCATTTCACCGATGCGGATCGGTTTCGAGCGATGGTCGACGAGGGTGAGTTCCTGGAGCATGCGCGCGTGTTCGACCATCTCTATGGCACCGCTAGGGCGTCGGTAGAGGCCGAGCTCAATCAGGGGCGCGATGTGATCCTGGAGATCGATTGGCAGGGGGCGCAGCAGGTGCGCGCCGCTATGCCCGATTGCGTCTCCATTTTTATCTTGCCGCCGTCCCGCCAGGAGCTCGCCCATCGCCTGCGAGGGCGGGGCAAGGACAGTGAAGCGGTCATCGAGCGCCGCCTTCACGCGGCCGAGGAGGAGATTAGCCACTACTCCGACTACGAGTTCCTCATCGTGAACGACAGCTTCGACCGGGCCCTGGCGGAGCTCCGCACCATCGTCGAGGCGCGCCGCCTGCGGCTTGCCGCGCAAGAGCGCCGCTGGGCGGGTGTCCTCGCCGACCTCCTGCCGGATCGCAGTAACTGACGGCAGGATTATCAGCAATTCTCATTTTGACCTTCGAGGTGGTCGCGTTAGCCCCTGCCGAGGGCGTCTGCGGCCAGGGAAGGCCGCCGTCGAGCCCCGAGGGACGGTTTATGGCGTCCCCGGCAGGGGGTAACGCGAGCACGCGCCCTTCCTGGGGATCACATAATTGGGATTGCTGGCAGATTATTGACTCGCTTCTCCTTTTGGCGGTAGGGCGGTACAATCATAGTCAACCGATTGCAAACACCTGGTGTAGAGGACCCAACATGGCACGTGTGACCGTCGAGGACTGCCTCGCGAATATGAATAATCGCTTCGAGCTGGTGCTGGCGGCAACCAAGCGCGCTCGCCAGATCGCTCGTGGGGCCCAGCCCTTGGTGGATTGGGAGAATGACAAGCCGACGGTCGTGGCGTTGCGCGAGATCGCCGGTGGCTTCATCAATGCGGATATGCTGGAGCAGGAGGCCGCCGCCGAGATGGTTGAGGAGGCGGCAGCCGAGGCGGCGGAGGCTCAGCCGGATCCAGCGGCCGAGTTCCAGCCTGATGCCGACGAGTCGGAGGCCTAGCCGGCAAGCAGAGAGGTCGTATGGCGAGTAGCGATGTAGTGGTCACACAGCAGGCGGGTGGCGCCGACCCGTCGGCGCACGCTAGTGACCTCTGCGCGTTGCTCGAGGACTACCTCCATCCCCACCAGATCCAGCAGGTCTTTGACGCCTATCGCTTCAGCGCGCAGGCCCATGAGGGCCAGCGCCGCCTGTCCGGCGAGCCCTATATTACCCACCCGCTTGCCGTGGCCAAGATCCTTGGCGAGATGCGCCTCGATGACGACGCTATCGTGGCCGCTATCCTTCACGACGTCATCGAGGACACCTCAACGGCCAAGAACGAGCTGGCTGAGCGGTTCGGTAGCGAGGTGGCGGAGCTGGTCGATGGCGTCTCTAAGCTCACCCAGATCGATTTCAAGTCCAAAGCGGAGGCGCAGGCGGAGAATTTCCGCAAGATGGTCATGGCGATGTCGCATGACATCCGGGTCATCCTGATCAAGCTCGCCGACCGACTGCACAACATGCGCACGATCTGGGTGATGCCGCCCTACAAGCGCTGGCGTGTCGCCGCGGAGACGCTGGATATCTACGCCCCTATAGCCCATCGGCTGGGGATGAACCGCTTCTGCGTTGAGCTCGAGGATCTGGCCTTCGCGGCGCTCTATCCCATGCGCTATCGCGTGCTCAAGGACAAGATCCGACGCCAGGATGGCTCGCGCTCGGAGATGATCGACAAGGTGCGCGGTGTGCTTGAGCAGCGCCTGAGCGATACGGGCATTGACGCCCGGGTCCTCGCGCGGGAGAAGCATCTTTGGAGCATCTATAAGAAGATGCGCAGCAAGCGCGCGAGCTTCCAGGATATCTTCGATGTCCACGGCTTGCGGGTCATTGTCGATGATATCGACACCTGCTATCGCGCCCTTGGCGTTATGCACAGTGCCTATAAGCCACTGCCGGGGCGTATTAAGGATTACATCGCGATCCCCAAGGCCAACGGCTATCAGTCGCTACACACGACGCTACTGGGGCCGCGGCGCATTCGTGTGGAGGTCCAGATACGCACTGCCGAGATGGATCGAGTAGCGGAATCGGGCATCGCTTCGCACTGGCATTACAAGGACGGCGATTCGGCGAGCTCGGTCGCCCACGACCGGGCTCGTGAATGGGTCGGCGGGCTGATCGAGATGCAGCGCAACGCCGGTAACCCGGTCGAGTTCATCGAGAACGTCAAGGTCGATCTCCAGCCCGACGAAGTCTACGTCTTTACCCCCTCGGGCGACATCATGGAGCTGCCGCGCGGCGCTACGGCGGTGGATTTCGCCTACGCGGTCCACTCGGATATCGGCGATAGCTGCATCGCGGCCATGGTGGATCATCGGTTGACGCCGCTGCGTACACCGCTTGATACCGGGCAAACCGTGGAGATCATTACAGCGCCGGTGGCGCGCCCGAATCCCGCCTGGCTGGACTTCGTCGTGACCGCCAAGGCTCGGGCCGCCATCCGCCACAGCCTCAAGCGGCTGCGGCGCGAGGAGGCCGTGGACCTGGGCCGCCGTTTGGTGGATCAGGCCCTGCAGGCGCTGGGGCTGTCATGCGATGAGCTCTCCCAGGAGCGCGTCGACCGGGCACTCGGCGGACTCGGGGGCGACGCCATCGAGACGGTCTTCGAGGAGGTAGGCTTCGGTGAGCGCATGCCTTGGCTGGTAGCACAGCGTTTATCGGGGGTTGGTGACGAGCCCGAGCTTGATGCCGCGGCCTCTGCGCCGCTGAGGATTCGCGGCAGTGAGGGCGCGGTGGTAACCTTCGCCCGCTGCTGTCGCCCGATCCCCGGGGACAACATCGTCGGCTTCGCCAGTTCCGGGCGCGGCGTAGTAGTCCACCAACAGGATTGCCACAACCTCCGCGGCTACCACGACCAGCCGGAGAAGTGGCTGGACGTGCAATGGGACGACGGTATCGCGGGTGATTTCCCCGTGAGTGTCGCCGTCGACGTGGTCAACGAGCGGGGCGTCTTGGCGGCGATTGCGGCCACCGTCTCGGAGCTTGGCTCCAATATCGATGCCGTCGACGTCGCCGAGAAGGAGGGTATGGTTGCTACCATCTACCTCACGTTCGGCGCGCGGGATCGCACGCATCTGGCGCGCATCATGCGACGGCTGCGCCTACTGAGTTCGGTCATTCGGATCAGCCGGCGCAAGGAATAGCCATACCAGCAACGAGAGGTCAGGATGTCGCGCTCGATTGTGCACACGGAGGCCGCGCCCGCCGCCATTGGCCCGTATTCCCAAGCGGTTCGCTGCGGCGAGACGGTCTATATCTCCGGTCAGATCCCCCTTGACCCCGAGTCCATGAGCTTGGTGGCGGGCGGTTTCGAGGCCGAGGCCCGGCGCGTCTTTAAGAACCTCGGCGCCATTTGCGAGGCCGCCGGTGGCGGCCTCGCCGACATCGCCAAGCTCAATATCTATCTCACGGATTTGTCCTATTTCGGTACCGTTAACGAGCTCATGGAGGAGGTCTTCGGGGAGCCCTATCCGGCGCGCGCGGCCCTTGGTGTGGCGGCTCTGCCCAAGGGGGCAGCGGTCGAGATGGACGCCATTATGGATTTGTCCCGGGCCTAGAAGCCGTTGCCCGTGACGGTCGGCGCCTCGCCACAGCGCCCCGTTACCGCCCTCAAGGGCGTGGGGCCGAGACAGGGTGAGCGCCTGGCGCGCCTGGGCATCACCCGGGTCGATGAGCTCCTTTTCCATCTACCCCTGCGCTATGAGGATCGCTCCCGGCTTGTCCCGATCGGCGAAGTGGCGTCCGGCTCGGAGGCCCTTGTCGAGGGCGAGGTTGAGCACGCCGAGATCGCGTCCGGACGACGGCGCCGTCTGGTCTGCCGCATCCATGATCGGACCGGCTCGCTGGATCTGGTCTTCTTCCACTTCTACGACAACCAGAGGCAGGCCTTGCGGCGGGGGCGGTTGGTCAGGGCGTTTGGTGAGCTCCGCGATGGCTCGGGGGCGTGCCAGATGGTCCATCCCGAATGGGAGGTGATCAGCTCCGAGCAGGCTGGCCATACCGACGGCTGCCTGACGCCTGTCTACCCCAGTACCGAGGGCCTGCCCCAGGCCAGCCTTCGCCGCCTGGTCGCGCGGGCCCTGGAGCAGGCTTTGGATGGGCTGACGGAGCTGGTTCCGGATAAGGTCCTGGCCGAGCTCGGGTTCCCCAGCCTGCGTGACAGCCTGTCGTTCGTGCACGCGCCGCCTGCGGATGCCGATGCCCGCGCGCTCATCGAGAGTCGTCACCCGGCGGTCAGGCGCCTCGCCTTCGAGGAGCTGCTCGCCCACCGCCTGAGCCTGCTCAAGCGCCGCGCGCACCATCAGCAGGCCTGTCCGGCCCCTGGGATTGACGGGGACGGGCGTCTTAGGCGCGGCTTTCGGGATCGGCTCGGCTTCGCGCTGACCGGCGCTCAAGAGCGCGTGGCGGCCGAGGTCGACGCTGATATGGCGCGTGCCGAGCCCATGCTGCGGTTGATCCAGGGCGATGTCGGCTCGGGCAAGACGGTCGTAGCCGCCCTGGCGGCACTGAATGCCGTTGAATGCGGCTGGCAGGCAGCGGTGATGGCGCCCACCGAGTTGCTCGCGGAGCAGCACTGCCGCAGTTTTCGGGATTGGCTGGCGCCCTTGGGCGTCGAGATCGGCTGGCTCAGCGGGCGCTCGTCGGCGGCTGAGCGTCGCCACCACCGCCAGGCGCTCGCCGATGGCACGACGGCTGTGGCGGTCGGAACCCACGCGCTGTTCCAGCAGGACGTCAGCTTCGCGCGACTCGGCCTGGTTATCGCCGACGAGCAGCACCGCTTCGGCGTCCACCAGCGTCTGGCGCTGCGCGACAAAGGCGAGGGGGGTGGCTGGCAGCCGCACCAGCTCATCATGACGGCCACGCCTATCCCCCGGACATTGGCGATGACAGCCTACGCCGATCTGGACACCGCCGTTATCGATGAGCTCCCGCCGGGGCGACAGCCGGTCACGACCGTGGCCTTACCCGATACCCGCCGTGACGAGGTGATCGAGCGCGTCCAGGCCGCCTGCGCCGCCGGCCGCCAGGTCTATTGGGTGTGCACCCTGGTGGAGGCCTCGGATGAGCTCGAGGCCGAGGCGGCGGAGGCCAGCGCACAGCGCTTGGCCGAATCGCTCCCCGAGTTGCGTATCGGTCTGGTACACGGACGCCTCAAGGCCAATGCCAAGGAATCGGTGATGACGGCGTTCGAGGCAGGCGAGCTCGATCTGCTGGTAGCTACCACCGTCATCGAGGTAGGGGTCAATGTCCCCAACGCCTCGTTGATGATCATCGAGAACCCCGAGCGTTTGGGGCTGGCCCAGCTGCATCAGCTCCGCGGGCGCGTAGGTCGCGGGGCGGCTCAGAGTAGCTGCGTGTTGCTCTACCACGGCCCCCTATCGGAGACGGCGCGCGCTCGCCTGGCGGTGCTCCGCGAGACCGGCGACGGCTTTCGCATCGCGCAACGTGATCTGGAGCTTCGTGGGCCCGGCGAGCTATTGGGGACGCGGCAAACCGGGGCCCTGAACTATCGTATCGCCGAGCTGACGCGTGACAAGGATCTTTTGGCGCCGGTTCAGCGGCATGCCCATGCCCTACTGACCTCGGCGCCGGAGCAGGCGAAGGCGCTCATCGCCCGCTGGGTCGGGGAGGCCGAGCGTTATGCCCAGGCCTAGGAGCAGGGGGAGGCGCTGGCAGGGATGCAATAATGTGCCATGAGCGCCGTTTTTAGAGAGGCGAAATGGCTTACCGATCCCCAAGTTGGCGACCGCTGGGCGCGCCCCTGCCGGCGTCGATGCCCCGCCATCTGCGCGCCTGGATCCGCGAGCCGGGTTCGCTCACGCGCCGCATTCGGGGCATAGCGGGTGAGCGCTTCGCCTTCCGGCGCCTCGGTGAGGGCTGGGCCCTGCCGGCGCACGACGAGGTCTTGGGCCTGGCGCTGGCGACGGGGCGCTACGCCTGGACGCGTGAGGTCTGGCTGGGATTAGGGCAGACACCGCAGATCTTCGGGCGCACTGTGGTCCCACCGGACTTGGTGGACGGGCCGTTGGCCGGGCTCAAGCGCCTTGGTGATCGCCCGCTTGGCGAATTGATCTTCGGCCGCCATAGGCTTCGTCGCGGGGCGCTGGGTGTTGCCCGGCTGCGCCCCGGGGACTGGCTCCACGAGCGCGCCCAAGCGCGCACCGGCATGCCCGCCACGGACGAGCTCTGGGCGCGGCGCTCCGTATTCCGTGTCGACGAGCGTGGCCTATTGGTTACCGAGGTGTTTCTGGTTCCTTGGCGGCTCACGGAAGGGAAGGTTGGTAATGAACGCCGCGATTAGCTTGATCACCCAGCGCGCCGGATCGTACTGGCGCCTGATGCGACTCAACCGGCCCATCGGCAATTTCCTGTTGCTCTGGCCGACGCTCTGGGGGCTCTGGCTGGCCGCTGGGGGGCCGCCGCGGCCCGGCGTTTTGGCCGTCTTTGTCCTGGGTGTTGTGGTCATGCGCGCCGCCGGCTGCGTCATCAACGACTACGCGGATCGCCATCTCGACGGCCACGTCCAGCGCACGCGGGCGCGACCGCTGGCAACGGGCGCTGTAACCGAGCGTGAGGCCCTGGCCCTGTTCGTCGTTCTCTGCCTGTTCGCCCTGGCGCTGGTGTCGACGATGAACTGGCTGACCATCGCGCTGGCCCCGGTTGCGGTGGCGTTGGCGGCGAGCTATCCGTTTATGAAGCGCTATACCCATTTCCCCCAGCTCTATCTCGGCGCCGCGTTTGGCTGGGCTATCCCCATGGGCTACGCAGCCGAGACAGCGACGGTACCCGGCGAGGCTTGGCTGGTGCTATTAGTGTCTGTGCTATGGGCGGCGGTCTACGATACGGAGTACGCCATGGTAGACCGCGAGGACGACCGCCGGATCGGCATTAAGTCCACGGCGGTGCTGTTCGGTGATTACGATCGATTGATCATCGCGATGCTGCAGCTCGCGATGACGCTGTTGCTCGTCGCGGTCGGCGTCGTCAACGATCTGGGGCTCGTCTACTATGCCAGCCTGGCCGTCGCCGCGTTGCTCTTCGTCCGCCAGCAGTGGCTGATCAAGGACCAGGACCGGGATAACTGCTTCCATGCCTTTTTGAACAACAATACCTACGGCGGCGTGATTTTCCTGGGCATACTGCTCCACTTTATGTACGCCTGACTAACGGCTCAGGCGCGCGCTAGCGCGCAGACCATTATCTCACGGGCCCCGGCCCGGGCCAGGATGCGGGCTAGCTCACGCACGGTCGCGCCGGTGGTGACCACGTCGTCGACGATGGTCAGGCGCGTCGGCACCTGATCGGTGGCTAGGCGAAAGGCATGTCGGATATTGCGCCGACGCTGGTGGGCCGCCAACAAGCTCTGCGGCTGATGACTGCCTCCGCGAACCACGAGGCCGCTAGCAATGCCCCCCGGCAGCCGACGGGCGATCTCGATGGCTTGATTGAACCCCCGTTCGCGCAAGCGTCGGCGATCGAGCGGGACTGGCACCAGCGTCGGCGGTAGATCGGTCGGGCATTGCTCGGCCAAGGCATCGGCGAGGACGCGCCCGGCGCTCAGGTCGCCGCCGTGCTTGAAGCGTCGTATCAGTGAGGCGACCTCATCGCGGTACTCGAAGCCGGCGACGACCCGATCGAACGCTGGGGGGTAGCGCTGGCAGTGGCCGCATTCACAGGCCGGGGCGCGTGGGTCAGCACAGCGTGAGCAGCCGGCGCTAAGCCATGGCAAGGCATTGCGGCACTGGGGGCATAGCGCCTCGCCGGATGGAACGTGCTCATGGCAGAGCCGGCAGTCGCGCTCCAGTAACTGAGCGAGGAGTCTGGTTAGCAGTCCGTTAACCTGGCGCCCTTGTTTTTGGTTGACAGTCCTTGTCGGCACGCTACCATTCAGCCACACAGCCGCCTCGGATCAAGCGAGAGTTTAACGCATGTCCACGCCCGCCGACGCCGATATCCGCCATGATTGGCAACGCCACGAGGTCGAGGCGTTATTCGCCCTACCGTTCCACGATCTGATCTACCGCGCCCAGGGTGTCCACAGGCGCCACTTCGATCCGGCGGAGATACAGGCCAGCACGCTGCTGAGCATTAAGACGGGGGGTTGCCCCGAGGACTGCAAGTATTGCCCCCAGAGTATTCGCTACCACACGGGCCTCGAGCCGGAGGCGCTAATGGATCGAGAGCAGGTCCTGGCAACGGCGCGACGGGCCAAGGAGGCTGGGGCGACTCGCTTTTGCATGGGCGCCGCCTGGCGTAATCCGAAGGAGCGTCAGGTGGATGCCGTTGCCGATCTGGTCGCGGGGGTGCGCTCGCTCGGGCTCGAGACCTGTGCCACGCTCGGCATGCTCAAGCCGCACCAGGCTGAGCGCCTCAGAGACGCGGGCCTCGATTACTATAACCACAATATCGACACCTCGCCGGAGTATTACGACGAGGTGGTGACCACGCGCAGCTTCCAGGAGCGCCTGGATACCCTGGAGGCGGTCCGCGAGGCCGGCATCAAGGTGTGCTGCGGCGGCATCATCGGTATGGGGGAAACGGTCGCCGATCGCGCGGCCATGCTGACCGTCCTCGCAACCCTGGCGGTTCACCCCGAGAGCGTGCCTATTAATCGGCTCGTCCAGGTGCCAGGCACGCCGTTCCACGGTATGGAACAGGTTGACCCCTTTGAGTTCGTTCGCACCATCGCCGTGGCACGCCTCATCATGCCGCGGTCCTGGGTGCGGCTGTCGGCCGGGCGCGACGAGATGAACGACGAGCTTCAGGCGCTTTGCTTCCTCGCCGGGGCCAATAGCATCTTCTACGGGGATCAGCTGCTGACTACTGATAACCCCGAGGTCCAGCACGATCAGGCCCTGCTCGCGCGCCTGGGCATGCGTTTCCAGAACCACGAGGAGACCGCTCAGGCACCCGCCTGAGCCAGACCCGGTGCGCGATCTCGCCGGCTATCTCCAGCGTCGCTGGCAGGCGGGCCTGTTTCGGCGCGTGCGTACCCTGCACACCGATGGGCGCCGCGTGTGCAGCGACGACGGCAGCTGGCTGACGCCGTTTTGTAGCAATGACTATCTCGGGCTAGCGGGTGAGCCTCGGGTCGCCGAGGCCGTGGCATCCGCCGCCCGCTCCCATGGCGCGGGTAGCGGCGCCGCCCACCTGGTTAGTGGTCATCGGCCCGCCCACGAGTATCTCGAGCGCGAGCTGGCCGCCTTCCTGGGGCGCGAACGCGCGTTGCTCTTCTCCACCGGATACATGGCGAACATGGGCGTGATCGATGCCCTAAGCGCTCGCGGTGATACGGTGGTGCAGGACCGGCTCAATCACGCCTCGCTGCTGGATGGCGGCCGGCTCAGCGAGGCGCGCCTGGTTCGCTACGCCCACGCCGACGCGGCTTCGGCCGCCGAGCGGTTGCAAACGGCACGCGGCGAGCGATTGGTGGCTAGCGATGGCGTGTTCAGTATGGACGGCGATATCGCGCCGGTTGCCGAGCTCGCGGCAGCGGCCCGTGATCAGGATGCCCTGCTGATGGTCGACGATGCCCACGGGATCGGTGTCGTTGGTGACCATGGCGCGGGCAGCGTGGCCGGTGCCGGGATTGGCCAGGATCAGGTGCCTGTGCTCGTCGGCACGCTGGGTAAGGCCTTGGGGGGCAGTGGCGCCTTCGTGGCCGGGTCGGCGGAACTCTGCGATTACCTTGTCCAGGCCGCGCGGCCCTATATCTACACCACCGCTGTCCCACCGGCGGTGGCCGAGGGGGTGCGTACGGCGTTATCGATCCTGCAAGCCGAACCCGCGCGGCGCCACCATTTGCGGTCGCTTGTCGAGCAGTTCCGTGACGGCGCCCGGCGCCGCGGTCTGAGCCTGATGCCCTCGGATACCGCGATCCAGCCGGTACGCGTTGGTGACGCGGAGGCGGCAACGGCCTGGAGTGCCGCGCTGGCCGAACGAGGCTACCTGGTGACGGCGATCCGGCCACCGACGGTGCCGGAGGGCTCGGCCCGTCTGCGCGTGACCCTGAGTGCCGCGCACACGGAACGCGACGTGACGGGGCTATTGACGGCGCTGGACGCCGCGCGGGAACGGGCAACGGGGTAGAATGGCCTGACGGTAGTGGCCCTGGCTATCGCCGGGCGCGCTATCACCAAGCGGGGGCTGTCCAACAATCCGAATCGTGGCGGTTGGTGGCTCGCCGCCCGAGCGAAAGAGGTGCTAATGAGCGAGGATCCCCTCCGGCCGGAGGCGAGTGCGGTCCGCCGGGCGTTTGATCGGGCGGCCCAGAGCTACGATGACGCGGCCGTTCTGCAGGCGGAGGTCGGTGAACGATTGATCGAGCGCTTGACCCTGCTACGCGAGCCGCCAAGGCGCATCCTCGATGTCGGTGCCGGCACGGGGCGAACGACGGCGGCGCTGATGCGGCGCTACCGTCAGGCGCGCGTCACGGCGCTGGACGTCGCTCCCGGGATGCTGTCGCGCGCGCGTCGGCGAGGACCGTGGTGGCGCGGCCTGCCCTGCATCGCCGGTGATGCGGTGCGCCTGCCGGTGGCCGATGACAGCTTCGATACCATCTTCTCGAACCTCACGCTGCAGTGGATTCCCGATCTGGATGCCGTCTTTCGCGAGTTCCAGCGCGTCCTTCGTCCGGGGGGTGTGTTGATGTTCTCCAGTTTTGGCCCCGACACGCTGAGCGAGCTCCGCCAGGCCTGGGCAGCCGTGGATGATGCCAGGCATGTCCATCGCTTTATCGATATGCACGACGTCGGCGATGTCATGGCGCACGCCAAGCTGGCGGATCCGGTTATGGATATGGAGTACTTTACGCTTACCTACGATACCCCGCGCTCGCTCATGCGCGATCTCAAGGCCATTGGGGCGCAGAACGCCATGGCTGGGCGTGAGCGCGGCCTCACGGGCCGTGGGCGCCTGCGCGCCATGGAGCGTGCCTATGAGGCCCAGCGCGATGGGGAGGGGCGGTTGCCAGCGACCTGGGAGGTCATCTACGGGCATGCCTGGGGCACGGATGCCGTGCCGCAGCACACCGACGAGGACGGCGCCACCCGGGTCGAGGTTGGGCAGATCCCCGTTAGGCGGCGCGGTGAGTCGCCGTCATGAGTCGGCGCTGGTTCGTGACCGGTACCGATACGGGCGTCGGCAAGACCCGGGTTGCGGCCGGCATGCTCGCCGCCCTGGCCGCGCGCGGATTCTCGACGGCCGCTTATAAGCCCGTAGCTACGGGGTGCTTGCTCGGCGGCGATGGCCTGCGTAACGAGGATGCGCTTATCTTGCGGGATGCCCTGACCCAACCGATTGATTACGAGCGGATCAATCCGGTCGCGCTCGCGCCCGCGCTCGCCCCGCACCTGGCAGCGGAAGAGGTCAGCCTGAGCATGGACGCCGCGGAACTGGCCGCCATGGCGGATCAATTGCCGGTGGCCGATGGCCTCGTTATCGAGGGGGCTGGCGGTTGGCGGGTGCCGCTATCCGCGACCGAGACCATGGCGGACCTGGCCCTAGCCCTGCGCGCACCGGTTATCCTGGTCGTCGGCATTCGGCTTGGTTGCCTCAACCACGCCCTGCTTACTGCCGATGCCATTAAGCGCGATGGCGCGGCGTTCGCTGGTTGGGTAGCTAATATCATGGAACCGGAGCCCGAGCGGGTGGCGGATCAGATCGCGAGCCTTGAAAGGCGGCTCAACGCGCCATTGCTGGGGCGGGTGCCCTGGCTGAGCCGCCCGGAACCGAGCGACGTCGCCGCGTGGCTGAATGACACCGCGTGGTGGCACTAGCGTCGGCTGTACGATTAGTGGCGTGGATAAATGGCGACGGGGCGCCTAAAATAGGCCCCCGGCTGGCCCGCAACAGTGGCGTACGGTCGTGAATGGGGCAGTGGGATGGCGGTAACCGAGGCATCTCAACAGGGCGACGACTGCCGGGTGATCCGCCCGGACTTCGCCGTGGACTGGCCGCAGACCGTGCGGATCTTTGTGGGCATGGCGACCGTCACGCTGAGCGTCGCGGCGGGTTTTGCGGCCATGGGATATTGGCCTATTCTGCCGTTCGCGGGACTGGAGGTAATGGCGCTAGGTGCCGCGCTCTATGCCTCAGCGCGACGATCGCTGGATACGCAGGTGCTGCGCTTGAGCGCAGACTGGCTGCTCATTGAGAAGGGCCGGCGGCGGCCCGAGCAGCGGTGGCAGTTCCAGCGGGCGTGGGCCGAGGTCGTCGTAGAGCCGACCAGTGGCTCGGGCGTACGGGTTGTTATCCGCTCGCGCGGAGAGGCTGTCGAGGTGGGCGAATTCCTGGCACCGGAGGCACGCTGGGGTCTCGCCCGGGAGCTGCGGTCCTGGATCGGACCTATGGGGTCAGCGCTGGCCGCTGACCGGTAGAATAGGGGGAGCGGTGGCTAATGGCATGGCGTCGCCGCTGCCGGCTAATCCAATGTATTGGGGGGAGCCAAGCTGCGATGAATCGGATTAAACGGCTAGCGGGGCGAGGCGCAATAGCGCTCGCGCTACTGGTGATAGCCTCGCCTGCGCTGGCGGAGTGGGTACTGAATATGCCCGAAGGCGTGACCTCGACGAGCCGCGAGGTCTACAGCCTGCACATGCAGATCTTCTATATCGTGGTCGTCATCGGGGTCCTGGTGTTTGGCGCGATGATCTTCTCCATCGTGCGGCACCGTAAGGCGCGCGGCGTCAAGCCCGCGCAATTCCATCACAGCACCGGCGTTGAAATCGTCTGGACGATTATCCCTTTCCTTATCCTGGTAAGCATGGCGGTACCAGCATCGACGACGCTCATCGACATGTACGACACCAGTGGCGCAGACATGCGCGTCAAGGTCACGGGCTATCAATGGAAGTGGCACTACAAGTACATGGACGAGGATGTCGCCTTCTATAGCACCCTCGCCACTGACAGTAATTACGCCCGACGGCTCGGCTCTGGCGTCGATCCCACTAGCGTGGAGAATTACCTGCGTGAGGTTGACAATCGCCTTATCCTACCGACCAACACACGGATCAAGTTCCTGATGACCTCGAACGACGTCATCCATTCCTGGTGGGTGCCGGAGCTCGGCTGGAAGAAGGATACCGTGCCAGGCTACATCAACGAGACCTGGACGGAGATCCAGGAGCCCGGCGTGTATCGTGGCAAGTGCGCGGAACTCTGTGGTCGTGGCCACGGCTTTATGCCGGTGGTCGTGGAAGCGGTCGAGCCCGAGCGCTTCCAGGAGTGGTTGGCGGCCAAGAAAGAGGGTGATACGGCGGCCGCGAAGGCGGCGCTAGATCGAGCGAGCGGCGACGCGGTAGCCCGCCGCTAGCGGATCAACCAAGAGGTAGCTGCGATGACTGCAACGACTGAGCACGAGAGCGAGGAATACAGCGGGCTGCGGGGGTTCGCGGCGCGTTGGCTGTTTACCACCAATCACAAGGATATCGGCACGCTGTACCTGCTGTGGTCGCTGCTGATGTTCTTCGTCGGTGGCGCCATGGCCATGCTCATCCGGGCCGAGCTCTTCCAGCCTGGCATGCAGGTTGTGGACCCCTATTTCTACAACCAGATGATCACTATGCATGCGCTGGTAATGATCTTTGGCGCGGTGATGCCGGCCTTCGTCGGGTTGGCGAACTGGATGGTGCCCTTAATGATCGGCGCTCCCGATATGGCGCTGCCGCGCATGAATAACTGGAGCTTCTGGCTGCTCCCGTTCGCCTCCCTGATGTTGCTGTCAACCGTCTTTCTGCCGGGCGGCGGGCCCTCGGGCGGTTGGACGCTCTACC
>Ga0207714_1000828_pt1 | contig 20942 bp, 21 predicted proteins | sample PonA232FremontCA_2_FD_187270 | JGI IMG/M metagenome (GOLD analysis project Ga0207714, IMG submission 187270) | Marine sediment microbial community from Fremont, CA, USA - Pond A23 Sediment 2 (SPAdes) | ecosystem: Environmental > Aquatic > Marine > Unclassified | place: USA: Fremont, California...
CTTTTTAATTAAAAGTATCTCCGAGTCTGTAACAAGATAGGAGTAGTGGGTACGGACTACCCGACTAGGTAACTTGTTCGATATTGCGGGTGAAATTCAACTTGTGTCCCATAAGATCAAGCGACTATGAAGCTCGGTATTTCAATGCCGAGTAGTTCACTTTTATTTGTACTATGAAATTCATAAGTTTTATTAGCAAAAGTTATTTTTGAAATTGATGAGGAAGCATCTGTTTTGACAATCAAGATTTCACCTTGTTTTAAGGTGGTTTGATTTAGGGTTAGGTTTTTTTCTAATGCATTTCCTATTGTTGGAGGTGTAATCAGCATTATTAGCGCGAATAAAGTTAATGATATTAGCATTTTAGCGGATTTATAATTAGTTATATTTTTCATAATTACCTCCTTTTTATATTTATTGTATTATTTATTTATTTCTTTATAGTATTCAATATCCCCTTTATTTTTAAAAATTTTATAGTTTTGTAGGTGAGATTAAATGAATTTTTTATCAATTATTCAGTCTGTAATCAAAAAAGATATGAAAGAATTTTTTCGTAATAAAACAATCATTATTGTCATTTTATTACCGCTTTTAGCATCTTTGTTTTTTCTAATTATCGAAGATGCTGGACTAAATAAGGATTTTAATATTGGATTAGTTGATGATATCAATAGTGATTTTAGTAGTTATGTTACTTCAAATATTGCGAATATAAATATATATAATTATGACAAGGTGAGTACAGCAGAAATAGAAATTGGAGATCAGATTGATGGTATAATTCATATCCGGGGACAAAATGATTTCGAATTATATTTAAATGCTGCAAATACAAATAGCTACTTTTTTTTGCAGAATCAATTAGAGAAAATTATTGACAAATATTTAGGAATAGAGCCTCAATATAAATTACAAGTTAATTCAGTAAATCAAATAGAAGGTAAACTAAATTTTCTACCAATCTGGTTAACCATAACTATTACGATGATAGGGGTCTTGATAATATCAGGTAATCTTGCAGAAGAGAAAGAGAATAAGACCATGGATGCAATCTACATCACTCCAGCAAATAATTTATTGTTTTTAATTGGAAAGATACTTTCCGGTGTGATTTTATCTACAATAACAGCTCTTATTATGCTTTTTATAAATGGATTTTACCGACAACCTCTTCAAAATATTTTATTAGTGATATTAGCTATAATTTTAAGTTCTTTAGTATTTAATGTAATTGGGTTAATAATTGGTGCTAAATCTGATTCACAGTCTTCTGCTAGATCAATAGGTACAATTATTTATTTCCCTTTATTGTTTCCAACTTTAATATATAATTTATCCGATTTTACAGAAATAATTGCAAAATTTTTTCCAACTTATTATTTATTTCAAATCATAAATAATTTGTTAAGTGTAAGTGTTAATTATAATAAGGTTTGGTATAATTTATCTATTCTAATGATTTTTGGAGTGGCCTTGTCCAGTGTTTTATTCTATGTATTTAAGAGGGTGTATCATTAATGAAAATAAAAAAAATATTTATTATTATGATTATTTTTATATTATTAGGGTCCTTTACAACTTCAGTATTTGCTAATGAGAAAAGTGATTTAACTGAAATTGAGGATTATATATATAATATATATAAAAAATATCAAGAAAAACATTATGAAGCTGTCTATAATAATATGCATCCTAAAATCAAGGAAGTCCTTGAAAAAGAGAAGTATATTAAATTCCAGAAAAAAAATACTGAAAAGTATGAACTTGAAATATCTGAAGTTGAAGTATTGAAAGTTTCTAAACTGGAAAATGTACCTGATACATTTAAAGATATAATTTCTGATAAAGAAAAACTTAATGTATATGAAATATCAATTAAATATAAAACGAACTATAAAAATGCTGGTAGCAAAAAGGAAAAAATAATAGAAAAAGAGACTTATGTAGTTAACAATAATACACAAAATTACTTATTGTGGGATCCTGGTATCATAAACAAAGATTAAAGTGGGTGTAAATATATTGAATAAAGCTCAATATCCAATTATAATAGATAATTTAAAAAAAGAATATCGTAAGGTAGAGGCTCTAAAGGGTATTTCTTTTAAAGTTAAAAAAGGAGAAGTATTTGGCTTTCTTGGGCCTAATGGGGCCGGCAAAAGCACTGCTTTGAATATCCTGACTGGTATATTGAGTCCTACTTCGGGGCAAAGCTATCTTTTGGGTGAAAAGTCCGAAAAAATAAGTAAAAGTACTAAACAGAAAATTGGTATTGTTTTCGAAAATAATAACTTATATAAAAGACTAACGGGAAGAGAAAATCTTGAATTTTTTGCAGATCTGTATAACGTTAAGTATTCAAAAGTGGAAGAACTTCTAGATTTCTTTGATTTAAGTAGTGCTGGTGATAGGCAGGTTAAAAATTACTCCAAGGGAATGAGACAAAGGCTTCTTATTGGACGGGCGTTGTTAAGCGATCCACAGTTGTTAATTTTGGATGAACCAACAAGTGGACTGGACCCGCAATCAGTAGAAATGATACATCGTGCTATTGAACGATTTACTGGTGAAGGGAAAACAGTTTTACTTAGCACCCATTTTATGGAGGAGGCAGACCGCCTATGTGATAAGATAGCATTTATTAATGAAGGTGAAATTGTAACTATCACACCTCCTTCTGAACTAAAAAGTGAATTTGGAAGTAAACAAATAGAAGTAGTGTTAAGTAGAGATAAATCTAAAATCAAAATTTTGCATGACATAGTAGATAAGAAATATATTAAGCTAGAAACTGATAAAATAGTAATTGAATTACCACTATATAAAAATAAGCTCGGTGTTATTATCGATCAATTAAAGGAAGAATTTGAATTGCTAAGCATACACACTAGGGAAGCTACTTTACATCAGGTCTTTTTGGAATTAATAAAACAATAAAAGGGGGAAAAAATGGATTTCGTAAAGCCTAGAGTGGTAATAAGTAAATGTCTTGGTTTTGAACCCTGTTATTATAGCGGGCAAATGTTTAATATTGATTTTATAGATAAACTCGGAAAATATGTTGATTATTATCCGGTTTGTCCAGAGCTGGAAATTGGTTTAGGAGTACCTAGACAAACCATTAGAATTGTTAGAAATAAAAATGATAATAAAGACCTTAGGTTATTCCAACCCAAAACAGAAAAGGACCTTACTGAAAAAATGAATAATTTTTCCGAGGATTTTTTAAAACAATTCGATGCTCTTGATGGTTTTATTTTTAAAGAACGTTCACCGTCTTGTGGTCCACAAAATGTAAAAATTTATTCTGACATTCAAGGCCAGGTAATTCATCAAGATGGAGTAGGATTTTTTGCTCAGAAGGCTAATCAGTTATTTCCTTTCACAGCTGTGGAGGGAGATGGTCGATTAAATAACTTACAATTGAGAGAACATTTTTTAACTAAATTATTTACTTTTGCAAGTTTTAGAAAAATAAATGAAACAAATCGAATGAAAAATCTGGTTAAATTTCATAGTGACAATAAATATTTATTAATGGCTTATGACCAAGAAGTATTAAATGAAATGGGTAGAATAGTAGCTAATCACGAAAAACTTAACTCAGAAAAAGTTTACAATCTATATAGAAATAAGCTTATTGAAATTTTTAAAGAAAAACCAAACTATAAAAGTATCTTAAATGTTTTAAATCATATTTTTGGATATTTTAAAAATGAATTAATTTCTGATGAAAAAGAATTTTTCTTAAATATTATTGATAAATATCGGGAAAACAAAGTTCCATTATCTGTTCCAATTCATTTACTTAATGCTTGGATAATTGAATATGAAGTAGATTATTTAAAAGATCAAAGTTTTATTGAACCATTTCCTAATGAACTAGTTGATTTAACAGATTCCGGCAAAAACAATGATAGATTGAGGTAATATTAATTTGAATTTATGTCCCTGGATATTTAATATCCGGGGATTTTTTAATTTAATAAAGGAAAAAGAGTAATAACAAATAAATATAATATAGGAATACGAATATTTTAAAGAGGTGAGATTATGGCTGAAGAGAAAATCCTGATTATTGATGATGAAAAAGAAATTAGAGAATTAATTAGGGACTATTTAGAGGTTGAGGGTTATGAAGTTGGTATGGCAGAGGATGGAAAAATTGGTTTGGAAAAATTCGATACTTTTGATCCGGATTTAATTGTATTAGATTTAATGCTCCCCAAGTTAGATGGGATGGAAATATGTAAAATTGTCAGAGGTAAATCAAATCTGCCAATATTAATGTTAAGTGCCAAAAAGAGCGATGTTGATAAGGTTTTAGGTTTGGGTTTAGGAGCAGATGATTATATGACAAAACCTTTTAGTCCTAAAGAACTTGTAGCAAGAATCAAAGCACAATTAAGAAGATTTAATCAGTTTTCGAATTCTGACTATAATAATAAAAAAAGTTTAAAATTTAAAGATCTTAAAATTGATCTGGAAGGATATAATGTATATTTAAATGGGGAAAAGATTTCCTTTTCTGCTAAGGAATTTGAAATCTTAAAGTTTTTAGCATTGAATCCAGAAAGAGTTTACAGCCGTGAACAAATTTTTAATAAAATTTGGGGCTTTAATGAATATGGTGATATAAATACCGTAACAGTTCATATTAGGAAAATACGCGAGAAATTAGAAATTGACAGCAAAAATCCTACATATATAGAAACTGTTTGGGGTGTTGGTTATAAGTTTGTTGGTGACAAAGTATGAGCAGATTTAATTTTAGTTTGAGAACTAAACTAATTATATACTTTATTTTAATAGTTTTAATCCCCATAATTTTTATTATAGTCTTTTTTAATATTTTGGGAATGTATTTAAATAATAATAGTTCGATAACAGAAGTAGGAGCTATTATAGATAAATTTGAGACGAGAATAGAAAATAATATTCAGTCTGTAAATAATTATAAACTTTTCAAAGATAATATTGATGACCTGTTGGTTCAGTATGAAGGAGAATTACAGATAATTGATTCGGATTCTAATCTTATTGTATTTAATTCAGAGAACTCAAATATATCAAGTTTTGAATATAATAAATTAAATATAAGTGGTCGCACAGATACTGATAATTTTACTTATTTAGAGGAAGTAAATACTGAAGAAGGAAATTATGTATATTCACTTGTCCTGGATATGGATGCGATGTATAAGGGTGTTCAAGGCACAGTAATGAAGTATATTGTAGTCGGTATTGCAACATCTATAATTCTATTAGGTTTTTTGGTTTATTATTTTAGTCAGACAATAGCTAGACAGATTTTGATACCATTAGAAGAACTTAATGAAGCCACCAAAAATATTGCTGAAGGAAATTTAGATTATGAAATTGATTACTGTGATGATAATGAACTAGGAAGATTTTGCGATGCTTTTGAAACAATGAGGTTGAAATTAAAGCAATCACTTGAAAAGCAATCACAGTATGAAAACAGCCGTAAAGAATTGATTGCAAGTATTTCACATGATTTAAAAACTCCGATCACTTCAATTCAGGGTTATATAGAAGGATTAATAGATGGTATTCCAAAAGATGTTACTACTTATAACAAATACCTAGAAATAATTAAGGATAAAGCAATTAAATTAAATCACTTAATTGATGATCTATTTTATTTTTCAAAATTGGAACTGGACCGATTGAATATTGATAAAAAGGAATTTCAAAGTTCGAATGTTTTTGAAGAAATATTAAAACCTATTGAATTGGAATTTGAACAAATTGAACAGGAATTAATTATTGATAGATCAATTCCCAATGTAAAGATTAAGATAGATAAAAACAGGATTATACAAGTAGTTGATAATATTGTCAAAAATGCTCGTGAATTTATTGATGAGGATGGATATGTTAAAATTTCATTTGAAGTAATAGATAATTATTTTAAAGTTTCTATTTCTGATAATGGGGTTGGGATAAGAAAAGAAGATAAATCCAAGTTATTCAATAAATTTTTTAGAGGGGAAAAATCTCGTTCACGTAAGTTCGGTGGTACAGGACTTGGTCTAGCTATTTGTCGTGAAATCATTGAGTCTCATAACGGAAAGATTGGGGTTGAAAGTAATAGGGGGGAAGGAGCAAAGTTTTATTTTGAACTTCCTATTATTAATTAATAAAAACTTAATATTTTTATAAGTTAGATTTAAGATACCTCTTGTATTATGTTATTAAGAACAAATACAGGAGGTATTTTTTTATGGGAAACAAAAACATTTTAGAAATCAAAAAATTAAAAAAACGTTTTAGAGATATCGAAGCTGTTAAAAATGTCAATCTAAATGTAAATAAAGGCGATATATTTGGATTTTTGGGACCGAACGGAGCTGGTAAATCAACTACAATTAGAATGATATTAGGATTAGTTCATCCAGACCAAGGGCAAATTAGAATAAACGGATTTGATATAAATAAGGATTATAAAAAGGCCTTACAATATGTAGGGACAATGGTTGAAACTCCTAAATTTTATGAATATCTAACCGGTTATCAAAATCTTAAACTAGTTGCCAATTTATATAAAAATGTTAAACATGTCGATATAAATAAGTCTTTAAAAAAGGTTGGTTTGATGGATCGTGGGAAAAGCAAAGTGGAAACCTATTCTGTAGGTATGAAACAAAGATTGGGATTAGCAAGAGCTTTACTTAATAACCCAGAACTTGTTATTTTGGATGAGCCGACTAGTGGTCTTGATCCACAGGGGAAAAAGGAAATTAGAGAACTTATTCAACAATTAGCGATTGATCAAGAAATTACATTTTTTATTTGTACTCATTTGCTAAATGAAGTAGAACAAATATGTAATAGGGTAGCTATCTTACAGGATGGTGAAATAATATCCAAAAGATTTATTAAAGAGGAAGAAAATAAAAAATGGGTTGAATTTTATACTAGTCAAAAGAGTGAAGCTGAAATAATGTTAAAAGATTGTAATAGTATATTTGATTTAAATATAAGTAAAAATGGAATTCAAATCTTCACTATTGAAAGTGAAATTGAAAAAATAAATCAACAATTAAATAATAGAGGGATTAAAGTGAAATATATAATTCCACATGTAGAATCATTGGAAGATTATTATTTAAAAGAGACCGGAGGTCATTTCAATGTTATTTAGCTTATTAAAAAATGAAATGTATAAGTTATTAAAAAAGAAAAAATTATATATATTTATGGTAATCATTACAGGGATGACACTTATTCCAATCATTATAAGTAAATTTGATAATGGTAGTTTGGTATTTAAGGTGAATACCTTACCCTTAGAAAATTTAGCATGGAGTGCTGAAATGATAATACCGATCTTCATTTCTATTTTAGTTGCGGATATGATTACAAATGAATATAGAGAAGGAACAATGAAATTATCATTAGTAAATGGTGTAAGTAGAACTAACTTATTATTTTCTAAGATACTAACACTAATTTTGGTGATCACTGGTTTAGTATTATTTACGATGGCAGTTTCTTATGTCAGTGGAAGTTTCTTTTTGGAGTGGGGAGTACCCTTTAGATTTAATGATTTGTTATTGAGTGAAAGCACCGGTATATCATATACTTTGGGATTATATCTACTATCAGTAATTCCTTTAACTGCTTTTAGTCTGATTATAACATTTTTGGGTTTAAAGTTAGAAAGCGGTGGTTCTTTAGTAGGTGTTACAATAGGAATTGTTTTCATCATGAATACAATGCGTCAGCTATCTTCACTTGTAAGGCCCTTTATAATCAGTGATTATTTTAACACAGGTTACTTGTTAAATCCATCAGGTATACAAAATGATTTAGTGATCTTATTAACAACTTCAGGCTTATATTTTATAGTTTTTATGGGGTTGAGTTTAAATAATATAATAAAAAAAGATATTGTAAATTAAATAAAATTTTTAAGAGAGGTCATATTCTATGAATAATAAAATAATTTTTACATTTATTTTTATTGGATTATTGGGTTGTATAACATCTGTTTTTTTAAACCAAACATATTTAAATAGTTATCAGGTTCAAGAATTGAAATTAGTTTATACAGAAGAAGTAGTAGACCAAGTTAGTTTATTTAAACCAAAAGGAGAAGGACCTTTTCCAGGTATCATCTTTGGAACTGGAGCCGGAGCAGATAGGTCCTTATATAGAAATTGGGCTCATGGGTTTGTAAATCAGGGATTTGTAGTTGTTATGAGAAGTTCTTCTTATGGTAGAAAAAATGAAAGACCTTGGATAGATGCTCGCGATGATATAATCAATACTCTTGATTATATGAAAAAACTAGAATATGTAAAAAAAGATAGTATTTTAATTGGGGGGCATTCTGCCAGCGCTAATTTAGCATACTGGGTAGGATATGAAATTCCAGAGGATATATCTGGAATTGTAGCTATAGCAGGAAGATTTCCCCCTGAAAACCTAGGAAAATTAAATACTGCTATATTTTTAGGGACTGGAACCAAGGATAAATTAGTTACTCCGGATAAATTATATGAGGTAGCTAATATTTTAGATGGTAATAAAAATAAGGGGACTATACCTGAAAATATAGAAGTATATACTGTTGATAATACTAATCATCTACAGGAATCCTGGAACAATGAATTGATAAATGAAGCTACAATGTTTGCTGCTAAAACAGTTGATTCAGATTTTAACGATGAATATGTTTTGGAAAAGATTACTTTCTGGAAATTAATAATGAAGTTTTTTTCAATTTTTTTACTAATAATTGGTATAATTATGTGGCTCCAAAAATATTTAATTAATAATTACAAAAAAGATAATAAGTTAATTCATATCGGGATTTCTTTTGTGTATTTTTATCTTTTTTCAATAGCTTGGTCTAATACAATCTCAAAATATATATTCTATTCTGGACCATTCTCTTATAAATGGCCTAAATATTTAATTGCATTATTAATTGTAACAATTATTGGAGTAATATATTTTTATATAGCTCAGAAGTTTATTAAAAATAATTTTTTAATAGATCTTTTATATATTACAAGCAGTATAATAATTACTTTTAAAGTATTTTCATATTGGATTTATATACCTCCATATTCATATGGCGGTTCAATAATATTCTTTAAAGGACTAATTATTGCTTTCTTAATTATGATTTTTGGTTTTATATTAAAAAAGATTAACTTATATTTTTATCAACGTTTAATAATATATGGGCTTTCGTTTGTTTGGTTATTGACTGTAGTTTTGCCCCCTAAATAAAATTAGGAGTAAGATATTAAATTTTAAGGAGGAATAAAATGAAATTAATTGGTAAAATATTATTTGGTTTTGGATTGGTGATAATTTTAATTATGGTTGGAGTTAGTATCTATATCGATATACCAGTATTTCAAAATAAAAGTGATTTTAATAATTATTTGAATAATTATAATAACGTGAGTTATATATTAGATGATGAAATAAAAGAGTTAAAAACTCTAAATAATGTAGGCTTATTAAATAAAGAATTGAATAAAATTAATTTTGAAGATAATGAAGTTATTGTTTCTTATTTCAAATATGGGAATCCTTTTAGTGCAAGGAAGGCTGTAAGGGATTATCAAGAAATTAGTACTGGAACTATAAAGACCGGATCATTGGAAATAAACATTCCTTTTTACGGTAGATATTGGACTCAAAATAGTAAAGGATATACAAGTGTAGCTTGGATAAAAGATAGTAGGGTAATATTAATAAGGAGTAAAGATTCAGAATCAGCAAAATTGGTAAAAAGAGATATGAAGAATTATTTTAAATAAAAATAGAAAGAAGGAATATAAATGCTTAAATTTAAAAATGTGTCAAAAACATATGATGGAAAGAAAATGGCAGTAAATAATTTGAACCTATCTGTAGAACGAGGTGAGATTTTTGGATTTTTAGGTCCTAATGGGGCAGGCAAAACTACAACTATTAGAATGATAACTGGTATATTAGATTTAAGTAGTGGTCTAATAGAAGTTGATGGGAAAAATATTGAGAAGGAACCTGTAAAGGCTAAAAATAATTTTACTTTTGTTCCAGATCATCCTGATATATTTGATTCAATTAATGGGATAGATTATTTGAATTTTATAGCTGATATGTATGAGGTTTCTAAAGAAGAACGCAAACAGAAAATAGAAAAGTATACTAAGGATTTTGGTATATACAAAGATTTAACTCAACCTATAAAATCATATTCACATGGGATGAGACAAAAGTTATTAGTAACTGGGGCCTTACTCCCTTCTCCTAAAATATTAATTTTAGATGAGCCTTTAGGAGGTTTAGATCCAAGGTCGGCAAAAATTCTTAAGAGTATGATGCGAGAACATTGTAAAAATGGTGGGACCGTATTTTTTTCCTCCCATATTCTAGAAGTTGTTGAAAATTTATGTGATAGAATTGGGATTATTGAAGAAGGTAGACTTATTGCTTGTGATACATTAGAAAATTTAAAACAGAAACCAGACAGTACTTTAGAAGATATCTTTTTGGAGTTGACAGAACATGAAAAAATTTAAGTCATTAGTTATTATACAATTGAAAGATTTTTTAGGAAATATTCACAGTAGTTTAAATATAAAGAACAAGAAATTAATTCAGTTATTACAATTATTAATAATTGGTTCAATTGTGGCTCCTTCTATATATTTTTCGACTGTTACTTATAATGCTTTTGCACAGCTAAACCAACCGGAATTAGTTATGACAACTATGTATTTAAATTCAGTTATTTTAATGTTCTTTTTAGGGATACCAATAATAGTTTCTGTATTCTTTTTCTCAAAAGACATTAAATTTTTAACTACTTTACCTGTAGAAGAAGACAAAATAATATTATCAAAATTAAGTACTGTATATATTTATCTTCTTGCGATAAGTGGAATATTTATATTACCGAGTATTATTGTATACGGGATATACTCAGGAATAAGTATTAGCCTGGTTGTTTTTGGTATAATAACTTTTATTCTTGCACCGCTTCTTCCTTTGTTAATATCTTCTTTACTAATTTTATCTTTAAATAAATTTATTAGAAAAAGCAAATATAAAAATGTTCTATTATTATTTGGAAATATTATTATAATAATAGCTATCATAGCTATACAGATGGGACTTACTAGATATGCTGGAAACCCAGAACAAATACAAAATGCCCTTCTAAATAATGAAGGATTAATAGGTTTGATTGGGATCAGATTTCCACCCAGTATCTGGATGACTAAAATGCTGCTTGGATCATTACTAGATGCTGTATATTTTATCGGGATAAATTTGGTATTTATTATGATTTTAAAGTATATGGCAAGATGGTTTTTTAAAAAGTCATTATTAACATTTGTAGAAGGTGGAATGAAATCAGGGTCTATATATTATATAAAGAGAAAAAAAGGATGGCAGTTATTTAGGCGTCATATTTTAATAATAATGAAAGAACCGACATTTTTACTTAATACTCTAATGAGTTTGGTGGTTCCAATATTAATTTTTATTGTTATGACATTTAGTGGACAGTTTTCAACGGAAATATTGCTTTCAGATCAATTTAGACCATTTTTAATTTTAATATTCAGTTTAATCGTTATATTCCCAGCTATTGTATCGAATATTTCTTCTACTGCTATCACTAGAGAAGGAAAATCATTTTGGGAAACTAAAGTGTTACCAATAAGTGCAGAACTTAATATTAAGTATAGGATGATGAGTACTATAGTAATAAATTTAACTGGTTCTTTGGTATTGGGAATATTCTCTTATTTTATATTGCCACTAACTTTTGAAATGGTAATAATAGCAGCCTTTTTTGCTTTAACTGCAACTTTGTTTTTAGGTACAGTTGATTTTATGATAAATATATTGAGACCCATTTTGAATTGGACTCATCCTACTGCTGCTGTAAAGAATAATATGAATGTAACAATTTCATTAGGTATTAGAGTTGTATTAGGACTTGTTATTTATGGCTTATATATATTATCACCTGAACTTTTTACAAATTTTGAAATGGTAATAACATTAACTAGTGTTCTATTCTTAATATTTTATTTGATAAGCCGATATTATGTTTATAATATTATGGTTGAACGATTTAAAAAAATATCTATTTAATATCTTATTAAAATGTTTAATTATTGTCCTGTCTTTAAATTACAATTAAAGACAGGATCTTTTTATGTGCATAAAAATTTTTTAAAATGATTAAAATTTGTGTTAATATAGTATTGAACTATAAAAATTATAGATTAAAATAATTTAAAATTTGATATTAAAAGTGTACTTAAGAGAGGGGAATAGAGTTTGCTCAGTATATATTGGTTTATTATAATATTATTATTTCTAGTTAGTATTATAGGAGTATTTATTCCAATGGTTCCTGATATAATACCAGTTTGGATTTCTGTATTAATATATCAGTTTGGTCCATTTGCTTATACTTTACCTAGAAGTTTTTGGTTTGTATTAATTGTTTTTTCTGTTATTTCAATATTAGCTGATTTCTTAACAAATGCGATAGTTGTAAAACGATCTGGTGGAACTAATTTGTCAGTAATTGCTGCCCTTATAGGTTTAGCAATGGGATTAGTTTTTTTAGGACCCCTTGGTATTATAATTGGTCCTTTTGTTGCAATATTTTTAGCAGAATATTATCAAAGTCAAAATAAGGAATATAATAAGCCATTGAAAATAGCTTTTTCAACTGTGTTTGCTTTTATTGGCAGTGGTATAGTTAAAGTAATATTGTTATTATCGATCATAATTTGGTTTTTTATTTTAGTATTATAGTGAATAGATTATATATTTGAGGTGAGGTTAATGAAATGTAAACTTTGTGGAAGTGAAAAAATAAAAAAAATATCGATAGAAGATAAATATTATTATTGTGAAAACTGTGAGTTGATTTTTATTGAGCCCAACAGTTTCCCTAGTTATAAAAAAGAGTTAGAAGTTTATGAAGGTCATGATAATAACCATGAAAACGAGGGATATGTTAGAAGGTTTAGGAATTTTATTAATACTTTAATAGTAGAACATATGGAGGATATTGAAGATGTATTGGAATTTGGTTGTGGACCAGGTCCAGTTTTGGCTGATATGTTAGAAGAAAGAGGTTTAAATGTAGTAAAATATGACCCATTTTTTTACCCCGATGTTGATTATAAAAATAAAAAATATGATTTGATAACCTCTACAGAAGTGTTTGAACATTTCTGGAAACCAAAAAAAGAAGTGGAAGAATTAATTGAATTAATTAAAGAAAAAGCTTATCTGGCGGTGATGACTTCTTTTCATCCTGGTTTTGAAGAATTTAAAGAATGGTGGTATAGAAGAGATAGTACTCATGTGACGTTTTATAACCTGGATACCTTTAAATATCTTGAAAGTAACTATCCCTTGAAAATAATCAAAACTAATAATGAAAATGGAATTATTTTTCAAAAAGAGTAAAATTTAAATATTTTTAGAATGAAAAGGGAGGGATAATTTTGGATATTTATTTAAAGATATATAAGTACTATAATCTAGGAACAACTTTAAGTAAACATCAGATTTTAAATAAGTTAAAAGATACAGGTATTAAGAATTTAGAAACTTATGATTTTGATGAAAAAACAGAGCAACCTGAATTTATTTCTTATCCTAAACCTGTAGAGTTTTCTTATGATTTAGAAAAGTCGGATGAAAATATTTCAGCCAAAGTATATGACTATGGAGCAATGTCTCTTACTACTGAATTAAAGTATGAAGTTGATTCTTTAGAAGAATTTTATAATGAAATTAAAGAAAATGATCCTCGTCCTGAAAAAGCAACTAAATTTGATGAATTATTCGACAAAATTTCTTATAAATTTGAAGCTCTGGATAAAACTATTATGCAGCAATTTAATCATTTATACACAGTTTTTTGTATCGATAACAAGGGAAATCTAGATGCTGAATTTTTAATTAATAATAATGAAAATTTAATAGTAAGTCTTTTAAGCGATGAATTTCATAAAATTAATTTTAGTTCAGAACAGAAAGAAGCTGTATTAAGATATAATAATAGCTTTTTGAAAACGGATTATACAATAGTTCATTGGAATAATTCATTTGTAATAGATGAAAAAGAAAATTTTCCCGAAAAACTATTCATTATTGAGTTAGTAAACATTCAATTTATAAAGTTACAAACTTATGATAGTTTTATTGATGATTATTTATCAGAATATATGTTAACTAATGATAAAAGTAGATTTGGTTTTATACCTTTTTTTAGGACTGGAATGGGTCGTAAAATTAAAGGCATTGCTGACTTAAGAGTAGAACTTGAAAGAGTTATAGATATAATGGATAATTTTGAAAAGTTCCAAGGGCATTGGTATTTAGCTAGACTTTATTATCTTTCAAGTAGTGCTTTCCAAATTACACGCTGGAGGAATTTAGTAGAAAACCGTATTAACAAGGTAAATGAACTATATAATATATTGAGTTCTGAAACAAATAGAAAAAGGATGTTATTACTGAATGTTCTCATGCTTTTATTATTTGTACTTTGGTTTTTAGGAATTTAAATTAAAAATCATAATGATAAATATATTTGACTTCTTTTGAATATTTATTTAACATATAAATATGATTAAGAGTTTATAACTTTATTTTTTTAAGAAAAGTGGGGATAAGATGAAACAGCTGACATCATATACCATCATATTTTTGGTTATTATAGCATTATTTTTGTTTTCCACGGAAATGGTATCTGCTCAGACTAATCTTCAAGATTCAATTAATTATCAGCTGCTTTTATTTGAAAATTATCGTAATAATAGTTTGAAGATAAAACGTCCTTACTTTTCAAATGAATTAATAGATTTCTATAAATTGAATGCCTTTTATCCAATTTGGTATAATAAGGGGAATTTTAATGAGGCTGCTTATGAACTATTAGAAATCATAAAGAATATAGAACAAGAAGGTTTAAACCCAAATTTATATAGATATAATTATTTAAAGAAAAACTTATCCAATGATGAATTAAATATTGAGGATAAGGCATTAACTGAAATTGTATTATCAAATTCATATTTATTACTAGCCTCCCATTTTACTAATGGTCTTTTGAGTCCAGAAACTTATGAAAGAAATTGGGATAGTATAAAATATATAATTGATTTAGATAATTTCTTAAAAAACGTGAGTAAAGAAAATGAAATTAGAGCTTCTTTGTATTCATTGTTACCTCAAACTGAAAATTATTTAAAATTGCGGAAAAAACTTAATTCATATAAAACCATTGCAGAAAATGGAGGATTTCAAGATGTAGATCTCGGCCGCGTAGTTGACAAAGGTATGCGAGGCTATGATATAAAACAGATTAAATTACGTTTAAAACAAACGGATGATTTTAATGGCGATATAAATATTCAATTTGATGAACAACTTCATAGAGCTGTTATTAATTTTCAGAAAAGAGAAGGTCTTATCCCTGATGGGATAGTAGGTAAAGATACTGAAATTGCACTAAATAAAGATATAGATAAAAAACTCAAACAGATTACAATTAACATGGAAAGAATGAGGTGGCTTCCTCAAAAACTAGGGGATATATATATATTTGTAAATATAGCAGATTATAAATTGAATGTAGTAGAAGAACAAAAAAATGTTATGGATATGAAAGTTATAGTGGGAAAAGAACAGCGAAGCACACCTGTTTTTAGTGATGAAATTAATCATTTAGTAATAAATCCCGCCTGGAATTTACCTAGGAGTATAGCGGTTGAAGATAAACTACCTATAATTAAAGAAAATATTGATTATTTAACTAACTACAATTATAAAGTATTAAAAATATCAGAAGGAAAGTTTGAAGAGGTAGACCCTAAGGAAATCGACTGGGAAGGAATAGATAAAGAAAATTTTAACTATTATTTAAAACAAGAGCCGGGACCTAACAATGCCTTAGGGAGAATCAAATTCATGTTTCCGAACAAATATAGTGTTTATTTACATGACACGCCCCAAAAAGAATTATTTAATAAGACGGAAAGAAGTTTCAGCTCAGGATGTATAAGATTAGAAGATCCCTTTAAATTAGCTGAATATATTTTGAAAAAGAATGATTTATGGGAACCAGATAAGATAGAAAATATATTAACCAGTCAAGAGGAAACAAAAATTGATTTACCAAAAGAAATTCCAATTCATATAATTTATATGACTTCATGGGTAAATGATAAAAACCAATTGCAATTTAGAGATGATATTTATAATAGAGATAAAAAGTTAATGAAGGCTTATTATACTCAGAAAGAAGGTAGATATGAATAAAAAAATATCAATAATAATATTCATACTTCTATTTCATACCATGACTTTACAAGCTTATGATAATGGAAAAACAAATTTTAAATTACTATATAATAACAATTTGATTTCGCATGAGGTATCAAGTGTATTTATTTTACCTGATGAAAAAGTGAAATTTAATATATATAATCCTCTAAAAAAAGATGATTATATAGTTAAAAGTAATCAAGGTAATATATTTAGCAAAAAAGATTTTGAATGGCAAATAGGATTTCCAAGAGAACCTGGTAACTATAAGGTTTCAATAACCAATATTAATACTAAAGAGAAAATGAAAATTATTGTGTTTGTTCTGGAACCATTCAGTAGCTTACAAGGAGATTATTTGAATGGTTATCGGATCGGTAATTATCCTTTGAATTTAATTAATAATAATAAAAATTATAACTTACCAAAGGGGTTTATAAAAGTGACCCCCGAAAATGAAGATACTTATGTATCATCACATTTTCAATTAAAGCAGTTTATATGTAACCAAAAAGGTGGTTATCCTAAATATATTGTTTTAAAAGAACTTTTGTTAAATAAATTGGAATATCTTCTTTATGAGATTAACCAAACGGGTTTTAATGTTGATACCTTCAATATAGTAAGTGGTTATAGAACTCCATATTATAATAAAAATCTAGGTAATAATGATTTGAGCAGACATATATTTGGTGATGCTGCTGATATAATTATTGATGTTTATCCTAAAGATAATTATATGGATGATTTAAATAGTGATGGGAAAATTAATTATAAAGATGCAGATATATTATATGATTTAGTAGAGAGAGTATATAAGAGAAGAGAGTATGAAGAATTTATTGGAGGGCTTGGATTATATCGGAGAACCTCCAAACATAGCCCTTTTATTCATATCGATACAAGGGGATATAAAGCACGTTGGTAATTGACATTTATAAAATTTAAAAGTAATAATATTAGAGAGTAGGGAGGATATATATAATGCAAAAAGAAGAATTACTAAAAAAAATTAATTTGTCGGAGGATGTTAGAGAAATATTTAAGGAATGTCCAGGGTTTCAAGTAGTAGATAGTGTTGAAAAGCTTAAAGAGCTTTCGGTAAAAAATAGTGAAGATGATTTCAAAAAGGTTGATTATAATATAAAAGAGGATAAATCTATAACAGAAGCAGAAGTTTGTAAAGTTAGGAATGGAATTTCTGCCAACTTTTTAGAACCTTATATGAGAAGACGTGACCCAGATTGTATGGTTATTGCAGATGACTATCCTACAGATAAAGAGAGATTCGAAGAAAGATTTGGAGAAAGTTTTAAAAATACCAGACAGGAAACTTTTGATTGGTTGAAGACCCAAGAATTAGTCACTTTTTTCTTTGAAGCCGGACCAGAAAATCTAAATTATCCAGTTATGGCGATAGCTCCTTCTAATGCGGGATTTTTTGCTTTTGGTTTATCTCTTTTACAGGGGATCAAAAAATTTGATAGACTAAAAGATGAGATAAAACCCAAAGGTTATATGTTTGTAGCCCCACCTTTTAGGCACACCCATTTTAATGGACAACAAGTTGTAGTTCATAATAGGCTGAAGAATAACTATGAATTATTTAGTTATAATCTTTACCCTGGACCAAGTGCTAAAAAAGGTGTATATAGTATGTTAATTAATCTTGGTGAACAAAACGAAAAAGAATGGCCAACATTACACTGTTCAGCTGTGCAAGTAATAACACCCTATGATAATAAAATTAATATTGCTTATGAAGGAGCTAGTGGAGCAGGAAAATCAGAAATGTTACAAGATATGCATCGTGAAAGAAGTGGTAGAATACTACTTGGGAAAAATACAATTACCGATGATGAGTATAAGATTACATTACCACAGGGGTGTAGTTTGCGTCCGATCGCAGATGATATGGCTGTAACTCCATCTTATCTCCAAAAAGATCAAGGTAAATTAACATTAAAAGATGCAGAGAATGCCTGGTTTGTAAGAGTAGACCATATTGATCAGTATGGGGTTGATCCACATCTAGAATCAATTACTTGTCATCCGGAAGGTCCATTGATGTTTTTAAACATTGATGCAGCACCTAATAGCACAGCTTTAATATGGGAACATATTGAAGATGAGCCGGGGAAACCCTGTCCTAATCCTCGCGTGGTTATCCCAAGGAAAAATGTGCCTGATGTTATAGAGGGCTCTGTTGATATTGATGTACGTGCCTTTGGGGTCAGGACTCCCCCTTGTACTAAAGAAAATCCTACCTATGGCATCCTGGGTTTATTTCATGTTTTACCGCCTGCTTTAGCCTGGTTATGGCGTTTAGTTTCTCCAAGAGGCTATGGTAACCCCAGTATAAATGATTCTGATGGAATGAGTTCTGAAGGAGTAGGTTCTTATTGGCCGTTTGCTACTGGTCGCAAGGTAGATCAAGCAAATATTTTATTAAAACAAATTGTAGAGTCCCCGGAAGTAAAATATATATTATGTCCAAATCAGTATATTGGTTCTTGGGAAGTTGGATTTATGCCAGAATGGATTGCAAGAGAATATCTGGCCCGTAGAGGAGGAGCTTGGTTTACTGAAGATCAGATTGAGCCTTCACGATTACCACTTCTGGGTTATACTCTAAAAGATGTAATGGTAGAAGGTCAGATGATAGAAAGAGAATTATTAAAGGTGCAAAATCAGCCTGAAGTTGGGAAAGAAGCATTTGATCAAGGAGCTAAAATATTAAGAGGATTTTTCAAAGATTATTTAAAGAATTATAATAGAGATGAATTATTGCCTTTGGGTAAGAAAATAATTGAATGCTTTTTATCAGATGGCAGTTTAGAGGAATTTATTTCCTTAATAGATTATCCTGTTATTAATGAAGAATAAATGTTTTATATGCTTAAGTGAAATCTTCAAATTATCTTTATTAATATAAAAATAGATAATGAATATTAGATTGTAAATATTCGATTAATGGGGTGGCTAATATGTTTGAATTGAATAATGTAGAATACAAAGATATTTTAAAAATAGATAAACTAAAAATTAATCAAGGTGAGATAACCTGTATAGTTGGAAGAAGCGGTGGTGGGAAATCAACGTTTTTGAAACTTTTAAATAATATGATAAGTAGTGATAATGGGACTATCAAATTTAAAGGTGAAGAAATTAGTAGTTATAACCCTATTAAATTAAGAAGAGAAGTCTTAATGTTACCCCAGGACCCTGTTATTTTTTCAGGTAATATAAGAGATAATTTTACTATAACCTTACAATATAATAATGAATATGAAATGTCTGATGAAAAATATAACCAACTTTTAAATAAAGTTGGTTTGCGTGAATTAGACCTAGATGATGAAGCAGAGAAATTATCAGGTGGAGAAAAACAAAGATTGGCATTAGCGCGCATTTTACTTCTTGATCCTGATGTATTACTTTTAGATGAACCTTCATCTGCATTAGATGAAGAAACTGAAAGGTTAATAATAGAAATGGTTGTGGATTGTATAAATGAAAAAAACGGCACTTTAGTTATGGTTACTCACTCTAAAGAGATTGCTAAAAAGTATGGAGATCGTATTATAACTATAAATGAGGGTGAACTAGATAAGATCAGTTAAGAAGGAGAGAATATGATGACAGACTCTATAATTGATATATCGATAATAAGTTTGTTAACGGCCTATATATTTGTTCTTGTCTTATTATTTATTGTAAAAAGAGAAAACATTGGACATGAGAATCAAATAATATTAGCTTCTTTTAGAATGACAGTTCAATTAGTATTAGTTGGTTATGTATTAACTTATGTATTTGAAAACCCAAATCCTTATATAACGATTTTAATCCTTTTGATTATGGAAACATTTGCAATTTTTAATATTTATTCTAGGGTTGAAAAAAAGTTATCTAGGGATTTAAAAGTGATTATAGGATTATCAATGTTTGGTGGAACTGTAATCAGTATACTATTTTTTCTATTTATTGTGATTAATATTGAACCTTGGTTTATGCCCCAATACTTCATTCCAATTTCTGGAATGTTAATTGGTAATTCAATGACCGGAATTTCCTTAGGAGCCCAAGGATTGATCACTGGAGTAAATGATAATAAAAAGGAGATAGAAAATGCTTTGATGTTAGGAGCTACTCCCAGTGATGCGACCAAAGAAATCCAAAACAGATCATTTTATAATGCAGTATTACCTACAATAAATTCTATGCTTGGGATGGGAATTGTGTTTTTACCAGGAATGATGACCGGTCAGATTTTGGCAGGTGCTGCACCCTTAACAGCTATAAAATATCAGATAGCTATTATGATGGGAATTTTAGGAAGTGTAACTTTAACTGTATATTTAATGGTTAAATGGGGGATGAAAAGTTTTTTTAATGATAGAGCACAGATTAAAATATATTAAAATTAGTCTAAATTCGGTTTTTATGTAAAAATTTGTTGACATCACTTATATATTGTGTTATATTTAATTTGTTGAGCAAAAAAAATATTAAGAAACAATGCTCAATAAAGAAATTTAGGAGGAATAAATTTTAATGACTTACACAGGTACAGTTAAATGGTTTGACGA
>Ga0207714_1000829_pt1 | contig 20938 bp, 22 predicted proteins | sample PonA232FremontCA_2_FD_187270 | JGI IMG/M metagenome (GOLD analysis project Ga0207714, IMG submission 187270) | Marine sediment microbial community from Fremont, CA, USA - Pond A23 Sediment 2 (SPAdes) | ecosystem: Environmental > Aquatic > Marine > Unclassified | place: USA: Fremont, California...
AATGGTACGGCTGGGGCAGGTCGAAGTCCGCGGGTTTGACCCCAATTTCCTCGAGGACCTCCCGGACGATATCCCCCGGTTCACCGTCGGCGAACTCCGTTTCCGTGCCGACCAGCGGGGCCGTCACGAACGCCCGATCGCGCTCGCAGTGCTTGGCCATGATATCCACCTGTTCGGCCTCGATTCGTTGCTCACGAGCGATGTCCGCGAGAGGGAAATCCGCAGGGGCGTCTTCGTCAGCGAATGCTACCACGTCACCGGCGACCGGCTCATGGAATGGCAACCCCGCTTCGAACCGTCGACTCAGAACGCGGTTGAAGACGAGCGATTGGGCTGCGTTGACGAACAATCGCTGGATGTTCTCCGGAAAGGTTCCCAGCGCTTCCTGGTAGTCCGACTCCTGGTCTGCACCCTCTTTCAGTGCGTGGAGCATCGCTCTCTCGTAGCGCAACCGTCGCGGGAACCGCTCCAGGGCCCGTTCCCAGTCTCGGGTCTCCGCGACGAACTCCCTGGCTTCCCGTGAGCTATCCGGTTCGTGTGGGCTTGGATTCCCGAGGTAGGCCATCGCGGCTGCCTCCCAGTCCCCTCGCAGGATCTCCAGGCCGACCTCGTGGGTAATCGATCGGTAACTCCCGAATCGCTGATGCCCGAAGTAGTTGGGCACGCCGGGCCGGCCGCCGAACCTGTTTTCGAGGGCCTCGGTAATCTCTGACACCCGCTCCGGCGCTTCTGGCTCCCGGACGACGATCTCGAACTCGTTGCCAAGGAGGTCGCCGAACGCGAGGCCGCGACCGGCCCGACCGAGGACCTCGATGGTTGCCCCCTCGACCGAGGGGATCAAATCCGGGTCCACCCCTCGAACAGTGAAAAGCTGCGTCGAGATCGCCCGTTTGTCCTTCGTGCCGGCCCAATCGACCCGCTCGCGACTGATCGAAAGCCGGTTCGAAAGCTCTCTCGCGAAGTCGTTGGTGTCCTGATTTCTCAGGGTCACCCGGCACACGATCCAGGGGTAATCGCCCGGATCCTCCGCGATTGGATGCCATTCGAAGTCTTCCCGCTCACGAACTCGGAAATCATCGGGCCGGGACCGGAGCCGGCCGCCAATCCCGTCGACGTCGCTCGCGTACCACTCGATCCCGGCGGCCAACTCTTCCTCGTGGGCGGGACGCATGGGGAGTCCGTTTGGGAGCCGGCGTCAAAACACGCTCGTTTACCCACGGAGGAATCCTCGTGCTTTAGCGCGGGGAGGAAGTCAAAAGAGTGAGAGGTTGCCAGTAATCCGATCGACGGCGTCCTCGCTTGCCGGGCCGACCGCCACCGTCGTCGGGGTGTCCGGATCGAGCTGCGTGCGGCCCGCGTCACGGATCAGACCAGTTGGCAGTCCGGCGTTTTTGGCCTGCTCCTGAATCTCGAACAGGGCGCGCTCCCCGTCGATGCCCAGAACGACCTTCCGTTGCCCGTCACGTTTCCACTTTTTGACGGTCGAGGCGTCGGCGTGTTCGACGGCAGAGAGGGCGGCATGGGCGACCTGGGCGGCGAGTTTTCCTGTCCCCATGTCGAGATCCGACCGGACGACGATGGCCTGTTTCATGCCACGACCGTACGGGCCCGGGGCCTTAGAGGTGACTGCTTCCACCTGGACCGGGTATTCTTAAGGCCCTCGGGGGCCGCGATACTTCCATGATCCTTTCGGATAGGGACATCCGCGCGCGGCTCGACTCGGGGGAACTGGTGGTCGAGCCCCTTGCGGATCCCGACTTGCAGATTCAGCCGGCCAGCATTGACGTCCGGTTGGGCAAGGAGTTCCTCGAGTTTCAGCGAACCAACATCCCCAGCATCCATCCCGGCAGCGAGAACCAGGTCGGGGACTACGTGAGCGAAACCGTCATCGAGGAGGGCGAGGAGTTCATCCTCCATCCAGGTGACTTCGTGTTGGGCACCACGAAAGAGCGGGTCGAGATTCCAGACGACCTCGTTGCACAGGTGGAGGGCCGCTCCTCGCTCGGCCGGTTGGCGGTCGTGGTGCATGCTACTGCAGGTTTCGTAGATCCCGGTTTCCGCGGCCGTATAACGCTCGAACTGTCGAATTTGGGCACCGCGCCGGTCGCGCTCTCGCCCGGAATGCGGATCTCCCAGATCGTCTTTACCGAACTGTCCAGTCCCGCCGACTCCCCCTACGGATCAGAGCGCGGGTCGAAGTACCAGGACCAGGGGGGCCCTGAAGCGTCCCGGATCGGCGACGACGAGGAGTTCGACCGTGGCGGGTGAGCACTCGTGAAATTTCGCGCCGAGGTCATCGTGGACTCGGTGTTGCCGACGATCAGGGTCCTCCTCGCCAGGGACCTCCGAGAGCGCGGCCTGACACAGCGAGCGGTCGCGGAGAAACTCGGCCTCAGTCAGAGTGCGGTCTCCAAGTACGCCCAGGGAACCGTCGAAACACGGCCCGAGGTCGCCGAGGACGAGCGAGTGCAGGCACTCGTCGCGGACCTCGGCCCCGGGCTGGCGGCTGGGGATATTCGCCCGGTCCAGGCGCTCGTCGAGATCGAACGGTTGCTGGCCGAACTGGGGGCGCCGGGCGACCTGATTGCGGACCTCCACGCCGAAGCGGTCCCGGAGCTCGGGGCCGTCGAGTACGACGTGGCCACGTTCGAGCCGGACGAGGACGCTCTGGAGCGCGAGCGCGTGCGAGCCTCGGTCCGGCGGGGCCTGCGAATCCTGGAGCACACCTCCGGCGTCGCGAATCTGGTCCCCCACGTCGGCTCGAACCTCGTCGAGGCCGTCGAGGGCGCGACTGACGTCGAGAGCGTTGCAGGGATTCCTGGCAGGATCATCGACGTGAACGGGCGTGTGGAAGTCCCCGGTGATCCCGCGTTCGGCGTCAGCGAGTCAGTGGGCGGCGTTCTTCTCGCAGCCCGAGCGGCTGGGAGCGACGCGCTTGCCGGATTGAACCTGGCCTTTTCCGACGCGACGCTCGAAATACTGGCCGACCTGGACCACGACGCTGCCAAGCTCGAAATCACGGATCAAGACCTCGAATCAGCCGTCGAGGCCGCCGTAGAGGATTCCCCGGAGGCCACCGTGCTCTACCATCGGGGGGCGGTCGGCGTCGAACCGATCGTGTACGTACTTGGCCCTTCGGCAGTGGCTGTCGCTCGGGTTGCTCGTGATGTCGCAGAGCGCCGTCGCGAGGCCTAACTACGTCCCCGATTTTCCCTACTCGCTGTCAAAATTCCCGCGGAGCTGTGCTTCGGCCGCTTCGAGCGTGGCCGCTGGATCGAACTCCTCGAGAATACGCTCCCAAGCTTCCAGTCCCGCTGGCTCCAGGTCCTCGGCATGGCTTTTGATTCCCGGAATCGCCCGGATGATGTTGTCCACGATCGGAATCGGGGCGACCTGCGCGGACCGCGAAAGCGGGTTCAGATCGATCACGATTTCGGTTTTTCCCATTTCTTCCAGCGCCTCTGCCCGGTCGCCGTCCTCCAGGGGCACGAGGACCACGTCGGCGCTGTAGATCCCGTCCCGGTCGACCTTGGCTCGTTCGTGGGAGAGTCCCGGTATTCTGGCGTCGGCCGCCAGGCCTTTGACCTCCTGCGCACCGTGTTCCCGCAGATGGGCTGCGATGGCTTCCATCCGGGAATCGGACCGGTTGAAGAGGTTGACTTCGAGATCGGCACCTGTTGCTTCCGCGAGTTCCACGATCGCATCCGGCACCAGGGCCGCGACGTTGCCGTTCACACTTAAGACGGGCTGTTCGCCAGCCAGGAGGGCTGCCGCAGCGGCTCGTTCCGCTCTGTCGGCACTGGGGATGGTCCGTTCACCCAGCAGATAATCGAAGGCCTCCCCTCGCCCCTGGGCGATCAGGCCCTGGCGACTCGTGATCCCGGCCTCGACGCCCGCCTCGATTCGATGGCGAGTAAGGAGGGAATCGTGGCGGGGATGATCTTCGGGGATCTCATGCTCCGCGGTCATAACGCGGCGTATGACGGGGCCGGGGAAAAACTTCGCTACTTGCGGAGCCTGGCGCCACAGGAATCGATCGCGGAGACAGATGGATTATAGCCAGCATCGCTGAGCGCATGCCCGAAGCCGAACACTGTCTCGCCGAGCATCGCCATCGAGGCCGCGCCGCCCCGCTCTTCGACGGCCGTGAGGATCGTTTCGATTCGGGGGGTCGCGAGGCCGACGTCGGCCGTGAATTGTTGGGCTGCGGTCATGACCCGCTCCCGAGTGGGTTCCGCTTCGAGCGCGGCAAGGGCTTCGGTTCCGGCCTCAGTTATCTCCTCGGGACGGTCCTCCAGAACCTCCGGCGTCGATAGTTCGTCGAGCGCCATGTACTCGACGCGGCCAGTTCCCGGAATCGCGTCGAGGTTGCCGTGTGGTGGTGCGCCTGCCTGCAACCGAAGGACGATCCCGCCTCTTGCCTGACCGACGACGTCGCCAAGCCCCGTTCCGGCGAGCACGTCTGCGACGTGAGCGATACGAATCAGTTCGTTCTCGCCTCTCGCCAAGTCGAAGGTTTCGTTGGCAGCGAGAGCGGTTCCCAGGGCCATTCCGCCGGAGAGTCCGAACCCTCTCCCGACCGGGAGGTCGGTTTCGACCTCGACGTGTGCCGTTCGGTCGAGCGCTTCGAGCACCCGGTTCACCGATTCGACCGCCGTATCGGTGCCATCGAGGGTGACAGTCGTCTGCTCGGACGGCGCAACCGTTACTTCGATCCCGTCAGCGAGCGTGAAGCCGGCCCCTCGCGAACCAGTCCGGGCGGGATCGTCGGTCCTGTCGACGGTGAACAACCCGGTCACGTGACCGGGGACGAAGGCCGTGGCGGCCCCCGGCATTCCTTAGGGCGAGAGCCGCTTGCGGTCCCGCGGGAAGAGGACGGCCTCGCGGATGTTGTCGAGGTCGAGCATGGTCACCAGGAGGCGTTCGGCCCCCATCCCCCAGCCAGCGTGGGGCGGCATCCCGTACTTGAACATCTTCGTGTAGTATTCGAAGGCTGCCGGATCGAGACCCTGGGCCTCGAAACCCTCGACGAGTTCTTCGTAGCGGTGCTCGCGCTGCCCGCCGGAGACCAGTTCCATGCGGGGGTGGTTCAGGTCGAAGCCGGTCGAGACGTCCGGATCGTGGTCGGTGTCCTTGATGTAGAAGGGCTTGACTTCAGAGGGCCAGTTGGTGATGAAGTAGTGACGGCCGATCTCCTCGCCGAGGGCCTTCTCAGCTTCGGTCGGCAGGTCGTCGCCCCAGGTGAGCTGTTCGTCGACGACGCCCGTGGCGTTGGCCCGCTGGATCGCCTCTTCGTAGGTGATCCGGGGGAAGTCCTCCTCAGGGATGGAGAACTCCTCGGCCAGACCCAGGGTCTCCAGCTCATCGGCACACTCCTCCTCAACGCGGCTGTAAACCGAGCGGACGAAGGTTTCGGCTGCATCCATCGCCTCGTCGGCGTCGATAAAGGCGCTCTCGAAGTCGATCGAGGTTGCCTCGTTGAGGTGTCGGGGGGTGTTGTGCTCCTCAGCGCGGAAGATGGGGCCGATTTCGAAGACCCGCTCCAGTCCGGAGGCGGCCAGCAACTGCTTGAAGAGCTGTGGGGACTGGTTCATGAACGCCTCGCGACCGAAGTAGGTGATCGGGAACAGTTCGGTTCCCCCTTCTGTCCCAGTCGCGACGATTTTCGGCGTCGTGATCTCAGTGGCGCCCAGGTCGCGGAACGTGTCCCGTGCGGCGTCCAGGAGGACGCTGCGGATCTCGAAAATCGCGCGGGTCTCATCGCGGCGGAGGTCGAGGGTCCGGTTGTCCAACCGGGTCGAGAGGTCCGCACCGACCTTGCCGGAGGGGTCAAGCGGAAGCTCGGGGTCGGCCGCGGCGACGACTTCGACGGTCTCCGGGACGACTTCGACGCCAGTCGGCGCGCGGTCCTCCTCGAAGACCTCGCCTTCGACTTTCAGGACGCTCTCACGATGCACCGAGAGGGCCCGATCGACGAGTTCGTCGGCCAGTTCGTCCTTCTCGAACTTGACCTGAATCCGGCCGGTTCGATCCCGCAAGATGAGAAAGGCGATGCCGCCGAGGTCCCGTACCTCGTGGACCCACCCGGCGATGGTCGCGTCCATGCCGGGTTCGGCGTCCGCTGCATGTGTTCGGTTTCGCATAGAGAACTATAATTCCCGGACCGCTCTTAAACGCCCGTATTTTGACCCGTCAGGTCAGGCTTCTTTGGCGCCGCGAACCGTGGCTTCGACGGCCTCGACGCCTTCCTCGTGGACCAGATCGCCGACGACGACCACGTCCGCGACCGCTCCCATCGTCGCCGCAGAGTCGTAGTCGTGGATGCCGCCACCGTAGAACAAGGTCGCGTCGTCGATCGCGTTCGTGGCCGTTTCCACGATTTCCGGGTCGCCGAACGTTCCAGAGTACTCGAGATAGACGATCTCCTGCCCGAACAAGTGTTCGGCGATCGAGGCATAGGCACCCACCTCCTCGGCGTCGAGATCGCAGTTCGCTTCAGTGTACTCCGCCACTGAGGCTTCGGGGTTCAAGACGACGTAGGCTTCCGTGTGGGTTCGGTCCCACTCCACGTCGTCGAGTCGGGCCCACTCCTTGTGGGCACCCGTGATCCAGAACGGATCGCCCGCGTTGAACACGGTCGGGATGAGGTAGCCGTCCAGCCCCGGGTCCTCAATGACGACCCCGGGATTCGACGGTTCCTGGAAAAGCGGCACGTCGTATTCCCGGCAGGCAGAGACCACCCGCTCCATCTTCTCTTCGGTCATGCCCGTCGTGCCGCCGATTTCGATCGCATCGGTGCCGCTCGTACAGATGTCTTCGAAGGTGTCACCCGCAACGAGGTCCTTGTCGGGATCGACCTTGAGGACGTGATCCCACTGTGTCCACGGCCCGCTCATGGGTCAATCGACAGTGGGCCGGGCTAAAACGGCTTCGCTTCCACGCGGTTAATTGTGGATGCCCATCGCCTCGATCTGTTCCTGGTAGCGATTCCGAATGGTAACTTCCGTTACCTGAGCGACGTCGGCGACCTCACGCTGGGTCTTTTTCTCGTTACAAAGCAAAGAGGCGGCGTAGATTGCGGCGGCGGCATACCCGGTCGGGGATTTTCCGGAGAGAAGCCCCTTCTCGGCTGTGGTTTCGATAATTTCGTTGGCCTTCGACTGGACTTCTTCGGTGAGTTCGAGTTCGGAGCAAAAGCGGGGGACGTACTTTTTCGGATCGACCGGTTTCATTTCGAGCCCGAGTTCCTGTGAAATATAGCGATAGGTGCGACCGATCTCCTTCCGTTCGACCCGCGATACCTCCGAAATTTCTTCCAGACTACGGGGGATGCCCTCCTTCCGACAGGAGGCGTACAGGGCGGACGTGGCCACGCCCTCGATGGAGCGGCCACGTATCAGGTCCTCCTTCAGAGCCCGCCGATAGATGACCGAAGCCACCTCGCGTACCGATCGGGGGACCCCCAGTGCGCTCGCCATCCGATCGATCTCGGACAGGGCAAACTGGAGGTTCCGTTCGCCAGCGTCCTTCGTTCGGATCCGTTCCTGCCATTTCCGGAGTCGATGCATCTGGCTTCGCTTCTTCGAGGAAATCGACCGCCCGTAGGCGTCCTTGTCCTTCCAGTCGATAGTGGTCGTAAGCCCCTTGTCGTGCATCGTCTGGGTCGTTGGGGCCCCCACCCGGGACTTCTCTTGGCGCTCTTGATGGTTGAACGCGCGCCACTCGGGACCGGGATCGATCTTCTCCTCTTCGAGAACGAGCCCGCACTCGTTGCAGACGAGCTCGCCGCGATCGGAGCTTTTAACCAGATCCTCGGAGCCACATTCAGGACACTCCCGTACGTCCTCTTTTGACTCCTCGGTCTCGGCCGCTTGTCGCTCCCGCTGGCGGGTGGACCGTGTCATCGCATTTTTATAGTAGTAGTCTGGACTGCCTTAAGGCCGTCGCCTCCATCGTTACCTTCGGTGAGCAACAGATTGGAACATACCGACGGTATATTTCCCGTTATACGGGGCTTACGGGCGGTTTCCGGCGGCCGTATTCGAGGCATACTTGTACGAGAAGGGCTGACCGTATGACCATGCCGGTGCTTTCTTGTGACGTGGAAGCCGCACGCGAGGAACTCGAGGCTGCGGGGGCCCAGATCACCCCCGGAAAGACCGAGCACGAGCGGTATCACGCTGATCTTGGGGACGCTCACGCCGTCGCGTACGAGGACAGTCTGGTCGTCCAGGGCAAGCGTCCGGTCGACATCACGTCGGTGATCGAAGGGGGGTCAGGCAGGCGAGTGCACCTCTATTTCGACGGCGCCTGCCGCGGCAATCCCGGCCCCTCGGCCATCGGATATGTATTGATTGACGGGGACGGCATCGTTGACGAAGGCGGTGAAACGATCGGCCACGGGACGAACAACCAGGCCGAATACCAGGCCCTCATTCGGGGGCTTGAGGTGGCCCAGCAGTACGGCTACGACGAGATCGAGATCCGCGGGGACTCAGAACTGATCGTCAAACAGGTCAAAGGCGCCTGGAACACGAACGATCCCGAACTGCGGGAACACCGGATCGAGGTCCACGAACTGCTCGTAGAGTTCGACGAGTACTCGATCACTCACGTCCCCAGAGAAACCAACGATCGGGCCGACGAACTGGCAAACCAGGCCCTCGACGATGCCTGACCTGCCAGCGGCGGTCGTCGAAACGGCCCGGGCGATGTCACGGGTCCTGCGAAGGGGCACCCACGACGATCCGGAACGGATTCGCCGGCGCCGGGACGAACTGCTTTCGAGGTACGGGTACGCTGCCCGCGTCCGTGAGTCCGACACCGGCCCTGTGCTAGTGTGTTATCCCGAAACCTGGATCGAGGACGGCACGCTTCAGCTCGAAAACCTGGAATCAACCGAGAACGCTGTCGAGCGACCGTTGAACACGAGCCTGGAGGAGGAAGGCTGGGAGGCTATCGCCGACCACAATCGGGACGTCGCGGCGATGGTGCGCAGGCGGTTTGGAAAGATCCATGGCGCGAACGCGGAGGCCTTCGGGACCTACATGGCCAATCATCACGGGGCCACTGTCGAAACCGCGACAGCGGAACATGTCGAAACGTTTCTCGAGGAGTACTTCCCCCGAAACGCCTGGCCCACCGAAGCGCAGCAAAACGCCGTCGAAACGTCCATTCGGCACCTCTTCGAGATCGTCGACGAAGCGTATCCCCTCGACTAACGGGAGACGCTGAAACACCGGAAACCCACAGTCCAAAAGATCCGACTTCGAGTCGACTTACTCGGTTGATTCGATGACCGACTCGACGAACTCCTCCCGCTCCGCGTCCGTGGCGAAGTGTTCGAGCGAGAAGCGGATGTCGTCACGGACGGCTTCGAGGCCCTCGTCGGTGAGCCCGTACTCGTTGGTTCGCTTGTCGAGTGCGCTCTTTTCGACGAAGCCCGCTGAGACCAGATCGTCGAGGTTCGGGTACAGCCGGCCGTGGTTCACTTCGTCGTCGTAGTAGGCTTCGAGTTCGCGCTTGATCGCGAGCCCGTAGCGTGGCTCCTCGGCGAGGACCGTGAGAATGTTCTTCTGAAATGCCGTCAACTCCCGTGCTGCAGGCACTGCAACTGAACTTCCGTCTGACATAGGGGAGCGAAAGCGAGTTAGTCATTTAACCCTTCTCAAACGCCCTCCCACGGCGACTCGAAACAGAAAAATCTATGCGGGCGACCACAACAGGGGTGTGTATGACGAACCTCTTCGAGGACCTAGAGACGGGACCGAACCCGCCGGAGACGATCCACGCCGTCATCGAGTGTCTCAAAGGCGAACGGAACAAGTACGAGTACGACAAGGACATTCCCGGCGTCGTCTTGGACCGCGTTCTTCACAGTAACGTCCACTACCCCGGTGACTACGGCTTCATCCCGAAGTCCTACTACGACGACGGCGATCCGTTCGACGTGCTCGTCCTCGTCGAGGACCAGACGTTCCCTGGCTGCGTGATTGAGGCCCGGCCGATCGCCCTCATGCGGATGGACGACGACGGCGAGAAAGACGACAAGGTCCTCGCAGTGCCGGCCGAGGACCCCCGCTACGATCATTACGAGGACCTCGAAGACGTCCCGCAGCAGACCCTCGACGAAATCTCCGAGTTCTTCGAGACCTACAAGAATCTGGAGCCGGGCAAGGAAGTCGAAACGCTGGGATGGGAGGACCAGCAAGCCGCCTACGACGCCATCGAACACGCACAGGAACTCTACGAAGAAGAGTTCGAGTAGGGGCCGTCCCCGGATTCTTTCGTTGCTGTATAACCGAGAAGCATCACCGGCTGGGCCCCCGATAGGTTATGCGTATGGGTAATTTCTTGAGGGTCCATAGCATAGTAGTAATCGTGATGGCAGCCCGACCAGAGCGAGCCGGTATCCAGCATCTCACTGTGGTACCGACCAACTACGAGCCAGACCTCGAGTCAGAGCACGAGCAGTCCGGTCAGGACTCGAACGCCGATAATTAACGCCGTAGCGTACCTTCTGTCGCGGGCGGATACGAAACTTCTTGGGCATCAAACCGATACACCCGGGTGTATATGGGACTGTTCGACCGGTTACGCGGGGACGACGGTCCGCGCGTGGCGTTTCTTGGCATCGACGGCGTCCCGTGGTCGCTCATCGAGGACAACCCGGATCGATTCCCGAACCTCACGGCGCTTGCCGAGGAGGGAGCCGCCGGCCCGATGGAAAGCATCGTGCCGCCGGAATCAAGCGCTTGCTGGCCGGCGCTCACGACCGGCGTGAACCCAGGGAAAACTGGGGTGTACGGGTTCCAGGATCGGGAAGTCGGGTCCTACGACACCTACGTTCCGATGGGCAATGACGTCCAGGCAAAGCGGCTCTGGAGCCGGGTCCAGGACGCCGGCCGGGACACGACTGTGATGAACGTCCCGGTGACGTTCCCGCCGGACCGCGAACCGACGCGGATGGTGTCCGGATTCCTCTCTCCCTCCGTCGAGAAGGCGGCCGTGCCGGAGTCCTTCGCCGACGAACTGGAGTCGATGGGATACCGGATCGACGTCAACGCGAAGTTGGGCCACGAAGCTGACAAGTCTGACTTCATCGAAGATGCCCACGAAACGCTCGACGCCAGGTACGAGGCCTTCGAGAACTACGTGACGGGCGAGGACTGGAACCTGTTTTTCGGCGTTTTCATGACGACCGATCGGGTGAATCACTTCCTCTTCGAGGACTACGAGCGCGACGGAGAGTACCACGACGAGTTCCTCGACTTCTACGAAACCGTCGACGAGTACCTGGGCGACCTTCGGGACAAACTGCCCGATGACGCCACGATGGTCGTGGCGAGCGATCACGGGTTTACCACCCTCGATTACGAGGTCCACCTGAACGCCTGGCTCAAGGAAGAAGGCTGGCTGTCCTACGCGAGTGACGACCCCGAAGACCTCTCTGACATCGACGACGAGACGACGGCGTACTCCTTTATCCCCGGTCGATTCTACGTCAACCTCGAAGGGCGGGAACCACGTGGCTCTGTTCCGGAGTCCGAATACGAGTCGGTGCGGGACGATCTCAAAGCGGCCATCGAGGATCTCACCGGCCCGGACGGCACACCAGTCGTCGAGCGGGTCCTCACGAAAGAGGAAGCGTTTTCGGGCCCCCACGACGACATCGCGCCGGATCTGGTTGCGATCCCCAACGACGGCTTCGACCTGAAGTCCGGGTTTACGGATCACGACTCGGTCTTCGATTCCGGTCCGCGGAACGGTATGCACACCTTCGAGGAAGCCACGCTTTTGATCGACGATCCGGACCTCTCGATTCCTGCCGAGACGAATCTGTTTGACCTGACGCCGACGATTCTGGACCTCCTAGAAATGGACTTCGATCGCAGCGACTTCGACGGCGAGAGCCTGCTGGAGGCGTAGGTTTATCCCGGAGTACCGGTCCAACTCCCGCCGATGCCAGAGCGACGGCGGCTCGAAGACCGAGTAGCGGCCCTCGAACGGCGACTCGATGCGTCGGTGCAAGACAAAGCGTCTGCTGGGGAGAGCGGGCGACAGAATTCTACGAGTCCTGATTCTGCGGCCCTGGCCGAACGGATCGACGATCTCGAAGCAACGATTGCGGACCTCGAAGCGGGACTCGAAGCGCTTCGCGGCTACGTCGGCTCGATCGACCACGTCAACGAATCGGTCGAACGACGGGCCGATGCAGCCCTCGCTGCCGTCGAACGCCTCGAAGCCGCGCCGAAGACGCCCCCGCCGATTGCCACGGCGAGTACGAACACGGGGGATGAGACCGAGACAGACCCCTCTGAAACAGATTCAGAGACGACTGGTTCCGATTCGGACCCCGGGTTGCTCGACCGCGTCAAAAACCTGCGATGATACTTCGGCTGCTACTGGCGGTTATCTTAGCCGGCGCGCTCGTTGCGGCCTCGATGCCGATGATCGAAACGGCCCAGCGGGCACAGGTCGAGGGCGACCTCGAACTGGCTATCGAGGACATCGAAGCGGCGACGGGGGACCTTCGTCGGCATAGCGATCCCGTTCCGCTTGGTGTCCCGTCGGCCAGGCGAACGGTTTCGATCACGATTCCGCCCCAAGCATCGGATGCGGGCTTGACTATCGGGCCTTCGTCTGACTCCTCGACCACCACCGAGACGCGCCTGCTCGGTACTGCGAAAGGGAAGCTCGCGAAAGAAACGGTTCTGGAAACACCGCTCCGCCCGATCGGACCGGATGGATCAGTGGCGTGGAACGACTCGGTAACGCTTCGTGACTCTGCCGACCTGACCCTCCGCTACCGAACGGTCGGCGGTCGGGACGTGATAACCGTCGCGAGGGTTCAAGTACGGTGACAGATCCATCCGGGCGTATGTTTGGTCGCTCCGAGTCCGAACCCCCGGATTGTGGTTGCACTTGGTCGATTTCTGGCCAGTCTCTGCAGGTCGCGGCATCTGAGTGCCCGGCAAACGGTGACCTCGCCGAGAGCGAAGCGTGTCGGCACACGGTGATCGAGGCGATCGGTCGTTCGAAAATCGACACGGTCGTCATCACCGCGGGCGGCGTCGATCGGATCTACGAGGGGACCGCTGTAGAACGGCTTCGAGCGGCCGCGGAATTCAGCTCCATCGTTGCCGGTCGAGCAGAACGATTGGCATCGCTTGCTCGACGCGATCCAATTCAGGCTGCAAAAGAGGCCAGCGGTCGTGCCGGAGTGGTCGGTGAGGCCGCTGCTGAGACTGGGTTCGAGGAGTGGGCGGACGCGGCTGGCTACACCACCGATTTAGCGCACTACAGAGTTCCGTCGATTACTGCGAGCTACCTCGACCTCCAGCCCCCAGAAGGGGCCAGCCTCCGTGAAGCACGAGTCATCGATTCAGGAGCGACCGTCCGAATTTATGACGGTTCGACCGACCGGCCGATCTATCAACTCGAACCGCTCGAATACACCCTCGGGGACGCTGCGCTGGAACGGCTCGCCGAAGCGAAGGCTCGCCTGGTGTCGACGGACTCTATGTCACCTCCCGACCATCGATCGGCAGTCGCGGTCGTTGCCGATGAGGACACGCCGGTCGATACCCTCACTCGCGTCTTGCGGAAACATACGGCCGGCTACGGTGTTATGGAGGACCTGTTCAGCGACCCGCAACTGTCGGAGGTATTCGTCAACGCGCCGGCCAGCGAGAACCCGCTTTTTGTACGTGCAGGCGGAGAGGCACTCAAGACGAACCTCACGCTCGGGACGCTCGGGACTGATCGTCTCGCTGCCGGCCTTCGAACCGAAAGCGGCCGGGCGTTTTCCAGAGCCGCACCGACGATCGACGCGAGCCTCTCGTCTATCGGAACTACCGATTCGGTTCGGGTGGCGGGGGTCAGGGAGCCGGCGAGCGAGGGGTATGCCTTTGCCCTGCGAGCTGAGGGCACCGATCGCTGGCGATTACAACGACTCGTCGACAACCGAACGCTGAGTCCCGCGGCTGCAGGCCTTCTCTCGGTGGCGATGGCCCGCGGCGGCGCACTGCTGATCGCCGGGCCCCGCGGCGCGGGAAAGACCACGATGGCGTCCGCGCTTCTGTGGGAACTCCCGACTGAAACTCGCTTGCTCGCGATCGAAGACACCCCTGAACTCCCGGTTCGGGCCCTCCAGGATGCCGGCCGGGACGTCCAACGGCTCGAAGCGGCTGCTGGCCCGGAGGCCGCCGTCGACCCCGCGACGGCCCTTCGGACTGCACTCCGCTTCGGCAACGGCGCACTCGCCGTCGGAGAAGTGCGCGGCGAGGAAGCCTCGGTCCTGTACGAGGCCATGCGGGTGGGCGCTGCGAGTGACACAGTTATCGGGACGATTCACGGTGACGGGTACGAGGGGGTTCGAGAACGGGTGGTCGCCGATCTCGGTGTCCCCGCGTCGTCCTTTGCCGCGACTGACCTTCTCGTGACGCTCAACCCGACCGAGGCTGGGAAACGAGTGACAAAAATCGAGGAGGTGACGGCCGATGGGAGTGCGTTGCTCTACGAATACGACGGGACATCCCTCGAAGCGACGCCCCGACTGGCACGAGGGAACAGTCGGTTGGTCGCGTCGCTCACGGGCCCCGGCCAGCGGTACGCCGATACGATGGAGAAAATCGAGACCCGAGCAGCGACGTTCGAGCGCTCGTCGTTACACAGTGGGGCCACCGGGAAGGAGGGAGTCGTGAATGGCTGAGCGAGTCGATCGGTGGCACGAGCGGCTTCGAGCTCGCGTCTCATTTTCGATGATTTCGCCCTGGTTGGCGGCGTGGGTCGAGGAGTTCGCCAGGAACCGGGCCGTCGGCCGCGCTCCCGAGCTGCTTGCGTTTTCTATCCTGCAGTTGACGCTCACCCCCTCGCTCGAACGAGCCGCCGATTTTGCGACTGAGGCGGTCGATGGGCGATTGAGTACCTCGCTCACAGCCCACCGACTCGGGACCGTCTCCGGTGCCAGGGCATTCGAAGCGTTTGCGGCCGAGTGGGCCAAGCAGGACCGATCTATCCGTCGCGCGGTGACTCTCATGACCGTCGCCATGGACGCTCCAGCGGATCGGCGAGCCGAAACGCTCGAAGATGCGCTCGGGGCCGTTCTCGAGGGGGCACGGAGGCGGGTCGTCGAGTTTTCGACGGCCATTCGCGGGCCGGCGATGGGTATCTATGCGTTCGGCGTCATGCTCCCGCTCGCATTGGTTGGATTGCTTCCGGTGCTTGCCGCCTCGGGCGGCGGCGTTTCCATGCTGGCGCTGGCTGTCATCTACGACGGCCTCATTCCGGCTGGGTTAGCAGTCAGCGGACTCTGGTTGTGGGCCCGCCGGCCGGCAGTGACAGACGTGGCTTTCGATACCGAGGTTCTGAAGCACGCCCGACGGCCAATTCTTGGCCTCGGCGTGATGGCGGGCGCGGCCGTCATCGCTTGGATCGGGGCCACGGTGGTTGCCCCTGACTGGGTCGCGCCAATCGTCAGTCCCGGGGTCGGTGTCGGGGTGGGAACCATCCTATTGCTCCAACCGGTAATCGAGGCCCAGAACCGTCTCGACCGTCTCGAAGAGCGCTTGCCTGACGTGCTGACGATCGTAGGTCAACGACTCTCCGAGGGCGAACCCGTAGAAACGACGATCGATGCCGTTGCCAAGCGTTTTGAGGGGCCGGTGGGGCAACTTCTCGCGCGTGGAGTCAGCCGGCAGCAGCGCTCGGGAGACCCAATCGACCGATCGTTCCTGGGCCCCGACGGCCTCCTCCAGAGTGTACCGAGCCAACGGACCGCCGTCGCTCTCACACTCGTGATGTCGGCGGCCGAGTATGGTCCTTCCGGTGGGGCGACACTCCTTCGAGTCGGGGAGTATCTCGAAGCCCTCATCGAGGTCGAGCAGGAGGCTCGACGGGAACTCTCACAGACAACGAGCACCCTCAGGCAGACGGCAATCGTTTTCGCCCCTGCAATCGCCGGCGTAACGGTAGCCCTGGCCACTGGGATGGGCGCTGTCGATGGGTCCGGTCAGGCCCTGGACGTTGCGTCCCTGGGGCAGGTCATTGGAGTATACGTGCTCTTGTTGGGCGTCGTGCTTCCCTCCCTCGCGGTCGTTTTGGCGCGCGGATTTGCGCCGGTTCGAATGGCCTACCGGAGCGGCATCGCGCTCTCCGTGGGGGCAGTGGTCTATCCACTCTCTTTTCTCGCGGCACGCACCCTGGTGTACGTTTAAGTAGTAACGTCGGTCCAACCAGGCCCATGTTTGGCCCACCGGCTGACACGCCCTGGCTCTGGGTCGGATTGACGCTCGGATCGGCGGTCATGCTGAGTGTCGTATTGGGCGTTCCGACCGCGGCGCCGCAAGCGGATCGAGTGGCAACGACGATCGACGAGGTCGCCGTTTCCGACGGCGGTCAGGCCGAAATCGAACTTCGGGCTGAAGCAGTTCGAATTGGCCAGGAAAGCATTGGTCTCCGCGGCCCCGGCGGCCGATCCCATGCAAGCTTCAAATATGGGCCTGTCACCCCTGTCGTACAAGGAACCAAGCTGGCAGCGGTGCTTGCCGGCCAGCCGCCAGAAACGGTCTTCGAAACCCCTGGCGAGTTCAAACGAGCCCTCTACTGGGCCGATCGGCGACGGCCCGACTGGCAACCGGCTGGAGCAACAGTCCGAGTCAAACAGGTCCACTACGAGGAGGTGAACGGTGTTCTCGTCGGGACGTAGGGGCCAAGTACAGCCCCTGCCAGCGCTTTTGGCCCTCGCGGTGTTCGCGATCGGTCTCTCGCTTTACGGCGTATCGTTCGCTGGGATATCCCTCGGGACTGGACCGGAGATAACTGATGCGACGATGACCCAGATCCGGACACAACTTCGTGACGGGACTGTTGTGGTTCCCGACCGGATGGACCAATTGGATGGCGCCGTTTCTTCGGACCTTTCGATTACGCTCAGAGCCGCTGACCGAACCTGGCACTGGGGCGCACAGATCAACTCTCCCCAGCGGACGCGTCGGGCCCACGTCCTCGTTCGAACGGACGACGGAGAGGTTCCAGGGATTCTTCGGGTGGATGCATGACCGATGATCGAGGGGTCAGCACGCCGATCGACGCGATGCTAGGGCTCCTTCTCATCGGGATCGCCGCTGGAGTCATTACGATGGGGTCGCCAGCACCGCCCCCTGATCCGCCGGCGGAAGTGCAACCGGCGATCCTTGGAAGCACAACGTCGGTGGCCTTCGAAACGGAGGAGGGCCACTGGACGGTTCGAGAGACTGTGGGCGGCCACGTCGCCGACGCTTCGCTTGCGGACGACGATCGATCGCCAAAGGAGCGCGCGTACCGCGAGGCTGTCCAGGCTCAGATTTCGGCCATCGTCACCGAGCACGGGTTTCACGTGCAGGTAATCGGTTATTGCCGGGGTCCTGAGGACGCTGATCCAATTGTCGCTGGGAAAACTCCACCACCGGACCGTCCCGTTCGAGCGACGACCTATGACCTCGCCCCGTACACCCGGAACGGAACTGAACGGAAACCGGTAGTCGTTCTCCGACGGTGGTCGCCATGAGCTTCGTGGCAGACCGTCGTGGCCGAGTCCCTTTTGCTTTCATTGGGGCATTGTTGCTCCTCACGAGTTCGCTGTACGTCGTTTCGCTGACCCCGCCTCCGGCGTCCGAACCGATCGCCGAGGAGCTCTCCACGGACGCAAAACTCGAAGCTCGGTTGGCCCTCGACGCGGCGATTCGGGACGCGGACCGCCGCGCTGGAGAGAATCCGGTGCTGGAACCGAGCGAGTCGGGCATCGGTGCGGTCATCTCCGAATCGGATCCCCACAAGAGCGCCTTGAAACTGCGAATTGCGAGTGGAGCCAGACGGGCGCTCAATGGAACGACGACGAGTCGTGACGGTGTCACCGCACGGGTTTCCATGCCATCGATAACGGACCAGGAATCCGCCCGGCAGGCGATCGAAAACGTGTCGATTCGGCAAGTCTCCCCAAAGCGATATCGGGTGCGTATCGAGGGGATCGCCATCGAGGTAACCCGACACGAGCGGCCCGTCGATCGCTCGGTCTACAATGCGACCGTGACGACGGCGTTGCCATCCCTCGAACTCCACGAGCGAACGACCCGGTACGAACGCCGTGTCAACGCTGATCTGACCGAGCCCGGTCTCTCGCGTGACATCACCGCGAGATTGTTCCCAATCGTCTGGATGCGAGGGTATGCACAGTACGGTGGGGCACCCATCCAAAACGTCCTCGCAAACCGGCACGTCGAAGTGATGGCAAACGACGCGCTGTTGGCCCAGCAAGCGGCCGTTTTCGGGACCGAAGATCCTGCAGGTCGCAACGCCACACGGCAGGCCGCAGCCGACGTCGCAACGCGGGATCTATTCAAAGGTGCTGAGGAGACCGTGAAGGCCCAACTCAGCTCTCCCCAGGGCGAGCGGACGGGAGCGGGTGAGCCGAGTGGGGCCCCAAACGTCCCGGTCCCGAGCGTAGTCGATAGCAAACAAACCGTCGACGCAAATCACACCGTCGACGCCGTCTATCTCGACTACCTCGAGGGAACGGACGGGCGGAGTCTCGAGGAAACAGTCGACGCGGTCTATCGCGCCGCCGTTCGGCTCGATTCAGCGTCGACGCGGATCGATACGGAACGGGAGGAGTTCGGCACTCGCCCGGAAAATGGGACCTACCTCTTCGACTATTCGAATACGGAACGGTGGCTCGCTGGCGGTGAGTGGCACGACGGTCACGGGTCGACTCTCAGGACGTATCGCGGGCGGGTCGTCGAAGAGACGGTGACGACGGACTACTGGGCCGGCAACAACACCCTAGCGACAACCCAAACGGTGGTCCGGCGCACCTATCGGGTCCGATTGTCGCTTCGCTATCGATATCGGCCTCCGGGAATCGCCCCTGATCGTCCCATCAGCCACGACCCCTTCGGGGCCGAGGCCCAGGATCGGTTACGATCGGCGGGGACGGATGCAGTACTCGCAAATGGAGGCGTTGAGGAGCGAACGGTTGGGGCTGTACAGGGCTCGGGTGGAACGTCCTGGAAAACTGTCGACATCGAAGCACCGCCGGCTGTCCTGCAGCAGGTGACCCGGGAAACTGCGGCACTCCGCAAGGAAACCCGGACAACGTCGGTCACCGTTGAGACACGATCCGTGGCGAGTTCGGCCAATCCGGCGACCGAGTTGGCCAGTGCCATTCGAAGCGATCGTGACCAGTTGCTCGACCCTCCAACCCGGTACGACGGGGTTGCTGACCGGGCCGAAGCGGCAGCCCGACAACGGTACCTCGAACGCGTGACTGACCGGCTCGACTCTCGAACGCCGATGATACACCGCGCTCAGAACGCCCTGTCGGACCGGTTAGCGTCTCAGATGGTGCCGACCGAGGCGCCAGCCCGATCGACGCCCGCCGAGGAGTCTTATGTCGCCGACGTAGACGGCGGGCCCGTCTATCTCTCGGCCGATCCGCCTGACGGCTCCGAGCCGCCGCTCTCCGCTCGGAACGTGAACCTCTTTACCGTCCCCTACGGTGATGCAGCCGATGCCGTCGCCGACAGCGTGGACGCCGGTCAAACGGGCGCGTCGATGCGAACCGCCGCCCAGACCCTCGCAGTGCTCGGAAAGCGGGGCGTCGGTGATACCCACGACCGTCGGCGGCTACGCCGGGACCTTAGAGACGCCGTGGGGGCTGCGGCCGACGAATATCGATCCGTCCTCTCACCTGCAGTGGGGGTCGAACGGGCCGATCGGCTGGTACGGAACGCGGTCCAGGAGCAACCGAATCTGGCCGCTCGCGCGCTCGCAGTCTCGAATGGGGAACTGGCCCGCTCCATCGCTGCCGACCTTCCGCGAGACCTCTCCCAAACGGAGCGGGATCGGCTCCGGGTGGCCTTGCGGGTGGCGACGACGGAACAGCGAAATGACCGGGAGCTTCAGGTTTCGGAATCGCTCGTGGATGAAGCCCGGCAATCGGTCGAATCGGGCGCCGCACCACTGGTCTCGGAATCCTGGAAAGCCGCCGGGACCGAGGCGGGCAAAGCGGCCTGGGAAAAAGGGACCGGCGAATCGGTCGGGAGTCTCCCCGCGGGCCTCCCGCTCTTGCCAATGCCGAGTGCCTGGTATGCGACCGCCAACGCGTGGACCGTTTCCGTCGAAGGGGAGTACGAACGGTTCACAGTTTCGACCAGGCGGGCCGCACCTGGCCGCGAGAGTGACGGGACAGTCGAGTACGTTCGAGAAGCCGACGTCGTCGCGGCGGATATCGATACCGACGGAATTGACGAACGGCTGGGACGAAACGAGCCGGTCGCGTTCAGTGCTCGGACCGGCGTGGTCATCGTGGTCCCGCCTGGCGGAACTGGGGTCGGTGACGTCGATGGCCAGGCGATCGAAACTACCCGCGGTTGGTGACACAGCGTGAATCGGCCCTCGTTATCGGTCTTTCTGGAGGCACCGACCGGGCTTGACGAGGATCCCCCGATCGAGAGAGTCGAAGCGGTCGAACTCCGATTACAGCGGGTTCTCGGTGCAGTGATTGACCGGATTGGGCGTGAAGCGGCGGTGGAGGCTGCAGGAATCGATCGCGAGCAGGCCGTGGAGGTGGTTGCCGTGGTCAACGGTGATCGCTCGACGCCGGTGGCGAATCTCACGGTGGCCGACGCAGCAGCCCTGATCGCAGCTGAAATGGCATTTCCCCGGGATGAAGTCCGGGGCCGAATTCGGGACCACCTTCTGATCACGATGAGCCGGGAGCCGACGGACATCGATGAGCTTTCCGAGACCTACGGGTTCGGCGATTCGAGGCGGTTGCGTGCCAGAATAAACGGCGAAGAGCCCCTCTCGCTCCGGGACTACGCCAGGCTTCGCGTCGCGCTGGCTCCGTCGGAGCAGAATCACAACCCTTGATTGTACCGCTCGCAAACGCCGAGGCGTG
>Ga0207714_1000833_pt1 | contig 20865 bp, 17 predicted proteins | sample PonA232FremontCA_2_FD_187270 | JGI IMG/M metagenome (GOLD analysis project Ga0207714, IMG submission 187270) | Marine sediment microbial community from Fremont, CA, USA - Pond A23 Sediment 2 (SPAdes) | ecosystem: Environmental > Aquatic > Marine > Unclassified | place: USA: Fremont, California...
ACGCCCTCCAGGTTATCGGGAATCCGCTCCACCAAGAACCATTATTTAGCCGACTAATCGGACTCGTGTCAGCAGTTGTCATATCTGATGAGGCCTCACAAGTGGCCGGTGGAAGTGGCGGGCCTGGACGGTACTCGTCACAAATTCCATTAGAAACGTTATTTGTTAGTACGAGCTCTCAAGCCATTCTTTTTGCGTTGGCCGTGATCGGTTCTATTTGGATGTTCAAACGGTCAGAGTGGGAATATGATTTCCTGATCTTCTGGATGAGTGTGATCTCAGCGCTTCTCATCGTCAGTCTTCTTAGCAACAGCGCGGACACCGCACCGCAACGATTCTATGCCTTATTGACACTGTTCGGATTCAACATTTGTGCCGGGATCGTATTGTATCGACTGTCAAACGCCACGCTTCTCAACGAAGGATACGTTTCTATTGATTTTGGGAGCACCAGTGTTGCTATTGTGTTTGGTATATTCGCAGTAACGAGTCTCGTATCCCCGGTAGCCGATAAAGTAACGTCACCTGCAGGGGATGACATTCCTCACTTCAGGCAATTCCATACGGAACAACAAATTCAGAGCGAACAGTGGACAGATGAGTACAGTCAAACGGCTATTGAGATAACGCGTCCACACACTGATGTGCCGATTGAACGTACGGGTGTAATTACGGGAGAGGCAGACCTCTCTTCATATAACAGAGGTACTGTTGTCGTATATTCTAACCTTTCTAATCGCACTGGAGTTATATTAACTGATGGACTTACACTTGGTGGACGTGAATTAGTCTTTATTGAATCTCCACAAATACCAGCTGATGATCAAATTTACACAAATGGCGAATCCGAAGTGTTTATAATTTCTTATAGTGAATGAATACAAAATAAAATTTAGTCGGGTGAAACAGTAGTATTCCTATCACTCATCAGTATCCAGTGATCTTTTTTAACGTCTCCTTCGCCGTCGTACCAATACCACCCCGCTGGAGCATCAGGATCTCCATGAAAACCATTATAATATCTCATTTCAGTGTGACCGCCTCGATGTTTTTTGATATTATAATTTGTATTTGTTGAAAAGGAACCAGCATCAATCTGTGTGTCTGACTCAAATTTCCATTCATCAGAGTCAAACGGAATTGTAAATCCTTTTTGACCGCTAATCGACCTAAATCCGCCATCCTCATTATGAATAAATATATTACTCGGGCGATTATTCTCAATTCGGTCATGTGGATCACGGAATCTAAATATTGGAGGTCCGGTATTCGTGCCGTCAAATTCAATTGCTTTAGTTGTGTCAGCATCTCCAAACTCACATTCAAAATGAATAAAGGTACCCTCCAAGTTACCATCAGAATACCATCCATGTCCACCTGGAGGAACATTAGTTCTATGGATTACTTCACCGCCATGAAAGCCTGCCCCTCCTTGATAGATATTTGCAATATCGCCTGCGCCAAAGCCCCAGTCTAACTGTATCTGGATATTACGCATACTCCAGCCACCGTCGGTTCCAAGATATGCTCCTCCTAAACAAAGAAAAATGATATCGCAGTCAAATTCATACGCGCCGCCAGTACGAGTGTGACCTAATTTTAGAGCTTCCGACCAATGATCGGGGTTTCTGACGTACATTACTGCTTTAACGTCTTCTGCATGTCCTGGCATTATCGTGTGCCCGAACGAGTCATCCATTCTGAATGTTGATGTACCAACCCCAATATCCGGTGCCCGAGATGGAATATTAGCCGGATCCACGGAATTTCCATTCGTTCGTCCGGGGCCGTAGAAATGCCCACCAAACCATTGCAGTCGCCAGTTTTGACCGTCTACTTCGCTCGAAGTAGTCTGAATTGCTGGATCAGATGTGTGTTCAATCGTCGCATGATGGGCCTCCACTCTGAGATCATTATTTACGTCATCAGAAGTAGTCTCAAACGTAAATGTCTCATCCCATTTATAAGTTACGTCCGGTCGAAGTCTTACGATACCGCCACCTTCGGCAGCCTCACGGAAGGCATCAATATCATTTCCATCCGGTACTTTTATTCCATTTATTTTATTTGCTCCGAAAGAGTCTACTTTTCTATCAGCAAGTACCCAACTAGTTCCGTTTCCGTAGTAGACCGCCCCGGAGTCCGTAGCTTCATATTTTGCTCCATCTTTTGGTTCATATTCTCCCTTATTTTTTTCTGGTCCTCGGATCTCGACATCGGTATCAAGCTGATCAAAATTATAATTAAGCGGAATATGCCAGTCTTCCATACCCTTGCCCGGAGTATTGTAGCCATGATTTGGTGTATTCATCACTGTTCTTATTTTCTTTGTACACTTATTAATTTATATTTTCTTCTGATATAACCAAGAAGAATAAATACCCCAATAATTCAATAGATTTGATATGAATTCAATTTGCTCTTATAAAATGATTAATTGCATCTCCTAAACCATTCTGCCTTATTTAATTTATATTATCTATAAAAATTTAATAATTTTACTTAATAGGATTACGTTCATAAAGGTGCCGACCTCGGCCTGAAGATTGCAACCGAGCAAGGATAAGTTGGTGAGTCGAGGGTGTTCAATCGCATGGTTGAGAAGGCCCGCCAGCAGAAATGAGGACACACTAACAGAGTGGTGTGTCCTTTTGGCGTTTTTGTACCATACTGGCCTCTCATGCTGTCGGATCGAACGGTTCGTCGATCAATCCTGATTAGCAGTGGTTACATCGGCTGGTACATCTGTTTGAGTCGGATTGGAGATGATCGTCAAGAAGTCGACTTGTAGATGAGACGAAATCAGTATTGACGGCGAGGAATGCTACATATGGGCGGCAGTCGATTGTGACACACTCGAAATGATTCTGTTGAGGTCTCTCCCAATCGATCCAGTCTTGACTTTTAATGTTTTTAAAAAGCGTTCTTGAACGGTACCGCGGCCTCCCACTAGTGCGGGCTGACCGCGGCTCGTGGTAAGATTGGCCGCTCAAACTGTGAGTATGAGCGTGAAACGTAGGGAAATCGGCTACTTATCGAATGGTGATTCGGGATCTTCAAACACCGAACCAGGTGCTTCTATCACCGATTCCTCTTCTATAATCCGCCAGCTCAACCAGATCGTGGCTCACAGCCTTCGCAGCTCTCAATAATGCTACGGTTTAATTATGACACCCTTCGCTTCTTTATCCGCTAACACTATGTATCTGTGTAAATTATGATGTCGCATTAAGTCGCTATGCATCCTAGAGTATCTGTCGTAATTCCAACGTACTATAGAAATGACTATCTTGATCGTTGTTTGAAGAGTGTTCAGAACCAATCATACGAAAATATAGAACTAATAGTCGTCGACGATTCCGGAGAGCAGCACGCTGAACCTGTCGTTGCAAAATACTCTGCCCAGTATATCTCTCTTGAAAAAAATCAAGGACCATCTTATGCAAGGAATATGGGACTAGAAGCTGCTAGTGGGGAGTACATTCAGTTGTTAGATGACGATGACAAGTTAGAACCAGACAAAATTCAAAAGCAGGTCTCTTTACTGGAAAAAACGAGTAACTCAGAGCTTGCCTACTGTGGATATAAGAACAAATCAGGAGAGATAACAGCTCCTCGTCAGGTAGATGATCATCTCAAACAGTGTCTTATGTTTCGACTTCCTGCTTGTGTGACCTCAACGATGCTAGTTTCCGCTGACCTAATGTCTCAGATATTCCCTCTACCCGAGACACCAGGATCTGACGACACATTTTGGAAGATCGAGTTCGCGAAGCGAACCACATTTGTTTCTATATCTGATCCACTAGTTATCAAAGGTGAACCGGAGGACCAAAGAATGTACTCAGAGGGAGCGGTCGATGGTGCTTCAGCAGTAATACAGCAATATGAGGATTTGTATCATAAGTACGACAATAACGTTTTAAAAAAAGCAATCGCACAAAAAGAACGTTTTGAGGCACTCCATATATTGCAGACCAACAGTTGGTCCTCACGAGCGATCTACCTGTGTGTCCATGCTTTATATGTGGACTCGAAACTCACTCGGTGGGGGTTATTTTTAGCTATTTCAAGTGTTTTTGGTAATACTGGTATATCAGTCGGAAGGAGATTAGCCAAACAACTAAACATACAGTGATTGTATCAATTATAAGACTGTAGATTTTATCGGGTAATCAACGCTATTGGAAGCAATTGTCACCCTCTGTATCTTCTTGTGTGATTCTTTCTATGACATTTTTCGTTCAATTAGTTAACGTTCCTAAATTTAAGTCTGTGCTACCGTCTAGCGTTGACTAATACGATACACTACTTTCGTAGACCAACTGGCGATAGGGCTCGGAGCTTGATCAAAAATCGGAGTGGTCTCCTCCGGTTCGACAGCACGCGTCCGTAAGGCAAGTACAGAGTAGACGACGAAGCCAATTGGGGAATAATCAGAAGCGATACGATCGCACCGTCTACGATCAAAGCGAGTCCGAAGATGAGAGGTGCTGCCACAGCTGCGGTAACGCCGATCCGCTTCAGACGGAGGTCACGGAAGGGGTTATACCCGATCTGGAGAGCGGCCGTACCGTGGAGTACGACCATTACTCCGTAGCCGATACACGTCGCCACAGCGGCGCCGTTCATCCCGTATCGGGGAATAAGAAGGAGATTCAGGACGAGATTGATTACCGCCGCGGAACCGGTCGCGATGATCAAGATACGGAGTCGTCCGTCACCCTGAGCGATCGCGTACATCGGCCGTGCGAGGGCAAATCCGAGTACTCCCGGAAGAAGGATGAGGAGCGGGGTTACTGTGCTGCTGAATTCGGCTCCAGAGCACGGTGAGATGGAATCTGAGGTGAGTTCTGTGTTTTCTGACTATTTCGCACCTGCCATCATCTCGATTTTTATGTTGGTGATGACAACCCGCAGGGTACAGGACCAGTCAAAACGTACTATCCCCCTACTATTATTATCTCGATATACAACCGGTAAACATGCATCTCCTGTATTTTGTTGAGAAGTTTCCAAGCCTTTCAGAGAGTTTCGTCATCAACGAACTGTACGAACTCGCTCAACGAGGACACGATATCTCCGTATTCTCTATCCATCAACCAGACGAGGAAATTACCCATGATGAAATCGAAGAGATGAATCTGACCGTTCACTACGGCGAGATTCCGTCGTTCAGTTCACTCCCGGAAATCGTCTCCGAGCGCGTACTTAACCTATCGGTGCTTCAGCGGGCGGCTTTCATCGACGATCCACTCTACAACGCACATTGCCTTCATTTGGGGAAACAGGTCATCGAAGCGGTCGAAGCCGAAGGCAGAGTAGATCTGATACACGCCCACTTTGCTGCGCAGAATCGCCTCGCAGTCACGCACGCGGCGGCATATCTCAATATTCCATGTACCGTCACTGCGCACGCGACCGAGATCTTTTCAGACCCCGATATCCAGCGATTACGAAGGGTGTGTTCGCGCTTCGATCACGTTGTCGTTCCATCCGAGTACAACAAGCGATATCTTCGCGAGGAGATCGGCGTGGACACGGAGATGTCGGTCGTGCCGGCAACGACCGACGTCGAGAAGTTCGAACCGTCGGCCGACTGCGTCTCGGGCCGCCTCCTCACGGTCGCCCGGCTCGTCGAAAAGAAGGGACATGAGTACGCGATCGACGCCGTCGCACAGCTCGTCGAACAAGGGTACGACGTAGAGTACCACATTGTCGGGTCGGGAGAACGCGAGGAGTTCTTGCGAGAGCGCGTAAGAGAGCGCGGTGTAGAAGCGTACGTCGAATTCTTGGGTCACGTTTCGGACGAGCGACTCAACAGGGAATTACAGGAGGCTGAGCTGTTTGTGTTGCCGTGTGTCGTTACTGCTGACGGTGATAGAGATATTACACCGGTGGCTTTGAGAGAGGCGATGGCAACAGCGACCGTCTGTGTCTCAACGACGATCTCTGCGATTCCTGAGGTGATCACTGACGGGCACGACGGCGTCTTGGTTGAACCGAACGACGCCGAGGCGGTGGCAAGTGCTGTAAGTGGACTGCTAGACGATCCCTCACGGCGAGAAGAATTGGCACAGAACGCACGGGAAACTATCGAGACAGAGTTTGATATCCGGATTGCGGTTGATAAGCTGGAAAAAATATTTGACTCGGTTTGAATGGCTTAGTATCCACACTAATATCCAAATTCTATATGCCTATGTAAGATTGATTACTAAATATTAAAATTTTTATATTTACTATCTTATTCGTCTAGGTAACCTAATTGCCTCAACCGATCACCAACGTGATCGTCATCAATCTGATCACCAGAAGTTCCCGGTGATTCACTGCTGATCTCACGACGTTCTCCATCAACCACAAACCACGGAACCTGTTTGAGTTTAATTGCCGGGGTCTTCGGAGGGTGATCAAATAACTTTCGCGGATACGGCCATGCCCACTCACCGAACAGATCGCCGTGGTCTGCGGTTATAACTGTCTTACCATCTAATTCTGTTATTAGTTTTGTAACTTCCTCTAGAACCAACTCGAGATTCTCTTGATAAGCCTTGACTGCTGTCGCTTTTGAAATTTCTCCGTTCTCCAACGCATCGAGTGCATGATACCAATCATCGCTACTAACATTTTCTCCCAAGACTCGATCGCGAGCTGCTGCGTCTCCAGTCCGAATCCCGACGTTTTCACGACCGTATTGACCAATATACGGCGTGTGTGGCTGCATGAAATGAGCATACAACCGTTTTTCTGGATACTCCTTTCTTGCAATCCTCATCGCGTTGGCGACTGGCTTTGGTGGAGTTACTTTTAGCTCATCATCCCACTCTTGATTCCAAACGTGTTCAACGGCGTGAAACTGGCTTTCGTATCTCGCTAATCGGGGCTGCGCGGTTACACAAACAGTATCGTAAAATGTTCTATCGTCGACAGCATTAGCTAACCATTCTAATGTAGCTGATCCTGGGGATATGATCGAGCTAAGATCACCGTCTAACGTTACTACCTCTCTAAACGTATCAAACCGACAGGCGTCTAGCAGAATCAGGTTATCCCAGTCTTGGGTCAACTGGTTCGTAGGCTTGCCGTGTTTTTGATGTAACACGTATTTAAAGGGGAGTTTTAGAGCATCTTTGGTAATTGTGCTTCCACGATTGATTGCCAATTTGGGACTTTTCATAGCTTTGGACATATTTTCGGCTATATCCATTATAGTCCCTAACTAATTGGAGACGTTATAAAACTATTGTCGTATTATAAAAGAAAAAGCCGATCAGTCAGCATTTCAGATCTTGTTGAAGCCGATCATAATTTTCAGGTTAGATTAACTAATAATTCAACTTATATAGTATTAATTAAATAGACTCGACAGCCTCGAAGTAATAAATGGAATGGATAGTAATCCTGAATCTACGCTTAATATCCGAACAGATACTTTCAGTGATCAGTAGCCGTTCACCTACTGTTCAACCTTATTATAAGCCTGACCTCAGTCAGTGGACAGTCATTAGAATCTTCACTATTTTATTCTCAGACCATTAGTGAACTATTACTTATGTCGATTTTACACGTTGATATGGAAGTAAATCATACAGAGTTTTGAATGACGGTATAAATAGATCGGAAATTATATTCTGTTTTTATTTCAATTACTATCATGATCGAGCTGTACAGAACTACTCCCACTACGATTAGCAAGACAAACTGTAACAATCCCGTTTCGGATAATACGTAGCGATCAACTGCTAAAACGGTGAGACACATGATTGTGCTGGCAATAAATGGCGGCACAACATATTTTAGAAGTCTAGTGGCAGTACTATCAATTATTGATAATATAATATATGTTTGTGGAGGAATTACAAAAAATGCACTCGCAATAATGGCATAGACTACACCTACCACTCCGAAATGCTCTGCTGCTGGATAAATAAGAATAGCTATGATTACTGTTTTTATTGCTTGGTATTTTGCTTCTGTATCCGGCTTCCCAACAGCTTTGAATACACTACCTACATTAGCTCCAAAAGAGCGTATACCCCCAAAAACAGCTAGCGCTTGCATAAGTGGGATCATCGGATCCCACTGATTACCCAGAACGCTAGGCACGAACTGAGGTGCAACTGCGGCAATACCCGCAGCCATCGGAAATGCCACCACGGACGATAATTGTACAGCACGAAAGTATCCCTCCCGGAGTCTTCCTATGTCATTTTGTACCTTCGATAGGGTCGGAAATGCGACTCGTGAAATGACGTGTGTGATTTCCGTTGCGGGAGCATTAGAGAAGCGATATGCCAACTGGTAGAATCCGAGCGCGCCCGCAGTAAAGAACCACCCGACGAAAGCGTCGTCAGCTTGGCCGTAGAGGAACACGAGAATCGTCGAGATGAACATCCACTTCCCGAAGTCGAACATCTCCATTGCGTAGTCCAGCTCAAACTCGATGGTCGGCCGGAAGCTGTGAATTCCGTATGACATCACGAGTTTCACGACTTTAGACGCGACGTTACCGGCCACTAACGCCCACACGCTACCGAACACGAGCGCGAAAGCGACTGCGACGACCAAGTCGGTGAAACGCGACCCGACCTGGTAGACAAATTCTCGGTGAAAATTGAGATCTTTCTGGAAGTACACGATGCCGGGGTTCTGTAGTCCCAAGAGCAACTGAGCACCGCCGAGAACTTGGATAAGTCGTCCCGCCTGTGGCTCGCCGAAAAATGCTGCTAGAGGTGGTCCAATGAGGATCGCAATGACTGCGACGACCGTTGTGCGACCGATTTTCATCACCCACAGGGTGTTGAGGTAGTCGTCGATATCCTCCTTTTCGTTGTGGATCAGCGCCTCGTCGAATCCCAGCCGAGAGAACTGGTTCAGTCCCATCATAACCACGAGTGCGATCCCGAGCAGGCCGAACGCCCTGGGTGACAGGAGTCGAGCGAGAATGATGACGTTCAACAACTGTAACACTCGGTCGCCGACGTTGATGCCCGCGACCCAGACGCCGCTTTGTACCGCCTGTTGTTCGGTCGTGCCACCCGCAGTGAGTCGTTCGTATATCTCTCGCAGCAGTTCGAGTATCGATCTCAAAGTCGATCACTCATTGTGTGTTAGTCAGTGTGAATATTCCAATGTGAACGAGCGCCACCCGAGTGAGTTTCAGGCACGTTACGCGTCGATCTCCGCCGTAACGTCTTGTAACAACTCTTCCGCCTCATCTCGGTCCTCGGGATACCCAACGTCAATCCGCCAGCCGTCGAGTCCGATCGCGTCGATCGTCCGCCCGCTCTGAATCAGCAGATCGATCGCCTCGCTGATCTCGTACTCGCCGCGATTTGACGGCTGAACCAAGTGACACGCATGGAAGATCGCCGGCGTGAACGTGTAGAATCCGGTCATCACCAAATTGCTCGGCGGATCATCGGGCTTCTCGACGACATCGGTTATCTCGCCGTACTTGTTCGTGTCACACACCCCGTACCGACTCGCGTCTTCCCAGTCGACCTCCTCGACGAGGAACGCCGCGTCCGCGCGGTCCTCGCGCTGGCGTCGCACCACGTCGGCCAAGTTCGCGTCGAAGACGTTGTCCCCGAGGATGAGCATGAAGTCCTCGTCGACGTACTCCTCGACGGTCAACAGCGCGTGTGCCAGCCCGTTCTGTTCGCGCTGGTGCGTGTAAGTGATCGGGACGCCCTCGTACTCGTCGCCGTAGTGGTCGATGATCACCTCCTTCAGGTATCCCACGACGACCACGAGCTCGTCCGCGCCCAACTCGATCAGCTGGTCGAAGCAGTGCGTGAGGATGGGTACGTCGTCGACTTCGACCATCCCCTTCGGTTTGTCTTCGGTGAGGGGCCGCAGGCGGGTCCCCTCGCCGGCCGCTAACACGACGGCTTTCATAATCACTTAATGAATAGGCAGATTGTTTGATATATGTTTCCATGTTTGCAACCAAAGGTTGAGTATCCGGTCGTCGAATGCCCGAACGATGCGACTGAGTATCATCGGGAGCGGCTACGTGGGAACGACGGTCGCCGCGTGCTTCGCTGACCTCGGCCACGACGTGGTGAACATCGATATCGACGAGGAGATCGTGGCGGCGATCAACGCCGGAGAAGCGCCGATTCACGAGCCGGGACTTCAAGACCTCATTACGGAACACGCCGGCTCCGACGGAACCGGGCGCCTGCGGGCCACGACCGACTACGACGCCGTCCTCGACACCGACGTGACGTTCCTCTGTCTCCCGACGCCCCAGAACGACGACGGCAGCATCGATCTCTCGATCATGGAGACCGGCGCGACACAGCTCGGCGCGACGCTCGCCGAGAAGACGGACTGGCACACCGTCGTCGTCAAAAGCACCGTCGTCCCGGGTTCGACCGAGGACGTCCTCACGCCGATGCTGGAGGCGGAAAGCGGCAAGACCGCCGGTGAGGGGTTCGGCGTCGGCATGAACCCCGAGTTCCTCCGAGAGGGGACCGCGGTCGAGGACTTCCTGAACCCCGACAAGCTCGTTCTCGGCGCGGACGACGACCGCGCGCTCGGGGACGCGAAGGAGGTGTTTAGACCGCTCGTAGAACTGACAGATGCACCTCTCGTAAACACCGATACGCGAACGGCCGAGATGATCAAGTACGCGAACAACGGGTTCCTCGCGACGAAACTGAGCCTGATCAACGACCTCGGGAACATCTGTAAGGAGTTGGGTATCGACGCGTACGAGGTGGCGGACGCGATCGGTCTCGACGACCGTATCAGCGAACGGTTCCTCCGCAGCGGGGTCGGCTGGGGCGGGTCATGCTTCGAAAAAGACGTCTCGGCTATTATCGCGACCGCGGAGGAATGCGGGTACGAACCGTCGCTACTCAACGCGGCCTTCGAAATAAACGATCGACAACCCGAGCGACTGATCGAGCTGACGGCCGACCACGTCGATCTCGACGGCGCCCGTATTGCCGTCCTCGGACTCGCCTTCAAGCCCGGAACCGACGATATGCGGAACTCCCGCGCGATCCCGGTGATCCGCGGGCTCCGAGAGCGCGGCGCGACCGTGACCGCGTACGACCCGGTCGCAACCGAGAACGCGAAGGAGTACCTCGACGACGTCGACTACGCGGATTCCGCGGAAGCCGCACTCACCGGCGCCGACGGTGCCGTCATCGTCACCGACTGGGACGAGTTCGCGACGCTTGACGATGAGTTCGACGCGATGGGTGACCCGGTCGTCGTCGACGGCAGACGGATCGTCGAGCGTCGCGACGGGATCACGTACGAGGGACTGACCTGGTGACGAAAGGTAGCTGTCTCGCAGTCCAACCGATCCCTCCGAGTTCGCGAGCACTGCCCCCACACCCAACTGGCTCCCTACGCGACACCCCCGTACCCGCCTTGCCCATAGCCGACCGTGCCGAACTCGTCGCTCGGCTCCGACGGCGACGTCTCGTCGGTCGTGTCGTCGCCCCCGCTGCGGTCGTCCGTTCCCGTCTCGTTCCCCGACCCGTCGTCGGTCGTCGTCCCGTCACCTGTCCCCGTGCTTCCCCCGTTCGTGGGAGAGGAGCCGTCGGTGTCTGTCGAACCCCCATCGTCCGAATCCTGGGTGGGGGTTAGCTCTTCGCTGGAGCCAGTCGTGTCAGTGACGTTTCCGGAATCCGTGGTGTTGGTATTCTCAGGGTCCGTCGCGTTGGTGACGTTCCCGGAGTCCGTCGTGTTGTCGACGCCCCCGGTTTCCGTCTCGTTCGGTGTCGGGTCCTCGTCCGAGCCGCCATCCACCAGCTCGGTGGTCTGTTCCGTTCGGTTGACGCCGCCGTCCGAAATCGACCCCGCGTCCGTCGTGGTGTTCGTCGCGTTCGCCGCTCCCGAGTCGGTCGTGGACACGGGTCTTCCGCCGTAACCGAACGCCTCGATCTCGGGCGTCTCGCTCGTGGTCACGATTCCGGCCGACACACCGCCGATCGCGGCCGTGATCGCCGCCAGCGCGCCGCGCCGGCTGATAGCGAACCCGCCCGCTTCGTCGTCGTCGCTCTCCCCACCGCTTTCGGACGCCGGTGTGTCCGTTCGACGGTCATTGGCAGCGTCCGCCGTCGACGCTTCGGCCCGTTCGTCGCTCTTATTTTCGGCTTTCACGGGCGTCTCGCTGCTCTCGTTTTCGGCCTTCGCGGAGGAACCGCCGCTCTCGTCGTCGGTGTCGAGCACCGCTGCGTCGGCCGTGATGAACGGGTCCGAAGGCGGGGACAGCCACAGCCGCTGGTCAGCGGGGACCGAGCCCGGTTCGCCGCGAAGCCGCTCGATCACGTCGCCTGCGAGGTCACGATACGCTCGGGCGGCGGGGTCTCTCGGCGCGTCTAGGACTAACGACGCCCCGGACGCGACCGCGTTCGAGTCCGGAATCGACGCCAGCACCTCGCAGTCCCAGCTCTCGGTCGCCGCGGCCTCGTCGACGCGCGTGAGCACCGTCCCGAGCAGTGATGCGTTCTCGCTCTCGCGTAGCGACTCGTGGAGGGTTGCGGTGTTCTGCTTCGCCGCGTCGTCGGGGGTCGACACGACGACGACGCCGTCCGCGACGCTGAGCACTTCGCTCGTCATCTCGCTAAACGGCTCTCCGGTGTCGCAGACGACGATGTCGAACGAGTCGCAGTCGTCCACGAACGCGGCGAGACGCTCCGTAGTCGTGGCCGGTTCGCTCCTGCCCGTCACGACCGACACGCCCGACGAACTGGTCTCGATCGCCTCTTGCCGCGTCGCTCGCCCGGCGATCGCGTCCTGGACGGTGGCATCGGGGCCTTCGATGCCGAGGGAAGCCGCGAGCGACGGAGCCTCGACGTCACAGTCGACGAGGAGGACGTCGTGGCCCGCGTCGGCGAGGATGGTTCCAAGCGCACCGACGGACGTCGTCTTGCCCGTTCGGCGCGTCCCGCTCGCGACCGCCACCGTTTCGTTCATTGTTGGTACTGGCTGCTCTCGAATAGAGCGGTATATATTCAAGCATCAGATTATCAAAAATGAATTAGAAGTGTAAGCGTAATGAAACTCCAAAAAAGTAACGACCACCAGCGTAATCGACTGCTGTCAGGCGTCGTTCCCCCCGCAGGCAGAGTCACCTGCTAGCCGTAGACACTCACCAGCACGACCGAGTTCCAGCCGGTGACCAGAACGCCCACCGCCGCGAGCCCGAGTGGAATCCCGATCCGCTCCGGATCGGAGAGGAGTCTCCAAGCGGCGTAGGACAACCCCAAGACGCCGAGCTTCAAACCGACCATCCCGTAAATTCCGTAAGAGCGGACGACGACGGCGACGAGCGGCCCCGCTTCGGCGACCTGTCCCGAAGCGATGCCGAGTACGGTCGTGACTACGTCTCCGCCGACGAAGAACGCGACCGTGAGAAGCCACAGCTCGCGGCCGTACCGGGTAAGCAGGTCCGGAGCTGTGGTCGGTTCGGTCATCGAACGAACGATGAAGCGTCGGCCACGCCGAGGGGCTCCGAGTGAGACTGATGGCTGAGCGACATGTGCGTTGACCGTACTACAGCAGACAGCCCTATAAATCGAACGCGGACCTCGCGATGTGATGAGTACGCTCGACGATCTTCGATTCAATGTACCATCGGCGGAATAATATTCTCATGACAAACTCTGCTCGCTTACCGCTTAGTACAGATGCTTACTATTAAATCAGATAAGCTCACTAACATGAGTACGTATTCGGTCAGATGTACACCTACTCCGCATACGACCTCCGGATTCGATCGACGTTCGAACTGCCAGAGTTTCAAAGAGCCGACACGAGGGGTACCGATACGGACGTCGAGATCGTGCGAAGTAGTGTGGAATCTGTCCCTGAGAGTGTGGGTGGAACCGGTCGCCGACGGATCGCAGCGACCCCGGACGCTATCCGACTGACGTACGAGTCAGTTGGGTCATTCATTGTAAGAGACGGAACTGAGATAATATGCGACGTGGTAGACGAAGCGGTAGAACAACGGGAGCTCTTTCGACGACTCATCGAGAACGAACTGCTCGGATTGGTACTCCACCAGCGCGATCACTTAGTGCTTCACGCGAGTGCGGTTTCGATCGACGGAAAAGCAGTGGTGTTTCTCGGTCCGAGAGGGGCTGGGAAGTCGACCACTGCCGCGGCGTTCGACGCTGCAGGACACTCCGTCTTGGAAGACGATGTCGTCGCAATCCGATTTGACGAGGAAGGTCCAACGGTAGTACCTGGAGTCCCTCAGCTCCGGTTGGAGGCAGACGCTGCCACCGCGCTCGGTCTCCAAGATTCAACGATAGCTTCAGAGGAATCGTGGTATGACAAACGGATGCTCTCGATTACTGACCTGCCAGATCCCGCCCTGTTGACTCGGTGTTACGTTCTCACAGAGGGGGAGGAATTTGGGATACACCGAACGTGTAGCTCTGAACAGTTGCTTAGCCTCGTTACACAGATGTACGTACAGGGATTCGTCACGGAATCCGATCGGTCGGGTACCCACATGGAGCAGTGTTCTCGCGTGGTAGAGCATGCAGGGGTCCGAGTGTTGACTCGTTCTCTCGACCATGGGCAGCTTTCGGCGCTAGTAGATCTGGTCGCTGACGATATCCGACGAAGCACAGCCGGAGACGGTTGATCAGGTGTTCGGAACCTGCCGAGTGTGATAAATTGAATCTCTGCAGACCAACACTGTAGCGTACAGGTCTTGCTGTCGGTCCGATTTAGCTGCTATCGAAACGATCCAAAAAATGATCGGCCAGAGATACGAACGTCATACGGCTGGACACGCTAAACAACGGGGTCTGTGCCGTTCGAAAATAAATGAATACGGGTGGATCCGACTACTTGTAGCCGACGGATCCTTTCAGATTGATAGCCGGCTCGTCAACGTCTGTGCCGGGCTGTTTCTTATTGCCAGCCTGCGTGACAGATTCAACTGCACCGTGTTTTACGACTTCCGGAGCCTCGTACCGATCAGAGCTATTTTTGCCCATCTCTCCGCTTCTATCATTCAGTTTGGCTAACATAAATGCTGTGGTTAATACTATATGACATTTATCACAACCAGTGATCCACTTGATTATTGCGCGACGGACTGTTTTTCCAACCAAGTAGCAAGTGAAAGGGCTACCCACAGCGTATTAGGGTCACGTGGATCCGGATCTGTGTCGAATTGAGCATATACTTTGGACAATTCCTGCGGATCGATGTATGGCCGAAGGATGGTTGGATTCTCGACGAGAGTTTGAACCTCGTCGTCAGCGGCCGATAGCGCGTTGGTAAATGCTTGATTCATCATCGTTTTCCACGGCCGGCACCGTATTTTTTCAGGGAGCACGTCTTTTAACGCACGACGGATTATCATTCTTGTCCATCCGTCTCGGAGCTGTTGCGTCGGTGGGATTGCGAGGCTGAACTCAACCAATCGTATATCGGTGAACGGATATCTAGGCTCCATACCGAACGCTGCGTGCATCACGTCGTTAGCTTCGAAGAACTCCGTCATTCCACCGCTCATCAGCGAGCGGTACTGCCAACGACGAGCGCTCCGTTTCAGTACTGAACCGTCGTCGTTCAACCGACGATAACGTGACTGAAGGTCAGTTCGGTCCACGAACGATTGGTTTAGTGTCGGATTGAGCCGTCGGATCCCCGTCGGCTTCCCTCGAACTCGCCGGAAGACGTTCTTCGCTTGGCGGGGGATCAAGTTCGGAATCACTTGCTCCACAAATATTCCTCTCGGTCGGCGGTTGAGGACGTCACCCATTGCGTTTACTTCTCGGTAGAGGTGTCTCCACCGACCGGTACGAGCCAACTGAGGTAGGAGACCGAGTCCGTAGTCGACGGCATTGTCCCCATGTGACCCCTCAAGGATTACGCCGATGCCGTCTTGGTTCGCCCGGCTTGCGATGGCCCACTTCAGATAGTGCATCGTGTTTTTCACTGGTTCATCGTGATACTGTAGCGCCTCGTCGATGTGACCCACGGCGCTCAGGTTATCGAGAAAAACGTAGTTAGACTTGATACCGTCCCTCTCAACGATCGTTCCGATGTACTCCCGCTCATCGGAGGCTTTGCTCTCGTCGGAAACCCCAGAGTAGGTGGAGAGTGTAGTTTCGGCTGGAAGCAAATCACGCGCGACGGCTGTTATTGATGACGAGTCCAACCCGCCACTGAGGCTCGCACCAATCGACCTGTTCGTTCTGAGGCGACAGTCAACAGCCTGCTCGAACAGTTCCCTGAATCGCTTCGCATATGACTCGTCCGACTCAAGTGTGAGTGTCCGGGTCGGGTCGAGATCCCAGTACTGCCAGCTCCGATCCGTTTCCGCTGAGACTGTCATGGCATGTGCAGGAGCAAGACGTCGGATGGACTCGTAGAACGAGTTTTTCTTATCTTCCACTCGCCCTAAGAGGAAATCACCGACTCGTGACTCGTCCAGAGACGGTTCGACACTCGGTAACGTCAGCAGTGACTTCGGTTCTGATGCGACTGCAAACAGGTCATCAGTGACGTGGTAGTATAGAGGCTTGACACCGAAGTGGTCACGGGCACAAAACAGTGTCTCTCTCGACCAATCCCAGACGACGAAGGCGAACGCGCCAATCAGTTCGTCTACGCAGGCATCGCCCCACCTTCGATACGCCTCCAGTAGGAGACGGCTATCAGGCACCTGTCCCGGTGCGCTGTTAATTCCGAGACGACGGCGTAACTCGGGCCGGTTGTCCAGTCGAGCGTCGGACACCACAACGAACTCATCTTGGGTATACGGTTGCTCGTCGACGTGGCCCTGCGGTGTCGTTACAAGTTGCTGATGGCCGACACCGACGGCACCCCTCAGCCATTCTCCGCTGCCGTCCGGACCCCTATGTTCGATTGCACCAATCATCTGGTCTAAGTAGCTAGCGTCCAGATCGGCGCTCGTACGGTCAAAAACGACGGCGATGCCGCTCATAACTCGTCCGTATCGTCTATCGATGGCAGTGGTTCGTATCGGTCCAAGTCGTCTACGTCGCCAATGAGTACCTCACCCCGGTACTCAAGCCAGCTGTGTGCCGTTATCGAATCAGTAGACTCGGTCGTGACGCCAATCTTGTGATTCGGTTCGAACGCATACAGTTGTAACATGGTTTCAGCAGTCAACGATCGTACAAGACAACTCCGGCTGACCGGGAGACGGTCGTCAGCCACCTTCACCGCCGAAACGACACGATGTGGCGTTGGATCCCCGGGAACGAACCGCGATCCATGGTTGCTGAACCAAAGCAACGATGCTCGGGTTCGGGACATGACCACGACTGTAAGCACCACTGGAAGCGTCAACAAAAGTGGGATCGTCAGAAGAACCCGGGCCAGATCGCCGAGAGACCACGAAGAAGTCTCCACTGAATCGCCGAAAGGAAGGGTCACTCTTCGAACCGAACGAGATTTTCATCGGCCATGTCGGCCAGCATTTCGGTGACATCTTGTTCACACCGTTCGTGCGTAACGTCGTACTTCGAGACGATTTCCTCTGAGACTTCATCCAGCGATTTAGGCTGTTGAATTTGTTCCCAAACGAGGGTTCCTACTTCATTCACGCTGTAATACACTCCGTCTCCTTGATGAAGTATGACTGTTTCATCGTCAACAACCGTAGAGAGACAGTTTTCCGCTGCTACAACTGTTGTCTTCTCATCTAATCGGTCGGGGTTATTCATCATCTCACTTTCGCTTATCATTCTATATGAATCTTTCTTCGGTGATAACGCGATACAACCTACCATGACACAAGTGACTTCGATGAGTTCCGAGCTTAGTGATACGCGATTGGCTTAGTGAGCAAATATCGAGATCGTCTGATACAGGGTTTGTCGTTCGGATCGCGAAGGGACTGGGCTACGGAATAAGAGCACCTGTAAACCAGATACTGTTTCACAGACGGAAGTCGACCGGACGCAGTAGTCATCTGCGATCACTTTTTAATTTCCTTAGAAGCATTCGGAGAGGCCGAACGAAATAGTACAGTGGGTATAGGTTCGGGGAGAGTGAAACCCACTCGTAATCATTCGGCCACGGAGAGATTATCTTATTAATTGCCTCACGAACCGCACTTTGTGGAGTGTTATTTAAGAATACAATTATCGTCAATGGGTCAAGGTCGAGTCGCTCACCAGTCGGGTCAGTTAAAAATAGCGCACAGAGTATCGACGACCCGATGTTCGCGCGTGGATCCATAGATATCTGTTGACGAACGCTACTGGGGACAGCAATACCTCCCAACTCGGCCGCTACTGCGATACCGAGTAGTGAGGCGGTCTTCCAGCCGTACTGTGCAGCACGTTCAATGAGTTCGTTCCATGCGACGTCCTGTTGCAAGAGTAGGGCAATATCACATAACCACGAAAGACGGCACCAGCCGTGTTTTGTGCCGTGTACAAGCAAAATCATAGCACGATCCTGTGGTGATAACGCAGGTACTGATTCGCCGGCCAGCATCACAGACGTTCGCCGTTGCCACAGCTCCGAGAATAACTTCTCTGTGTCTCGGTCTCCACCCACGAACTGATGTCGAAGTTCGACCGGTATATCATCTTGCTCGCTGAGAAAATGGAATTCGCCGTCCCACTGAAAAATCGAATCGTCAATGAGTGTTGATGGCTGGACACCCCGGAACTCGGACCGTTTGTACCCTCGTTGTCGAAGCACTTCGTGAGAGGCATACGGGTCTTCTTCGACGACGAGAAAGTCTAAATCGCTGAACCACCGTCGGCTTATATTTCCGTAAGCGATATCGGCTACAATCGGACCTTTAAACGGGATTGCTCGAATCTGATTCTCCCGGAACGCTTCGGTCAGTTCGTGTAACCGCTCGACGTATTGAATATTCTCTAGCGCACGATTGCGACACTGACTCTGTACAGTCTGTACGAATTCCCGTGGAACGAATTCCTCGATCTCACTGATAGCTTCGTTCAGTAGCGGAACGATTCCGTGGCCGGATGCAAGGGTGTGCACACGGTTCCAATCGGGATCTCTCTGCGCGATTTCACGCATCCGAGTTTTGGCCTGATCCGGGCTCCCTATCTGACGAACGAGATTGAATACGAACTCGGCTTCATCGGTTGTGGGCGCTAACATACGTTGAGTACTCCTGAAATCACAGTATCAACTTCAGATGGAGTGGTCGCAGACTCTTTTTACGTACCAATTCCGTTTACTGATTTGATATACATGAATTTGTGTGTTTATCACTCGCTTCATCATACTGAATATTTCAGGAAAGAATTTATTTGTATGTTTGCACGTTTCTTTTGAGTAGCGTAATTCATCAATACATGTCGGCCAGTATTCGCGAGAAGGTATCAGCACTATACAGTGCAGTACTGTTTCGTCCACTACTTGGCGTCGCCATAATTCTCTCTAGCCTCGTAACGGCACTGCTTGAGGGCATCGGCTTAGGATTCTTGTTGCCGATCATTAGAATTTCTCAATCGTCGACCACACCTGAATCGGCTGATGGAATCCTGGGGGCTTTCGTCCAAATATATTCGTTCCTCGGTCTTCCATTCACACTAGAGTATCTTATCATCGGCATTGGCGGCGTTATGGGTGTTCGGTTCGCCTTGAGTTTCGTTACGGCATGGGTCCGTTCAGTTCTCAGCATGAGTTACCAGCGACATCTCCGTCAGGAACTGTTCGCCTCGCTCATGTTCGGCCCAATCGAGTATATCGACCGGCACGGGTCCGACGAGCTGTTAAACAGCCTCATCACGGAAACGAATCGTTCGGCCAGTATCGTCATGGGCCTGTATAATGTGATTGAGGTTTCACTCCGAGGCGTCATCTACCTCGCTATCGCAGCGGTTGTTGCACCGATTCTCACGCTAATCGCGGCAGTGGCTCTCGGATTGAGCACGCTATCGGTCCGTTACGTGCTCGAACCCGCGTACGCAGCAGGTGACGATGTTGCCAGCGTAAACGACCGCATTCAATCCATCTCTCAGACGGGCGTTCAAGGAACACGCGAGGTCCGCTTGTTCAACGTACGCACGGATCTCATCGATCGGATGCAGAACACGCTGGATGCATACGTGCGAGATAGCGTCCGGCTACGACGCAACCAAGCTGCGCTTACGAACCTCAACAAGTTCACCAACGCTCTGGTCGTCTTCGGCCTCGTTTATGCGGGAATTCGGTTTACTAGTATCTCGTTGGCTGAACTTGGCGTATTCCTGTTCGCTGTCTTTCGACTGTCGCCAGTCGTGAACCAAATCAATACGACTGTTTATCGATTGGACGGACAGCTGCCACACTTCATCCGTGTGCAATCCAGAATACAGGATCTCCACGAAAGAGAGGTGCCTGGAGCTGGCGGCGAGCAATCGATCACTTCCGTTCACGAGGTTGTGTTCGACAACGTATCGTTCGCTTATGATGACGAGAGTGTGCTTGAGGATGTCTCTCTCGATGTCAAAAATGGAGAAAAGGTCGCGCTCGTCGGCCCATCCGGCGCCGGGAAATCGACGATCGTCTCGCTGCTCGGGCGCCTCCAGACGCCGGACTCAGGCCGGATCCTCGCGGACGGTACCCGGATCGACGAGTTCGACGTCAAGCAGTGGCGAGATCGACTCGCGGTCGTCCGTCAAGACCCGTTCCTGTTCGACGACACGCTCTTGGCGAACGTGACGATCGGCGACGACGACGCCACGCGACGAGCCGTCGAAAGCGCCTGTGAAGCCGCTCAAGTGACGGAGTTCCTCGACGAGTTACCGAACGGCTACGAGACCAAACTCGGCGAGGACGGCGTTCGCTTATCGGGCGGCCAGAAACAGCGTGTCGCCATCGCCCGGGCCCTACTCAAAGACGCTGACGTCCTCGTCCTCGACGAAGCGA
>Ga0207714_1000835_pt1 | contig 20847 bp, 20 predicted proteins | sample PonA232FremontCA_2_FD_187270 | JGI IMG/M metagenome (GOLD analysis project Ga0207714, IMG submission 187270) | Marine sediment microbial community from Fremont, CA, USA - Pond A23 Sediment 2 (SPAdes) | ecosystem: Environmental > Aquatic > Marine > Unclassified | place: USA: Fremont, California...
TAGTAGCCTGCGTGGAACAGCGGCTGGGTCACGTCGAACCGCTGATAGTCGTTGACATCGGATTCCCACAGCGCCTTCGTGAGCTGCCACGCCGCCATCGTCGACGCGCCGAGGTAGTTGACCTTCCCCTCTTCGACGATGCGGTCGAGCGTCGACAGCGTCTCCTCGATCGGGGTGTTTTCGTCCCAGCGGTGAATGTAGTAGAGATCGAGGTAGTCGGTGCCTAACGCTTCTAAGGTCTTGTCGATCTGGTTTCGGATGTGAGTCCGCGAGAGCCCCGAGCCGTTGGGGTTGGTCTCGTCGTACTCGAAGTAGACCTTCGAGGTGAGGACGAACTGCTCGCGGTCGCGGTCTTCGAGCCAGCTCCCGATGTAGGACTCGCTGGTGCCGTTGGGGTCGCCGTAGATGTTGGCTGTATCGATGAAGTTCCCGCCGTGGTCGGCGAAGGCGTCCAGCAGTTCGTGGGCGTCGTCCTCGTCGGTTTCCAGCACGCCGTTGGTCCGGCGGCCGAACCGCCAGGTGCCGAAACAGAGTTCCGAGACTTTCGTGCCCGTCGCACCGAGATATCGGTAGTCCATACCCCCGGTTTCGGATGGAACGGCAAAAGCGTATCCAGCGACGACGAGCGATACCGCAGGACACCCGCGAGAACCGACACTCAGAGAAAGACAGTCAGGCCTGTGGTAAACCCGATGGCGATGTAGATGAGGATCATCATGGCCAGCCCGGCGATGTCGAGACTGTCCATGCCGGCCCGTTGGGCGTCCAGTGGTAAAATTATACTCCCCGCGGCTCGCGGAGAACAGAACGCTTAGGCTGCCGCCCGGCCGACCCCCGGTATGGACGAGGCGGTTGTCGCTACCGACGTACGCAAGGAGTACGGCGAGACGGTCGCCCTCGACGGCGTCGACCTCTCGGTGGCCGACGGCGAGGTATTCGGCCTCATCGGCCCCAACGGTGCGGGCAAGACGACGCTGGTTCGCGCGCTCACCGGCACCACCGCCGTCGACGGCGAGGTGTCGGTCCACGGCGAGACCCCGACCGGGATCGACGCCGACCGGATCGGCCTCCTGCCGCAGTCGTTTTCGCCGCCGGCCCGACTCACGGCCAGCGAACTCGTCGACTACTACGGCGGTCTCTACGGAGCGGCCCGCGACACCGACGAAATTCTGGCGACTGTCGGCCTCAGCGACGACGCCGATAGCTGGTACGAAACGCTCTCGGGCGGCCAGCAGCGGCGGGTCTGTGTCGGCATCGCGCTCGTCAACGACCCCGACGTGCTCTTCCTCGACGAGCCGACGACCGGCATCGATCCCGCCGGGCGGCGGTCGCTGTGGTCGGTGATCGAGGGGCTTGCCGAGGAGGGGACCACGATCTTCCTGACGAGCCACTCGATGGCGGAGGTCGAACGGCTTGCGGATCGGGTCGGCCTGCTACAGGCCGGTCGGCTGGTCGCGGTCGGGTCGCCAGCCGAGTTGGTCGACACACACGGCGGCGGGAGTCGGCTCGTGATCGAGACCGCCGAAAGCGAGGCGGCCGCCGACGCCCTCGCCGCCGAGGGGTTCGACGCGACCGCCGAGTCGACGACAGTCGTGATCGACGGCGTCTCGCCGGTCGATATCGGCGACGCGGTGGCCGCGCTGTCGGCCGCAGAGATCGCCTACGAGTCGCTGACGTGGACCGAACCGAGTCTCGAAGACGTGTATCTCCAGCTGACCGGCGAGACCTTCGCGGGCGCGGCGACGCCGGGCGGCAACGTCGTCGCCGAGCAGACTGCTGGCGACCACGAGGAGCCACGGGCGGCGACACCGGAGGGCAACAAATGAGCCGCGCGCGGCGGATTCGCGCGGAAGCCGTCGCCGCGTGGCACTCCTTTCTGCGGCGGCGCACGGCGGTCTTTTTCACCTTCTTCTTTCCCGTGTTGCTGGTCGTGATCTTCGGCGCGCTCGTCCGTACCCAGCCGACCGGCGGCGGGCTGTTCGCCGAGCCGGCGGCCTACTACGTGCCGGGCTATCTCGCCACGGTCGTCCTCTTTACGCCGCTGTCGCGGGTCGGCAGCGAGATCGCTCGCCACCGCGACGACAGCCGCTTCGAGAAGCTGGCGACGACGCCGCTGGGTCGCGCGGAGTGGCTGATCGCCCACACGCTGGTCAACATCGCCATCATCGGGCTGGCCTCGCTGTTGATCCTCGGACTCGTCGTCGCGCTGACCGGCGCGGTGATTCCGCTGACACCGCGGCTCGCGCTCTTGGGCCCGTTCGTCGTCGCCGCTGTCGTGTTGTTCTGTGGGTTTGGGGCGATCCTCGGACGGCTCTCCTCGACGCAGGACGGCGTGATCGCCGCGAGCAACACCATCGCCTTCCCGCTGTTGTTCCTCTCGGATACGTTCGTGACACCCGACCTGCTGCCGGCGTGGTTCGCGCCGTTGATCGACCTCTCGCCGCTGACCTACTTCGCCCGCGGCGTGCGGGCGATCACCCACACGACGAGCGAGCCCGCGCTGCCGGCACTCGGGGTGGTTGCCGTGCTCGCCGTGGTTTTTTTCGTCGCCGGCGCGTACGCGGTCCCCCGGACTGACTGAGTGTGGCCTGATTGGTCTACCGAGAGGTCTTTTTTGCGGTGCTGATTGCCAGTACTGTGAAAAACATCGGCCACAGCAGGGGTCGCAACCCGAGCGGTCGGATGTGTCCGCGGCGTTAGAGGCTGACGAGGACCAGCACGATCACCAGTAGGATGACCGCCAGCGCGATCAGCCGGCCGTTCGAGAACTCGTCGTCATCGGCGGCCGACGTGTCGCTTGTTGCCGGCTCGCTGCTCTCGCCTGTGTCACCGCCCGCACTGCCGCTGGTGCCGATTCCGTCCTCGTAGTTCCGCCGGGTATCCCGCACGGTCGGCAGCCTCGCACCGACCTCGTCGGCGATCTCGGCGTTGGTCGCCTCGGGGGTCTCCTCGGCGGCGTCGAGGATCGCCTGCTGGGTCGCGGTGAGGTCGTCCCACGACGAGGGCTCGTCGGGTTCGTACGACGAGGAGACGCCGCCCTCGAGGTCGGCGAGCGTCAGGTCGTCGTAGTCGGCGAGCGTGTCGCGGACCAGCGTGAGCCGCGCGCCGGTTTCGGCGGCGATCTCGGCGTTGGTCAGCTCCTCGTTTTCGAGGGCGGTCTGGAGGATCTCCTCCTGTAACTCGGTTGGATCCCCGGGCGTCCACTCTCTGGACGTGTCGCTCGTGGTCGTCTCCTCGTCGTCCTCGTCGTCCTCCTCGATGGTCCCCTCGCCGCCGTAGTCGGCGGATTTGTCCGGCTCGTAGGTGACCCGGGTGTCGCGGACGACGGCGACGGTCGTGCCGGTCTGTGCCGCGATCTCGGCGTTGGTCAGCTCCTCGTCGCCCTGTGCGAGTTCGAGGATCGCCTGCTCGGTGTCGTTGAGCACGCTCGCGTCGACGCCCGCCGGGAGTTCGCCGTCGCCGGCGGTTTCGACCTCGCTGCTGCTGTACTCGTTGTCGGCCAGCGTGTCGCGAACGAGCGTGACGCGTGCACCGACCTCGTCGGCGATCTCGGCGTTGGTCAGCTCGGGGTTGGCCTCGGCGAGCTCGACGATCTCCGACTGGCGGTCGCTGTCGCCGCCGCTCGCGCCGCCACCGCTGCCACCCGCTGTGCCGCCTGCGCTGCCGCCGTCACCGTGCTCGGCGAGCGTGTCGCGGACGGTGGGTAGCCGCGCGCCGACCGCATCGGCGATATCGGCGTTCGTTGCATCCGGGTTGTCGGCGGCGTACTCGAGGATTTCCTGCTGGCCGTCGCTGAGGTCGCCGCCGGCCGCACCGCTGGCACCGCCACTGCTCCCGCTGCTACCGCCGCTGGTGCCGCCACCACCGGTCGCGTCGACCGCGTCGCCGTGCGCGGCCAGCGTATCCCGGACGAGCGGGAGTCGCGCACCGGTTTCGTTGGCGATATCGGCGTTGGTCGCCTCGGGGTTGTCGGCGGCGACATCGAGAATCGCCTGCTGGACCGTGCTGAGGTCGGCGTCGGTGTCGACGCTACCGCTATCGTCGCTGTCGTCGTAGCCGTCGTCCTCTGGCAGTTCGACCTCGTCCTCGTGTTCCTCGCGCACGTCGCGGACCAGCGAGACGCGCGCGCCGGTTTCGGCGGCGATCTCCGCGTTGGTCATGTCGGGATTCTGCAGCGCGGCTTCGAGGATCGCCTGTTCGGTGTCGTTGAACGACGCGGAATCGGTCGGTTTTAGCATCGGCCGTCCCCCCTGTGTCCGACTGCCGTGTGCGAGACTGTCTGACAACCGATACCGCTCGTGACGGACCCCACCCCGTCGTTTCTCGTGGTCATACGAGTTGTTCACTCGAAGCGACAGTAATCAATCTAACGCCTTTCCCCCCGATTTCCGGCGAAATCGCCGCGTCCGCCGGGGCTGTGGCCGGTCGATCCCTGTTTTTACTACGGTGGGTGCCGCTACACCGACCATGCGCACCAAACACGACGTGTTCCAGCAGCTCCGCGAGAGCGGTGTCGTCGCCGTCCTCCGCGGGGTCGACGCCGATACGCTCATCGAGATCACCGACGCCCTACTGGCCGGCGGCGTCACCGGCATCGAACTCACCGCCGACACGCCCGGTATCGCCGAGATGGTCGCCGAACTCGACGGCGCCTTCGGCGACGAGATCGCCATCGGCGTCGGCACCGTCCTCGACAGCGAGACCGCCCGGACGGTCATGCTTAGCGGCGCGGATTTCGTCGTCAGCCCCAGCCTCCACGAGGACGTGATCGACACCTGCAACCGCTACGGCACGCTCGTCGCGCCGGGGATCATGACGCCGACCGAGGCGATCACCGGCTACGAGGCCGGTGCGGACCTGCTGAAGGTGTTTCCCGCCTCGACGGTCGGGCCGGATCATCTCGGCGCGATCAAAGGCCCGCTCGGTCAGATTCCGCTGATGCCGACCGGCGGCGTCAGCCCGGATAACGCCGGCGACTACATCGAAGCGGGAGCCGAATGCGTCGGTGCCGGCGGCGCGCTCGTCGATTACGAGGCCGCCGACCGCGGCGAGTTCGAGGTTATCACCGAGAACGCCGACGCATTCCAAGACGTGATCAGCGACGCCCGCGAGTAGCTGGGTCTGTCGACTTCTGTTCGCCTGTCTACGTGGCGTCCGGCCGCAACCGCGTCCCTCTCTACGTGGCGTCTAACCGCAACCGCGTCGCCTGTCTACGTGGCGTCCGGCCGTAACCGCGCGAAGATCGCCGGTCGGAAATACAGCAGGCCGGCGGTCAGGAGGAACACCAGCGTCGACACCCCGTAGGAGACCTGCAGGGCCGCGGTGAGAAACGGACTCCCGCCGGAGAGCAACGAGACGAGGATCGGCCACGAACAGGAGACACAGGAGAACAGTCCGAGCACCCCAGCAGCCGCCGAGCCGGTGGCGTCGATGACGGTCACGTAGACGAGATACGCCAGTGCGAGATAGCCGACGAGGTAGGTTGGCTGGAGGTTGACCGTCACCACCTCGCTGGCGTAAATGAGCGCGGGACCGTACCCCGGCGGGAGCGGTGCGATCCGAAACCCGCTGGCGACCTCGCTGCCGCCCCCGACGAGCCCGCCGGCGACCGAAAGCGCGGCAAAATACCCCCCGGCTACCAGCAGCGCCCGCCGTCGCGTTCGACCGGAGACGGATGCCGCCGGCTGGCTGTTGACGACGACCCACGCACCCACGTTGATCCAGATGGCGGCGTAGCCGACGAGCCGGATCGACTCCACGCTCGCCGCCGTGAGTAGCACGTAGCACGCGCCGACCAGCAGCTGGCTGTTGAGGAACAGTGCCCAGAAGAGCCGGCGACCGGTCGGCACCGGGACCGACAGTCCGTCGCTGTTGGGTGCGGCCATGGTTAGTTGGTGTTCGGAGCCATACTCAGAGCACCAGCCCCTCGACGACGATGGCTAACAGCACCGTCCCGAGATAGGCGTTTGAGGCGTGGAACGAACGGAACGCTGCCGCCTCGCTCTGTTCGTAATGGAGGCGGATCACGAACCAGAGGAAGACGCCCCCGACGCCGACGGCAGTGACGACGTAGAGCCAGCCGAGCGGGGCGACGGCGGCCAACACCGCCCCAGCCAGCAGCGTCGCGCCGAAATACCAGAGGATGTGCCGCCGGGTCGCCGTCTCGCCGTAGACGACCGGCATCATCGGGAACCCGCCGCGCTCGTAGTCGTCCTTGTAGGCGAGGGCGAGGCTGTAGAAGTGCGCCGGTGTCCAGCAGAAGATGAACGCTGCCAGCAACAGCCCGCCCGCGCCGATCGTGCCGGTGACGGCGGCCCAGCCAATGAGGGCCGGGAGCGCGCCCGCGGCCCCGCCGAGGACGGTGTTCTGCACCGTATTCGGTTTGAGTACCAGCGTGTAGATCACGCTGTAAAACAGGATGGCGACGACGCCGAGGACGGCGGTCAGGCGGTTGACCGTCCAGAACAGTCCCACGGAGAGCGCGGCCAGCAGCAGGCCGAAGCCGACGGCGTTCCGCAACGGGACGAGGTCGGTCGCCAGCGGCCGGTCGCTGGTGCGGGCCATCCGGCGGTCGATATCGCGTTCGAGAATGTGGTTGAACGTTCCGGAGGCGCCGATAGCCAGCGCACCGCCGCCGAGCGTCGCGGCGACGGCGTAGGGTGTCAGTCCCGGCCCACCGGCAAGTGCCATCGCCGCGGCCGCGACGAGACTCAGCAGCCACATCAGCCGTGGTTTCATCAGCCGGAAGTAGGCAAACAGCGTCGCCTTTGTTCTGGCGACGGGGTCGCTCGGCACCGGCGGCCGCTCGTCGGGATCGAGCGGCTCCGAGGGCTCGGGCTCGCCGGCGGGCACGTCGTTGGGGTCACCGGTCTCGGCCTCCAGCCGCCACGTCAGCGCGGCCAGCAGGCTCCCGAAGATCGTCATCCCGGCCAGCAGGTGAATCGCCGAGGTTGTTTCGGTGCCGCCGGTCGTTGCCACCACGGCTCCGAGCCCGGCCTGCGCCGGGTAGACGAGCAGTGCGACGAGAAGGGCGAGCCGGACGCGGCGGCGGGTCTCGCGTCGCCACGCGCTGACGGCGACCGCAAGGACACCGACGCCGACGACGAGGGCGACGAGTCGATGCCCGAAGGCGAGCCAGCCGTTGGCGGTTGCCGGCAGCGACCAGCCGGTTCCGCAGGCCGGCCACGCGGGACAGGCTGCGACCGCGTTGGTCAGCGCTGTCGCCACGCCGACGACGAGCAGGCCGTAGACGCCCATCGTCGTCGCAGCCAGCAGCGCCGGCAACCGGTCCGGTCGTCGACGAAGGGAACTCACTGTTTGCCATTGCGCATCGACGTATATATGCGCCGTGTTTTGCCGATGCACAGCCGCGGGCGGTGACAGCGATTTGCCGCTGTATCACCCCCCGCTGTCGCCCCGAGACCGCCGCAGGAGCCCGGAGTCAGCAGGTATTTACGCTGCCCATCCCAAGGCCGGTTAAGGATGAACGCAAAGCGTTTCGGACTCGCGTCGCTGTGTGCGGCAGTGCTGTTGACACTGCTTGCACAGCCGGCCGCCGCGCAGTCGGTGTCGGCCGAGCTGATCACCGGCCTCAACGAGAAGCTGCTCGTGGTTGCGATCCCGATCACGCTGCTGGTCGAGGGGGTGCTGATCTACGCTGTCTTCAAATTCAAGGACAACGACGAGCCACAGCCGACGAAGGAAAACCGGCGGCTCGAAATCTCGTGGACCATCGCAACCGCTGTCATCCTCCTGTTTGTCGGTGTCGCCTCCTACGGGGTGATGGCCAACGAGTCCGTCGGCGTCCAGACCGGGGATGTCGACATCGGCGAGAACGACGTGCTCGTCGAAGCCGAGGCCTACCAGTGGGGCTGGAACATGCACTATCCCGAGCACAACGTCACGAAAAGCGGTGCCGGCTCCGGCCCGACGGTCGTAATCCCGAAAAATCAGGAGGTCTACTTCCGGATCGTCTCACAGGACGTGATTCACGGGTTCCACGTGCCCGAACTCGGGCTCAAACAGGACGCGATCCCCCAGCAGGAGAACTATATCAAGACCACCGTCACAGAGGAGGGCACCTATCAGGGCTACTGTTCGGAGTACTGCGGGCTGGGTCACTCCAAGATGTACTTCACCATCGAGGTGGTCGATCAGGACGAGTACGAGGACTGGCTCGCCCAGCAGAATACCGACAGCGCGTGAACGGCGCGGTTCTTCTCGGCGAATACAGCGGCTGTTTGCGTTCGATACCAGCGTCAGAATCAGTTGGGCGCAACAGGCGTCGGGCCGGCTACAGGGTGAACAGCAGTCGCTGGTCGGCGGCGTAGCGGGTGTCGGCGATAGTGTGGATCACCTTTTCGATGGTGGCGCCCTCCGGGAGTGTTTCGACCGGCGTCATCACGCGGGCGCGAGACCGCGACTCGATGCCGATGTGGTTCGTGTGACAGCCCGGTGGAAGCTGCGAGGAGTCGAGCGGGAGATCGGCTGTCCCGTAGCTGTTGCCGTCGCTGCCGACGAACCTCGTGTGCCGGCTCAGCCAGTGAAACGGCACATCGCCCGTGTTCTCGATATCGAACAGCGCACAGTGGCGTGTGGCCTCGGCCTCCACGTCTCCGCGACGATGCTTGGCGTCGACGAGGTCGCCGACCGCGATCCGCGGAACGCCGACCAGCGTCACCGTCAGATTCGAGAGCGAGATCGTGAGCGAGTCGCCGGATCGCTCGTGGATTCTGGTGGCAACGTCGTCGGCCGACTCGGCGTCGGCCGCGGTCGGTGCTGTCGAGATATCACGCCACTCGACCGAGTTCGTTGCGCCTGCTGCGTCCCCGCTGGGCTGACGGGTGGCTTCCCGGTCAGCACTGGGCGTTCGGTCAAGTGGCGGTGCCATACGTACACTGAAACATGACAGCCGGATAAAAATTCTGACCAACATTCTGATATGTAATCGACGATTGGTTTCTTCCTGTCTGGGCTGATATTCGGCTGTCAGCGACGCATCACGTTCGGACCAACCTATTTACTGGTGTGGGTATCAGTTCTATCTATGTCTCTGTCGGCCCGGATCGAGTACGTCCGCGACAAGGAGAAGACGCTCGTGGTATTCAACCCCCCGGCCGACAGCACGCTCGTCACCGATCTCAGCGAGTACTTTGCCACCCAGAACGTCACCGTCACGGGCAAACAGACGCGCTCCGGTGAGCCGGAGAACGTCGCCGTCCTCCGGCGGAACGACGAGGTGCTGGCGTCGGTCCCGATCGCCAAACTCGAGGAACTCCTCGCCGGCGGCGGGCTTCGGGACACGGGCGTCGGGATCGACGACGCCCAGTACAACGAGGTTCTCCAGCATCTCAAGGAGACGACGTTCACCTCCCACAGCAAGTCGAGGATGGTGACGATCTCTCACGAGATCGAGGACCGCGCTATGCGCGTCAACGAGGGCCGCCTCTACACCGGGTTCCAGTACCCGGAGAAACTGAACGAGCAGGCCGACCGCTACGAGCGACTGGCGACCACGTCGCTCGACGTTCACACGTTCACCGCTCCGGGCGAGCCGGTCGATATCGAAGGGGTCACCCACCATTCCGAACCGGCCGACGAGATCGAGCGCTCGTGGATCGTCGTCTTCGACGGCGGCGGCACCGACGCCTACAAAACGGGGCTGCTGGCGACCGAGGAGGGCCCCGATCAGTGGTACGGCTTCTGGAGCGACGACCCGGATCTCGTCGATAGCATCTGGGGGTATCTCGACACCACGTACCTCACAGTTCAACCCTGAATCGCCAGTAGCCCCGACTGCGGCGATCAACCGATCACAACGTCCGATATCTCGAAGCGTGCGCCGCCCCGCTCGCCCTCTGTGACGGTGATCGCCCAGCCGTGGGCGCTGACCACACCATCGACGATCGCCAGCCCCAGTCCGAGGCCGTCCTCGCTCTCAGAGACCCCCGTCTCGAAGATGTCGTCGCGGTTGTCCTCGGGAATCCCGGGGCCGGAGTCCTCGACGTAGAAGCCGTCGGCGTCCGGAAGCGCACCGACCTCCACGGTCACGTCGTTACCGCCGTGTTCGACGGCGTTGCGGAACAGATTCTCGACGAGCTGCTTGAATCGCTGTGGATCGGCCTGCAACGCGCAGTCGCTGGCGATATCGAGCGTCGCCTCGCTGGTGTCGACGGTCGTCCAGCAGCTCTCGACGACCGATTCCAGTGAGACGACACCGGTCTCTGTCACGTCCTGACTCTGCCGGGCTATCGCAAGCACGTCGTCGATGAGAGTCTCCATGCGGTCGAGGGCTCGGCTCGCCGTCGCCAGCGCCCCGGAGTCGCCCTGCTGTTCGCGGGCCAGATCGATGTTGCCCTGTGCGATCCCGAGCGGGTTCCGGAGGTCGTGAGAGACGATACTCGCGAACTGATCGAGCCGTTCGACCTGTTCGCGGGTTCGCTGATGGCGGAGCTCGTGTTCGAGCATCCGCGAGACCAGCTCCGCAAACATCGTCTCCTCCTCGGAGAACGGCTCGCCGCGCGGCTCGTTGTTGACGAAACAGACGGTCCCGTACGGCTCCTCGTCGACGATCAGCGTCGTGCCGTGGTAGGTTTCCAGCTCGTGGGCCGCGTATGCCTGATCGCCGTCCCAGCCCTGCTCGCCGGCGTGGTGGAGTGTCACCGGCCCCGCCTCGACCGTCCGGCGACAGTACGTTGTCCCGAGATCGAGCACGAGACCGGGCGGGAACTGCCCGCCGGGTGGATCGGTGCTGGCAATCGCCTTCCAGTAGTCGCTGTCGGTGTCGATCCGGGTCAGATGGCCGTTTTCGACGCCGAGATACCGCCGCCCCAGCGAGAGTGCCTGCTCGGCTTTCTCCTCGAACGACGCCTGCTCGTCGTTCATGATCCGATACAGTTCGTGCCGAGCGTCTTCCGGCGACAGAGACTCGCTCATTGGCACAGTTTCAGCTCCATCCCGGCGGTGCTGCGACCGGTGGCTCTCCGCTCTGGTGCCCGGTAGATGCTCATGCGCTTCCCATGATGTACGGGGCGAGGCTACTATTAAGATTGTGTTGCGAAAAGTACTCAATACTGACACGAACCCGTCAGCCGACCGCTTTCCGTGGGCTCCGACCCCTGATACGGTTTATTGTAGGAAGTTACCGCCCGACAGCCGACCGGTGGGCGGTCGGGGCGGGGAACCGTCTACAGTAGACAGTATCAGACCAGCATCTCTTCTTCGGCTTCCAGCAGCTCGTGATACCGGTTGCGGATCGTGACCTCGGAGATGTCGGCGACCTCGGAGACGGCGGCCTGTGTCGTCTTCTCGTTGGTCAACAGCGCGGCCGCATACACCGCGGCAGCGGCGAGGCCGACCGGCGACTTACCGCTGTGAACGCCCTGCTCTTTGGCGTTCTGGAGGAGCTGTTTGGCGCGCATCTCCGACTCCTCGGAGAGTTCCAGCGAGGAGGCAAACCGCGGGACGTACTGCTCGGGGTCGGCCGGCTTGACTTCCAGCGAGAGTTCGCGGACGACGTAGCGGTAGGTGCGGGCGATCTCGCTTTTCTCGACGCGCGAGACGTCGGCGATCTCGTCGAGACTGCGGGGAACGCCGGCCATCCGCGCGGCGGCGTAGACACACGAGGTGGAGACGCCCTCGATGGACCGTCCCGGCAGGAGGTCCTCGTCGAGTGCCCGGCGGTAGATGACCGAGGCCGTCTCGCGGACGTTGTCGGGCAGCCCAACCGCCGACGCCATCCGGTCGATCTCGCCGAGCGCCTGTTTGAGGTTCCGCTCTTTGCTGTCGCGGGTGCGGAACCGCTCGTTCCACTTGCGGAGCCGCTGCATCTTCTGGCGCTGGTTCGAGGAGAGCGACCGCCCGTAGGCGTCCTTGTTCCGCCAGTCGATGTTCGTGCTCAGCCCCTTGTCGTGCATCGTCTTCGTCGTCGGCGCGCCGACGCGGGATTTCTGATCTTTTTCGTTGCTGTCGAAGGCCCGCCACTCTGGGCCGCGGTCGACGGAGTCCTCGGTGATGACGAGCCCGCAGTCGTCACAGATGGTCTCGCCGTGCTCGTCGTCGGTGATGACGTTCCCGCTACACTCGGGGCACTGCAGCCCGGCCTGCTCGGCCTCGGCCTCGGTTTCGGCTGTCGATTCCTCGCCGCGCTGCCGCTCGCGTTGGGGGGACCGGTCGGCTTTCGTGGTAAAGGTTTGATCACTCATTGTCAGGGGTGCTCCCGCATCGAAGATATAGCGTGGGAGCTATCGTTGTATACAAGAGAACAGAACGTCACTTAAGCAGTTTGGTATTGCCTCGTCAGAGCACTGCTACCGCCCGAAACCCGGTGAATAACCCTGACAGATTCGTATCACGTAGAGAAACGGTGTCTGACATGTGTAGAAATCCCAAGACAAACCGGGACGCATTTGTCCGTTCCGTGCCGACAGCTGGCATGGCCCCACCCCGGATCGTCTCGCTGGCACCGAGTGCGACAGCCACGCTGCAGGCCCTCGGTGTCGATGACCGGCTGGTCGGCGTGACCGCCCACTGCGATGCCGACGCCCGTGCTGTCGGCGGCTGGCTCACCCCCGACTACGAGACGATCAGCGATCTCTCTCCCGATCTCATCTGTACGAGCGACGACCTCCAGCGAGAGATCCGCGACGACCTTCGCGACCGCGACTACCGCGTCCACCATCAGGAACCGAGCCGCCTCGACGACGTGCTGGCCGGCGTCGAGTCGCTGGCCGCCGCGGCCGGCGTGCCCGATGCTGGCGAAACGCTCCGCGCCGAGAGTCGACAGCGACTCGACAGCGTCGCCGACCGCGTCGGCGCCGGCGACAGCACGGCCGACGACGCAGCCGGCACCGCCGATAGCGACGCCCGGCCCGTCGTCTACTGCGAGGAGTGGTCCGACCCACCGATGGCCGCCGGCAACTGGGTGCCCGACGCGGTCGAAGCGGCGGGCGGTCGCTACCCCTTCGTCGAGCCGGGCGAGCGCTCACAGGAGGTCGACCGCGAGACCGTCGCTGACGCCGCTCCCGATCACGCCGTCCTGCATATCTGTGGGACCGGCGACGACGTGTCGGCCGACCGCTTCGAGGAGCGCGGCTGGTCGCTGGACGCCGAGGTCCACGTCGTCGACGACTCGCTGCTCAATCAGCCGAGCCCGAAACTGATCGACGGGATCGAACTGCTGTCTCGTCGGTTGTATCCAGAACCAGCACAGAAACGCTGACGGCAGGATCGACCCGGCGTTACTCGGTCTCTTCTTCGGTCACCAACTCCTCGTCGACATCGCCCTCGTCGATATCGGCGCTGGCGATATCCGGTTCGTCGACATCGGCCTCCGAGCCGGCGATATCCGCCTCGCCGGTCTTGATCTTCTCGGCCTCCTGTTCGAGCTGCTCGATATCCATCTCGGCGGCCTGATCGATCTCGCCCAATATTTCGTCAATGTCGTCGAGCCCGAGCATCTTGCGGGTCTCGTCGTCGAACTCCTTGCCTTCGAGCCCCTCCTGCTCCTGTACGTCGCTGCCGGTGAGCGTCTTGCCGTACCGCCCCACGAGCGAGGTGAGCTCCTGTGGCAGGATGAACGTCGAGGACTCGCCCTGCCCGATGCGTTCGAGGCTCTCCATCCCGCGTTCGATGATCGCTCGCTCGCCCATCGACTCGGCGGATTTCGCGCGCAGCACCGTCGAGATGGCGTCACCCTGCGCTTCGAGAATCTGGCTCTGTTTCTCACCCTGTGCGCGGATGATGTCGCTCTGTTTGTCACCCTCGGCGGTTTCGACCGCACTGCGGCGTTCACCCTGCGCTTCGAGGATCATCGCCCGCCGGCGACGCTCGGCGGAGGTCTGTTGCTCCATCGCCTGCTGGACTTCCTTCGAGGGGTTGACCTCACGCACCTCGACGCTCTCGACGCGAATCCCCCACTCGTCGGTGGGTTCGTCGAGCTCTTTACGGATCTTGGCGTTGATCTCCTGTCGCTTGTTGAGCGTGTCGTCGAGCTCCATATCACCCAGCACGGCCCGGAGTGTCGTCTGGGCGAGATTCGAGACAGCGCGTTTGTAGTTGTCCACCTCGAGGAACGCCTTCTTGGCGTCCATCACCTTGATGTAGACGACGGCGTCGGCGGTCACCGGCGAGTTGTCGCGGGTGATCGCCTCCTGCTGGGGCACGTCCAGCGTCTGGGTCCGCATGTCGAAGGCGTAGGTGCGGGAGACGAACGGCGGGATGATGTTGAACCCCGGTTCGAGCAGCTTTCGGTACTCACCGAAGACGGTGAGGGCCTCTTTTTCGTAGGCGTCGACGATCTCGACGGTCTGCCAGATCGTCACCGCGGCGACGATCAGAAACAGCAGCCCGACCGCCAGTGTCGTCAACTGTAGCTGGAGGACCAGTGGATCCATGGCGTAATATAGGGACAAGACGCCAATAAGGGTTGGCTTCCGGGTTGTATTTCGGCACGCCTACCCGTTGCGTTCGGTCTCTGGCTCCGTTTCTGACGGTGCTGTCACGTCGTCGTGCCCGGCGGCAAACTCCGCGGCCGCGGACTCGTCCTGTGGCGACTCATCGCTCCGCCCGGCCGCAAGCTGGCGGTCGATATCGTCCTCGATGGTTTCGAGCGATTCCACGGTGACGACGTTGCCGCCGCCGGGATCGATCACCATCACGTCCGTCCCTTCTGGAATCTCGGTGTCCATCGACCGTGCCGAGTAGCGGGGGTTGAAGCCGCCGCCCTGCAGTTTCACCTCGCCACCGGTCGGCGTCACCCGCTCGGTCACCCGGCCGGTCATCCCCTGGAGGCTGTCCGAATCACTGGTCTGGGCCTGCCCCTTCCCGCCGTAGATGTCGAACTCGTGGTAGACGTAGAAGCCCAGCGCGCCGAACAGCAGGACGAACAGCCCGAGGGCGAACGGCCCGAGAAACGGAAACGCCAGCCCGACCAGCCCCGCGCCGAGCAGGCCCAGCCCGACGACGACGAAGTTCGCCCCGGGTGCGAGAGCCTCGGCCAGCGAGAGCAACAGTCCGGCAGTGACTAACAGCAGCGGCAGCGTCTCCGGGCTGACCAGGGTCCCGATCAGGAGTGACATGGATGAGATAGCGTGGGTACAGTGGTACGCACCGACCGAGACGGTGGGAGCGTCGGGCTCACAGCCCGGTTGCGATCACGCCGACCGTCAGCAGGACGCCGATGGCGACAAACGTCGCGTGTTCCGGCGAGATCGCCTCCGGTTCGATCGGCTCGTCGTCCTCGGTTTCGCTCTCGGCCTCGGGGCCGACCTCGTCGATCCCGAACCGCCACTCGTCGTCGCCAGCGGGATCGGTCGCGGACTCACTCATACGAACAGGGAGGGCTGCAAGCAGTATAAGCCCGGTGGCTCAGCGACCCGTCTCCTGAATCACGTCGCCGGCGAAGAGGATTCCCCGCTCGGCGTCGATGCTGACCCGGTCGCCGTCGTCGATCGCCTCGGGCAGCGATACGTCGTTGATCATCGGAACACCCAGCTCGCGGGCGACGACCGCCGGGTAGCCGGTGAGGCCACCGCTGCTGTCGATCAGGCCGCCGATCTTCTCCAGTCCGCCGGTGAACTCGCCGTCGAAGGCATCGTCGACCGCGATGATCGCCCCCTCGCTCACCCCGGCGAGATCGCCGTCCGTGCAGCGAACGAGCGGTCCGGCGACGCGGCCGCCGGTGATGGATTTCCCGGTGGCGACCTGCTCGGCGGCGACGTGGACCTTGAGCATGTTCGTCGTGTTACCCCCCTCGACGTTGGAGAATAGCCCCGAGATGGCGACGACCGTGTCGCCGCTCTCGGCGGCACCGGCCGACATCGCCGCCTGCACGCTGCCCTCCAGCAGGTCCTCGATGTCGTCCTCGTACTCGTGGTACTGCGGTGTCACGCCCCAGACGAGCGCGAGCTGTCGACGCACCCGGTCGTTCGGCGTCGTCGCCACGATGGGGACCGGCGGCCGGAATTTGGCCGCCTTGCGAGCGGTGTAGCCGGACTCGCTGGCGGCGACGACCGCCGACGCGCCGATATCCCGGGAGAGATAGCGGGCCGACCGCGCTAATGCCTCCGTCCGGGAGCCATCGGTCGCTGTCGGCACCCGCTGTTCGACGGTTTCGGCGTACTCGTCGGTCGATTCGACCCGGCTGACGATGTTGGCCATCGTCTCGACGACCCGGACCGGGTGGTCACCGACGGCGGTTTCGCCCGAGAGCATGACCGCGTCGGTCCCGTCCAGCACCGCGTTGGCAACGTCGGAGGCCTCCGCCCGCGTGGGTCGGCGGTTGTCGATCATCGAGTCCAGCATCTCGGTGGCCGTGATGACCGGCACGCCGGCGTCGACACACTTCTTGATGATGCGTTTCTGGACGACAGGCACGTCTTCGAGCGGGCACTCGACGCCGAGATCGCCGCGGGCGACCATGACCCCGTCGGCCGCGCTGACGATGCTGTCGAGGTTTTCGACCGCGCCGGCGCGTTCGATCTTGGCGACGATTGGGATGTCGGCCCCGAGTGCTTCGAGTTCGTCGGCGATCGCGTAGACGTCCTCGCCGTCGCGGACGAAACTCGCGGCGACGAAATCGGCCTCTTTGTCGGCAGCGAGTTGCAGTTCCTGCTCGTCGCCCTCGGTGATCAGATTGATATCGAGATCGACGCCGGGAACATTCACACCCTTTCGGCTCTGGAGCTTCCCGCCGGAGACGATCTCGGCGGTGAAGGTTTCGCCGTCGACAGCGGTCACCTCGGCCTCGATTCGCCCGTCGTCGAGCAGGATTCGGTCGCCGACGCCGGTGCCCGTGATCGACATCGAGAGCCCGACCCGTTCCGGTGTCGCGGTATCGCCCGGCTCGAAGACGACCTCCGACCCCGTTTCGAGCTCGACGTGGCCGTCGATGTCGGCGGTTCGAACCTCCGGTCCCTTGAGATCGACCATCAGCGCGAGCGAGCGGTCGCCCTCGGCGTCGACCTCGCGCACCCGGTCGATGACTGTCGCTCGGTGATCCGTCGTTCCGTGGCTCGCGTTGAGCCGGGCGACGGACATTCCTGCCTCGTTGAGCGCACGGATGGTTTCCGTGTCGCTGGAGGCTGGCCCGAGCGTACAGACGATTTTCGCGTTTCGCATGGCGACCGGTACGCCTGTCAGCGTGAAAAAGCCCCACGATCTGATTCACGGGACGGCGAGGGATGCGACTGGTTGTCACAGGAGGGCACAATAGCGGCGGGCCGCCGCCGGTCAGTTCGTCACCGGCGAGTCGAGGGCGTCGTCGAGTTCCGACCCCAGCTCCTCGGCCTCGAACGGTTTCGTGACGTAGCCGTCGGCACCGGCCTTGGCGGCCTCTCGCATCTTTTCCTTCTGGGAGACGCTCGTGACCATGACGACGGTCGTCTCCGGCGACCGTTGCTTGATCTCGGTGAGCGCCTCGATCCCGTTCATCTCCGGCATCATGATATCCATCGTGATCACCGTCGGCTCGGTTTCGGCGAAGAGTTCGACGGCTTCCTGTCCGTTTTCGGCGGTGTCGACGACGTTGACCCAGTCGTTGATTGTCTCGCTGACGAGGCTGCGCTGGAACGACGAGTCGTCGACGACGAGCGCGTCCGGTGACATAGCTTTCGTTGGCACGGCGCAATATTAACCCTGACCCTCGGTTTCGCCCGTGTTCGCGAGTGAACGACGTGTGTGCCGCTGGCCCACCGCCGGCCCCGCTCGCCCGGTTCCACAATGCGAAGCTGTCGGCGGCAACGAGTAGGTTCAAGAGCCTTTGCCGGCCAGTGGACACCATATGAAGGTGTTTGCCTCGAAAGAGGATCGCTGGAAAACCCTCCTCGCCGTACTCATCGTCGTCGCTGGCTTTGTCGGGCTCTACCTCGCAGTTCGGCGGTACGCGCCGTTCGTCTTCGACGAGAACGGGCTTCAGCAGTGGATCGATCAGTTTGGTGCACTCGCGCCGCTGGTGTTCGTTCTGCTGCAGACAACGCAAGTTATCGTCGCACCGATCCCTGGACAGATACTCGCGGGTGCTGGCGGTGCTTTCTTTGGCACGTTGAATGGGACACTGTACAGCCTTGCTGGTGTGTTTGTCGGGAGCGCGGTGGCGTTTATCCTCGCCAAGCGGTACGGCCGGTCCTTTGTCGAACGCGTTCTCGACGACGCAATCATCGATCGATTTGACGCATTCGTCGACACAGTTGGTCCGCCAGGGCTGCTTGTGTTCGTGGTAATTCCCGGGCTTCCGGACGACGCGATCTGCTTCTTGGGCGGTCTTACAGATTGGCGCCTTCGCACGTTTATGACCATCATCGTCATCGGTCGACCGCCGGCGTATATCGCTACCGCCTACGCCGGCAACGAGATTGCTGGCGGGCGGTTCGTCAGCGGGATCGCCCTCGTCGCGGTCGTGATCCTGTTCTCGGCGGTCGGCTACTACAAACAGGAGGCGATACGGGATATCGTCGCGCGGCTGGAACCGCGGCTACCGTTCTGATCACCTCGACCCGTTGCGGTTATCCCCACGTCCAGCGCGCTTCGAGCACGTAGCGATAGAGGCCGGTGAGGAAGATCGCCGCCCCGTTGGCGACGAGATACAGCAGGCCGACCCACTCGACGAAGGCGTAGAGGATGCCCAGCTGTATCGGGATCGCCGTCCCGCGAACGACGTTCGTCCGCACCAGTCCGGTGAGATACTCCATCCGACTGGTGTGTCGATCCGTCCGAAACGTCCAGGCGTTGTTGAGCACGTAGGCGAGAACGATGGTGAACTCGATGGCGAACAGCGCGCCGAGCAGATAGTTCACTCCGCCGATGTCGACGAACAGCCAGAGCAACCCGATCTGGACCCCAGCCCCGATCACACCGACGATGACGAACCGCCGGAGGCGGCGTGCCAGCGGGCCGTAGACGAGCGACCGCAGCAACGAGCGAACCATCTATCGGCTCCCGTCTGTCTGTTGTCGATCAGTTACTCCGTTCACTGGCACTTCCCTCCAAGGCCCCATGCTGACAGCGGGTCCCTGCTGTCCGACACGACGGCGGCGATGCTGAAAAGAGTGGGTGTGGGCTACTGGATTCGGGTTCCCGGCGGCGACTCGTCTTGGGTCGTCAGCAGGTCGGCCTCCTCGCCGGCGGCCAGCAGCATGCCGTTGGATTCGACGCCGAACAGCTCGGCCTTTTCGAGATTGGCGACGACGATGACGCGGGTTCCAGGGAGTTCGTCGAGGTCGTGGAGCTGTTTGATACCCGCGACGAGCTGTCGCGTTTCGTGGCCGATATCGACCTGTAGTTTGGCGAGTTTGTCGGCGTCCTCGACGGGGTCGGCCGCGACGATCTCGCCGACACGGATGTCGATCTCTTGGAACTCCTCGAAGCCGATCCGATCCTCGACGATCGGTTCGAGGTCGGCGGCGTCGGATTCGTCGTCTGCATCGTCACTGTCGCCATCCGCGCTATCGGTCTCGTCGCCCGCGTCAGCATCGTCGTCCGCGGTCGCCTCCTCGACGCGCGCTTCGAGTTTCTCGTTGAGTTCCTCGACGCGTTCGGCCTCGATCTTGGCGAACAGTTCGTCGGGCTCGCCGAACTCGCCGTCGGCGGCCTCGCGGGCGACCTCGACGGTCGCGTCGGCGACATCGCCGTCCTCGCCGAGCTGGTCCCAGAGTCGGTCGCAGGTGTCGGGTGCGATAGGCTGGAAGAGCACGGCGAGGGCCTTCGCAAGCTGGACGCAGTCGTAGATGACCTGTTCGGCGCGGTCGGGGTCGTCGTCGAGGAGGTTCCACGGCTCGTTGCGCTGGATGTACTCGTTGCCGAAGGCCGCGAGGTCGATAGCGGCGTTGCCGGCCTGTCGGATCGAGTAGTCGTTGATCGCCGCCTCGAAGTCGTCGATTGCCTCGCCGATGCGGTCGTCGACCTCGCTCGATACCGCGGCGTCGGGCGCGCCGCCGTAGTTGCGGGCGGCAAAGAGCAGCGAGCGGTAGACGAAGTTGCCGAGCGTGCCGACGAGCTCGGTGTTGACGCGCTCGCGGAACTTGTCCCACGAGAAGTCCACGTCCTGCTGGAAGCCGCCGTTGGTGGCGAGATAGTAGCGCAGAAGGTCGGGATGGAACCCCTCGTCGAGATACTCGTCGGCCCACACCGCGCGGTTGCGGCTGGTCGAGAACCCCTTGCCGCCGAGTGTCACGAAGCCGGAGGCCATGATCGCCCGCGGTTCGACGTAGCCCGCGCCGTCGAGCATCGCCGGCCAGAAGATCGCGTGGTGCTGGATGATGTCGCGGCCGATGACGTGGACGATTTCGCCATCTTCCTTCCACGGCTGCTCCCAGTCGTAGACTTCGCTGCCGACGCGGTCGGTGTACTGTTTGGTCGAGGCAATGTACTCGATCGGGGCGTCGACCCAGACGTAGAGGACGAGGTCGTCGCCGTCGCCGTCTGCGTCTCCCTCCTCGTCGCTATCGGCGTCCTCGCCGTCGGCTGCGCTCTCGTCGTCCGCATCCTCGGGGTAGTCGATCCCCCAGTCGAGATCTCGCGTGATACACCAGTCCTGTAGCCCGGATTCGATCCACTCACGGGGCTGGTTTTGTGCGTTGGAGGTACCCTCTAGGCGGTCGAGAAAGTCGGTGAGGTACTCCTCGAACTCGGAGACCTCGAAGAACTTGTGGGTGCGTTCGTGGTACTCGGCGGGGTTGCCGGTGATCGACGACCGGGGGTCTTCGATCTCGCCGGGTTCGAGGTGTCGCTGGCAGCCGTCGTCGCACTCGTCGCCGCGGGCGGTCTCGCCGCAGTACGGGCAGGTCCCCTCGACGTAGCGATCCGGGAGGTGCTGGTCCTCGGTTGGATCGTAGGCGACCATGATCTCCTTCT
>Ga0207714_1000837_pt1 | contig 20827 bp, 20 predicted proteins | sample PonA232FremontCA_2_FD_187270 | JGI IMG/M metagenome (GOLD analysis project Ga0207714, IMG submission 187270) | Marine sediment microbial community from Fremont, CA, USA - Pond A23 Sediment 2 (SPAdes) | ecosystem: Environmental > Aquatic > Marine > Unclassified | place: USA: Fremont, California...
CGGCCGGTGCCGGCCGGGGACAGCGCCGACGCCGACAGCGAACCGACAGCCCTGGAGGCGAGAGCGGCCCGACCGCTCGGGAGGCCTACGAGACGCTGGGGGTCGAACCGGGTGCCGACGAGTCGGCGGTCAAGCGGGCCTACCGCGAGCGGATCAAGGATGTCCACCCCGACGCCGCCGACGGCGACGCCGAGGAGTTCAAACGGGTACAGGCCGCCTACGACCGGCTGACCGAGTAGCCCAGATAGGTGTCCGGGCAACGCTCGACGTCGAGCGGTGGAACGTCCATGCCCGAGAGTGGGAACCGGGCGGTATGTGCGTTTTCCTCGACGCCAGCCACCACGGTGCAGGCCGCGGGGTTGATAATTCCCGGGCCGAAACTGGGGGATGATGCCGGACGGAGACGACAGCCGCGTCGGGCGCGTGGGTCGGGACGGAAACGTGCCGCCACTGGTGGTGGACATCGACGGAACACTCACCGACGACCGTCGCCGACTGGACCCGCGGGTGGTCCCGGTTCTCCGGGAGTGGGCTGCCCCGGTGGTCGTCGCCACCGGCAAGTCGATGCCCTACCCCGTCGCGCTCTGTGAATTCCTGGGGATCGACACGCTGGTGATCGCGGAGAACGGCGGGGTCGTCCTGACCGGCCGGACCGGGGGCCTCCAAGTCCGCGGCGACCGCGCGGCTGCCGAGGCGGTCCTGTCCGAGTACCGCGACCGGGGATACGACCTCGGGTGGGGGGGCGCGGACCTGGTCAACCGCTGGCGCGAGACCGAACTCGCCGTCAGCCGGGACCAGCCTCTGGAGCCGCTCGAGGAGATCGCCGGCGACCACGGGCTGGTCGTCCTCGACACGGGATTCGCCTACCACGTCACCTCGCCGGAGGTCGACAAAGGGACCGGCCTCGCGGCAGTCGCGGAAGCGCTGGGCCGCGGCGCCGGTGGCTTCGCCGCCATCGGTGATTCGGAGAACGACGCGCCGATCCTCTCCGCGGCCGGCCGGAGCGTGGCCGTTGCGAACGCCGACGCGAAGGCGCGGGCAGCCGCAGACCGCGTCACAGCGGCCGCGTACGCCGACGGTTTCCTGGAGGCAGTCGACTGGATCGTCGACGAGTCCGAGGGTTGAAGTACCGAACCGGGACCAGCGACCCCGTGACCTGACAGCCGGCGCGTCGTGGCCAGCGGTCGTGCGACACACCACGGCGCGAGGGGAGCGTGTCGCCAGTTCGCAACGACCGACTCAGCTGCGGATAGAGCCACAGACCCGGGGAAAGCTTTTGCGTGGCGGTCCGCTATCAGTTCTCATGAGCCCCGACCGGGCCGCCCTCGAGCGGGCCGTCGAGCGCGGCGAACGCGAGGGTGGCAGCGTCGAATTCAAAGAGCGGCTCACGAAGGAACTGCACGCGAACGAGGGGCGATTCGAGAGCCTCGCGGCCCAGCTCCGTCACCGCGTGCTGTCGGGCGACGGCGAGGCGACGTACGTGGTCGGCGTCACCGACGAGGGCGGGATAACGGGCATCCCTCGGGAGGACTTTTCAGAGTCGATGGACGTGCTCTCCCTGCTCGCTGAGGAAGCCGGCGCACACATCGAAGAGGTCCAGACCTGGGGCGTCAGGGACGGGTCGGCCAGCGCGGCGAACGGCGACGGAACCGGAAGCGCTGTGGGGCCAGCGGACGGCGGGATCGTCGGCCTCGCAACCATCCGCGAGGGGGCCGCGATCAAGGACGACGAGCACGTCGTCGTCGGGACAGCCGGCCACGTCGACCACGGCAAGTCGACGCTCGTCGGTTCGTTGGTGACCGGACAGGCCGACGACGGAGAGGGAGGGACCCGCTCGTTTCTGGACGTCCAGCCCCACGAGATCGAACGAGGGCTGTCTGCCGACCTCTCCTACGGAGTCTACGGCTTCGACAGCGAGGGTCCGGTCCGAATGGACAACCCTCACCGGAAAGGCGACCGCGCCCGGGTCGTCCAGCAGGCCGACCGGCTCGTTTCGTTCGTGGACACGGTGGGTCACGAACCCTGGCTGCGGACGACCATCCGTGGACTGGTCGGGCAGAAACTCGACTACGGCCTGTTGACCGTGGCGGCCGACGACGGCCCGACCGACACGACCCGCGAGCACCTGGGGATCCTGCTTGCGACGGACCTGCCGACGATGGTCGCCATCACCAAGACGGACCTGGTGGACGACGAGCAACTTGTCGAGGTCGAGCGGGAGGTCGAGCGCCTGCTCCGGGAGGTCGAGAAGACGCCGTTGCGCGTCGAACGACACGGCGTCGACTCGGCTGTCGAGGAGATCAGTGAGACTGTCGTGCCAGTCGTCACGACAAGCGCCGTCACCGGTCGTGGTCTGGAGGCACTCGATGAGATGTTTGCCCGGCTCCCGAAGACGGCCGGGTCGGGCGTCGACGAGCAGTTCCGGATGTACGTCGACCGGACATACAACGTCACCGGCGTAGGGGCAGTCGCCTCCGGAACGATCAAGTCCGGCGAGGTCGCCGCCGGTGACGAACTCCTGCTCGGACCAATGCAGGACGGCAGTTTCCGGGAGGTCGAGGCCCGGAGCATCGAGATGCATTACCACCGCGTCGACCAGGCCAGCGCGGGCCGGATCGTCGGCATCGCGCTGAAGGGCGTCCGCGAAGAGGACCTCGAGCGCGGAATGACCCTCCTGCCGCGCGAGGCCGACCCCGAGCCAAGCCAGGAGTTCGAGGCGGAGGTGATGGTGCTCAACCACCCGACCCGGATCGGCGCCGGCTACGAGCCGGTCGTTCACATCGAGACACTCAGCGAAGCCGCGGCGCTGTACCCCGAGAACGACCAGCTCCTACCCGGGGACACCGGACGGGCCCGCGTCCGGTTCAAGTTCCGTCCGTATCTCCTCGAAGAAGGTCAGCGCTTCGTCTTCCGGGAAGGACAGTCGAAGGGTGTCGGAACCGTCACTGACGTCAGTCCCGGGGAGTGAGCCACCTCTTTCCTCCAACCCTCCAGGTGGCCGGGCGCTCCGCGGTCTCGGTCACGCCCAGGGTTCATCGACGAGGTCGTGCAGCGACTCGACTCGGTAGTGGGGTTCCGGCGTTGACTGTTCCGGCCCGTCGCGGTTGAAAAGGACAGACCGGAGACCCGCCCGGTTTGCCCCCGCGACGTCGGATTCGGGTGAGTTGCCGACGTAGACGGCCCGTTCGGCGCCCGCACCGACTGCCGACAGCGCCACCTGGAAGGGTTCGACAGCCGGTTTGGCGGCCGTCTCGTAGCCGGCGTGGACGACCGTCTCGAACCGGTCCTGGAGGCCCACGGCAGCGAGCTTTCGTCCCTGCATTCCCGGCCCGCCGTTCGTGACCGCGGCGAGGCTGTACCGGGAGTCGAGCACGGCGAGCGCCCTGTGGGCGCCCGGAATGTGGTCGACCCTGGTGTGGTCGCGCTCGGCCGCGTAGGCCCGCGCGACCGCCCGGCCGACATCCGGGTCCCGGTCTTTCTCGCGGGCGATGTCGGCGAAACACCGCTTCCGGAGGTCCTGTACGTCCCGGCTCTCCTCGGCGAACTCGCCGTAGCGCGCCTCGTAGTCGGCAGCGTGGAAAAAAGGGTCGATGCCCGCCGCCTCGAAAGCCAGCGGCAGCAGGTCGCCGGGCGTCCGCTCGTAGTTGACGAGCGTCCCGTCGATGTCGAACAGGACTGCCTCGACCGGAGCGTCGGTCATCGGGGCCAGGTACCCGACTGAGAGAAATAAGTCGCGCGGTCACCCGGCCGGCCGGTATCCATCGTCGGTCCGGTCGAGGTAGCCGAAAACCACACCCCACTCCAGCAGCCGCCGGACCCGGTCGTGCCACTCGGCCTCCCAGCCGGGGTCACGGTCCCGCTCCCACCTTGGGACGCGGTCGCTGACCGCCTCGAACACCGCCGCTGGGTCGAGCGGGTCGTCGGCAGTATCGAGCACGTCGAGCAGTTCCCGCGCGCCGAAGACGCCGTCCTCGAAGGCCGCCGCGAGCGCCTCACCGTCTGGCGGGTCGCGCACCCGGTAGTAGCCGCGGTCGGTCTCGTCGACCAGCCCGAGCGCCTGGCAGAAGGTCAACCACTCGCGGGCTTTCTCCCGGGAGGGGACACCAGTCCGGTCGCGGATCCGGGTACAGCAGTCCTCGACGCTGCCGGGGACCAGCGGGACTGCCTCCCTGACCGCGTGGAGCAGGTCCTCGTCGACCGGTCCGGGGACCACCTTGTAGCGCATCAGTAGAAACTCTCGGCGAGCACGTCAGGGCGGGTCCCACCGACGACGTGGGTTTCCTCACCGAGGACGTCGAGGGTGACCTGCGCGGGGCCGAAGAAGTCGACGGGCAGGTCGGCCAGCTCCCAGTCGACCCCCTCGAAAACGTCTGCGCAGGGTTTGCCGTACGTCTCAGCGGCCGTCGAAGCGACTGTCTCGGGGTCCTCGACGGGGTCTTCGAGGTGGAGGTGGACCTGCCCGCCGTAGACCAGTGCGTCGGTCGTGCGGGCCATCGCCGCCTCCTCCCCGTCGGCGACCGGCGCGACCGGCGCCCGCCCGGTCGCCGAGAGAACGCTCGCGGGGTCGTAGCCGGACTCCGCGAGCCGGAGGGTCGCGAGTTCGGCCGCACGGGAGGCGGCGACGACGCTGCCCGTGACCGAGGCGGTGGCGTAGGCGGGGAGAAACACCGCTGACTCGGGGACGCCGGCCCGCTCGGCGACGGCGCGGGCCACTTCTTCGCCGGGGAGCCGGTCGGTCTCGACCGCCAGCACGGCGAAGTCGGCGTCCTCGCGGTACCCCACGCGGCCGAAGATGTCCTCCTCGGCGACGAGCGCGCGGGCGGGCCCGCTGCCCAGCCCCTCGAAGTCGCCGACGCTAAGTTCCCAGCCGGCCTTTCCCGCACAGAGCAGGCCCAGCGCGGGGTGGTCGGTCGAGAGTTCGGCGTGGGTCAGCGGGGCGTCCCCGACGGTCTCGACACCGGTCTGTACGGTCGCCAGCCCGGCGGTCTGGATCTCCGCGAGCAACAGTCCGGCCTCCACGGCGCCCGGGCGGTCGACGCCGAAGTCCAGCACCGCGGCGTCGCCGGTGAGGCCGTGGACGCCGAGAGTGAGTTCCTCGGCGAAGTCGATGGCCTCGTCGACGAGTTCGGTGGCCATCCGGTTGAGCGTCTCCATGGGCCGGCTTGGCCGGCCACCGTTAAGAACGCGTGGACTCCTGCGCGCTCCCCGGCCGTCCGGTCACCCCACGGGACCACGGGCGGACGGGCCGAAGGCAAGTCGCTGGAGCGGTCAGTCGTCAGCCGGGGTGGCACCGGTGGTCCCGGCAGCGCTCCCCGCGCTTTCGACGACCGACTCGTTGTCGGCGACCCAGCGCAACAGCAGGAACGCGAAGACGTACTTCGCGAGGATGTCGAGCGCGGAGTACCCCCAGGAGGTGAGCCCGGCCGACTCGACGAGTGCCAGCCCCTCGATGCCGACCGCCCAGACGATGGGGTAGCCCAGCCAGAGGACGATTGTCAGCGCCCGCAGCGTCGAGAAGATCTCGCTCGTTCCTGCGGCCTCCGCACTCACCGGCCACTTGAATACCAGCGCGTACAGCACGACCACGAAGAACACGCAGCTGACGGCGTAGAACACCCACCGCATCAGAAGCGAGGAGGTGGTCAGCGCCGCCGCCAGGCCGGTCAGACACATCCCGATGTCGGCGGCGACGACGGCCAGCAGGTCCGCACGGTCGACGTCTGCCAGCCACCCGAGCGCCGCCAGGATCAGCGGCGTCGAGAACGCCCAGGTGAGATAGCGACCCCACTGGCTGATTGCCTCGTCGAGCGGGTGTCCGGCGGGCATCTCCAGGACGCCGATGGTCACCCCCGAGAGCAATCCGAGGTAGCTCGAGATCGATACCAGCGGGATGAACAGCGTCACGACCCAGATCATCCGGGCGCGGTCCCCACGGACGTTCCGACCCATGTAGGCAAACAGCAACGCTGCCAGCCCGGCCAGCGCGACGTTGACCCACAGCGACGAACTCAACAGCTGGTCGCCCTGTATCAGGTCTGCCTGGAGTGGAACCAGTGTTTCGAGCACAGTCACGTCTCCGCCGAGTGCTGCTTCGACCATAACCGAATTTAAGTACGGGTTGACGGTACATTAAAATACCCCAGTCTGAGCGACGAAACGGGACCGGCGGTGGCGGACAGCAGGTCCGTCTGCTCCCGACGCCCCGCACCCAGGAATTCTACAGCACGTCGAGAACAGCGACAGAGAGATAGAGCTGCCCGAGGCCGGCGGCGACCATCACGGTACCGGCGACGGGCTTGACGTACCGCGAGAGCCGGCCGGCGGAGCGCCAGGAGCCGACGCCCGCTCCCGTCAGGAGGGTGATGCCCGCGAGCGGGGCGGTGACGCCCGCCGCGTACGCGCCCAGGACTGCGACGCCCGCGGGTGCGGGGAGCGTCGCCGCCTGGCCGATCACCCCCAGAAAGAGCGGGACCACACAGCCGGCCGCGGCGAGTGCATAAGCCGCGCCGAAGACGCCGAACCCGGCGACGGAGTCCGGGCGCCGGGAGAGCGGCACCCGCACCTCGGGGACGTGGTCCGTGGCGACCAGTGCCCCGAAGACGACCAATCCGAGGCCGACGAGCGGTTCGAACGCCGGCAACACGCCAGTCAGCGCCCGCCCGAAGGCGAAGGCGAGTCCCGAGACGACGGCGAGCGTCGCCAGCGCGCCGGCCGCGGCCGCCCCGGCGGCCGCGACCCCGGGGACGCCGTTCTGTTGCAGGGCGTAGCCCACGTAACCCGGCAACAGCGGGAACGCACACGGGGCGAAAAACGTTGTCAGGCCGGCGCCGAGGGCGAAGGCCAGGATGCCGGCGCCCGGAACTGCTCCGGTCATGCCTCCAGGTGACGGTCGAGCCGGTCCCGGAGCGTGGCGGCCTCGACGAGTCCGGCGTGCTCCCAGTGGACCGTCCCCGACCGGTCCACGACCGCGAGGTAGGGCAGGCCGTCGGCGCCCAGCGCGGCCATGAGGTCGCTCTCGGGGTCGAGCCCCACCGTCCAGTTGCCGTCGTGGCGCTGCCACCACTCCCTGATGTCGGCCCGGGTGAGCGTCCCGCCGACGCGCTCGTTGGTCACGGAGACGAAGGCTGCCCGGTCGCCGTACTCGCGGTGGACTGCGCCGAGGGCCTCCATCTGTTCACTGCAGGGCGCACACCAGGTCGCGAACAGGTCGACGACGGTCACCGGCTGCCCGCGGACTGGCAGGCTGAGCTGGCCGGCTTCCGACCCGGCGGCGTCGACCGTCTCGACGCGGACGGAGAGCCCGTCGGATCCGCCCGGGAGCCCCTGGCTGACTGCCAGCAGGCTCCCGCCGGTCAGCCCGAGTCCGGCGAGTGCGGTGAGGAGTCGCCGCCGGTTCATCCGTTCCTGACCGTCTCCAGGTCCGCGGTCATCGTCTCGGGGTCGGGCTGTTTCTCCCGGTAGGCGCGCTCGACGTACCCGTCGGCGTTCACGAGCAGGGTCAGTGCGGCGTGTGCGAACATGTACATGTCCATCCCCTCGGGGTGGGTCCGCTCGAAGGAGACGCCGAACTGCTCCCCGACGACCTCCTCGGCCCGCCCGATCGATGCCGGCCGGAGGAACCGCCAGTTGCCCGCGGCGAGGTCGACGTTCATCTCCTCGCCGTAGGTTCGGAGGCGGTCCGCGTCGTCGCGCTCGGGGTCGAAGGTGGTCGGGTGAAACGCCACCTCGTCGCCGTATCCCTCGTTCAGCGCGTGCGTCTGGACGTTCCGGAGTGCGGAGATGAGCACCGGACAGACGCTGTTGCAGTGGCTGTAGAAAAACGTCAGTAGCTGCGGGCGGTCGACGGACCGGAGGGCGACCTCCCGGTCCGCCAGCGGCGCCGGGAGCGTGACGTCGGGGAGCCGCTCGCCCCAGGCCGGGTACGGCAGGTCGCTGCTGTCGAACTCCCGGTCCGGCTCGGAGAGCACTACGTCGGGGTTACCGGCACCGCTGGCCGAACAGCCCGCCAGCCCCGCCGCGCCGAGCGTTGCGGCCACCTGGAGGTATGTGCGTCGCCTCATCTACGACTCGAGTTTCGGAATTTCCACACAAGAGTCGTCTGGTGTGATCCTCGAATCCGGGAACTGCGGTCGGTGTCGGCCGTGGTCTGCGAGCGGCAGTCGTCCGGGACCGGACGCCGACGGGCGCTCGCCCGCGAGTGCGACAGCAGGCGTAGTACGCGTCTAGAACGCCAAAATCGGGTCTCATAAATCCGTCGTCGAGTTCAGCGGTCCGGGAAGGAGTGACGAGTATTTCAGTAGACCGTGCCAACAGTATCGACAACAGACAACAATGTGCGACCACCCTCATCACGCTCACGAGCACCCACGCGCCCCCCCGCACGGGGGCGGAGAGGGGTCGGATCAGAGACGCCAGGTCGGGGACGTCACGCGCCGTCGGGTACTGGGAGGAGTGTGCGCGGCAGCCGCCGCGAGCGTCGCCGGCTGTCTCGGGGGCGGCGGCGAGGGGGACACGCCCGAGCCGGTCACGCTGACGACCGAAGACCAGTGTGAGGTCTGCGGGATGGTGATCCCGAACCACCCCGGGCCGAGCACGGAGATATTCTACCGGGACGAGCAGCCGTCGGGCCACGACAACCCCGCACGGTTCGACAGCACGTGGGAGGCGTTCCAGTACGACTTCGAGCGCCAGGACCGTGGCTGGGAGCGGGCGGCGTTTTACGTCACTGACTACTCCAGCGTGGACTACACGCTGTCACAGGATGGCGACTCGACGCTGATCAGCACGCACACCGAAGCCGAGGCCTTCGTCGACGCGACCGAGGTGACCTTCGTCGCCAACTCCGAGGTGAAGGGGGCCATGGGCCGCGACCTCATCGGGTTCTCGGCTCGGGCCGACGCCGACTCGTTCAGCGACGAGCACGGCGGGACGCTGCTTTCGTTCGGGGACGTCACCAGGGAGACGGTCGCCGGGCTGGGCATGAACTGAGATGGTGGGCCGGGTCAGAGTCGCGTGGGTCGGGGTGGGACTCGCGGTCGTGCTCCTCGTCGCCGGGACGGGCTTTCTGGTCAGCCCGGACGCGGACCGGTCGTTCTCGCCGGTCGCCTTCGACGACACCCTGACGACCGGGATGACCGGCGTCGACGTCCGCCAGGCCGAGTCGCGGGGCTGGTCGGTCCCCCGGGCACAGGCCTTCTACGCCCAGTACGAGTACGTCGTCGGCTACTACGGGATGGAGGCGCTGGTCGAGGAGGTCGGAGCGGGCGGAAGCGGGACCTACGGCCGCCCGCTGGCGGTCTTCGTGACGGACTACTCCGGGACCGCACCAGAGCTGACCGACGCCGGCTACCTCACGCTTCAAAACGACGTCAGGCGCGGATGGGTCCGGGCGTCCGAGGCGCACTTCGTCGTGGACAGCCAGGCCCGGACGCCGGCCGGCCCGGCCGTCCTCCCCTTCGGCGACCGGGCCGACGCGGCCGCCTTCACCGACCAGTACGGCGGGACGGTCGTCGACTGGGCGGCAGTCAAGAGCCGGTCCGGGACCGAGCGCGCCCGGGGCGCGGTCTTGCGCGAGCGGATCGGCGAACAGCACGCGTGGGCGAACCGGACCGTCGCGGACACCCGCGGGCTTCGTGACCGTCCGGTCTCCGTGGTCGTCGGGGAAGGGGACGCACCGACGCTCGAGGCGGCACTGGAACAGGCGGAGGCGAACGAGACAGTCCGCCTCCCGCCGGGGATCTACAACGGTTCGGTGACGGTCACCAAACCGGTCACGCTCGCGGGTGCCGGGAACGCGACAGTCATCGACGGGAACGGGACCGGGAGCGTCCTGACGGTCCGCTCGCCGCGGGTCGCGGTCACCGACCTGCGCGTGACCGGCGTCGGCGACCGTGACCTCGGGAACGCCTCGGCCGGCGACAACGGCTCCGAGTGGGACCGGCGCGTGCGCCTGGTCTACGGCGAGGGGGACGCCGGGATCCGGATGGCCGACGCCCACGGCTCGCTCGTGGCCGACGTCACCGTCGACACCTCCGCCAACGGTATCGTGTTGCTCAACAGTTCGGGGGCCGCCGTCACGAACGTGACTGTCCGCGGGGCCGAGGACTGGGGTGACGGCTTCATGGGCGTGCTGGCGATGTACTCCCGCGCGGTCGTCCAGGACTCGGCCTTCCGCGGCGGTCGCGACGGGGTCTACACCCACTACTCCGACGGGCTCGTGGTCCGGGACAACATCATGCACGGGATGCGGTACGGGGTCCACGAGATGTACACGCGGGACACGCTGGTCGCCAACAACTCCGTCCGGGAGACACAGGTAGGGGTCGTCGTGATGACGCGGCCGCAGGGGAACCTGCTCGTCGGCAACGACGTCCGGGACTCGGGGCGAGGGCTCTCCGTCGACGGGAGCACCTCCCTCGTGGCCTGGAACGTGGTCGCTGACAACGGGCTGGGGATCTCGGTCGGTGCCGACCGCTCGCTGGTGACCCACAACACCGTCGTCCGCAACGAGGTCGGCGTACGCGACGGGACGCTGTTACCCACCAACGACATCGCCGAGAACGACATCCTCGCGAACGGCCGACCGGTCGAGGTCGCGCCGGGGAGCCGCGACACCTGGGCCGTCGGCGGCCGCGGCAACTACTGGGGCCCGATCCCGGGCCGCGACCGGGACGGTGACGGGGTGATCGACCGGCCCTACCGGCCGACCGACACCGTCGACGGTGCCGCGAACCGGTCGGCCGGGGCCGCAACGTTGGCCGACTCGCCGGCGGTCACGGTAATGCGGGGGTTCCAGCGCGCCGTCCCCGGGCTGCGCGCCGAGGGGGCCATCGACCCCGCCCCGCTGAGCCGGCCCGTCAGGCCCGATATCCTCGCCCGGCTCGGCGTGGAGACGGGGGTGACCGGCCGTGACGGATGAGCCGGAGCCCGGCGAGGGACCGGTCATCGACGTCGAGAGGCTGGGCCACGCCTACGGCGACCTCACGGTGCTCGAGGAGGTCTCCTTCGCCCTGTCGCCGGGGACGGTCGCCTGTCTCATCGGGCCAAACGGCTCCGGCAAGAGCACGCTCATGCGGCTGCTCGGCGGGCTGATCGAGCCGACCGACGGCAGCGTCGAGGTCGACGCCAGGGGTGACCGGCCGGTCGGCTACCTCGCACAGACGCCCGCCTTCCGCCCGCAGTTCACCGTCGCCGAGACGGTCGACTTCTACGGCTCGCTGGTCGAGGGCGATGTCGACGTGGACGCGACGCTGGATCGGGTGGGGCTGACGCCGGTGGCCGACCGACCCGTCGACGCCCTCTCGGGCGGGATGACCCGCCTGCTCGGGCTGGCACTGACCACCGTGGGCGACCCCGGCGTGCTCCTGCTGGACGAGCCCGCGAGCGGACTGGACCCGATGATGACCGCCTACATCACCGGCGTCATCGGGGACGTCGCCGACACCGGCGACGCGGTCGTGCTCGCGACGCACAACCTGACCGCCGCCGAACGCGTCGCGGACGTGGTGCTGGTGCTCGACCGTGGGACGCTCGTCGCGGCCGACCCGCCCGGAGCGCTCCTGGCGGAGACCGGGACGGACTCGCTCGCGGACGCCCTCGAAACGCTCGTCGGCGCGGAGATGCCGACAGTCTACGCCGGCAGACAGCGGGGTGAGGAGGAGTGAGTCCCACCCGGACGCGAACGGCCCGGACGATGGCCGTCGCCCAGCGGGAGTTCCAGACCGTCCTCCGGAGCCGGACGGTGGCCGCCCTCGCCGTCGGCTACGTGGGGCTCGTGGTCGGGCTCACGCTGCTCTCGGCGCCGGGTGGCTACCTGCCGGCCGTGCTGGACCTGCTGTTGCCCCACGAGGTCCTGCTTCCGGTGCTGGGGTTCGCGCTCGGCTACCGCGCGGTGCTCGGCGACCACGAGCGCGGCGAGATCGAAGCGGTCCGGACCTTCCCCGTCTCGGCCGGCGAGTACGTCCTCGGGGTGTATCTCGGGCGGCTGGTCCCGCTGCTGGGCGTCGTCCTCCTCTCGCTCGTCGGCGTCGGCGTCGCGGTGACCACCGCGGGCGGCGGCGAGACGGTCTCCGTCATCGCGGTCCACGACACCGTCGACACGCCGGTCACCTTCCTGCGCTTTGTCGTCGTCACGGCCGTCTTCGCGGCAGTCGTGCTCGCGCTGGCGGTGCTGGTCTCGACGGTCGCACGCTCGACCCGTGCCGGCCTCGCGCTCGCCACCGGACTGGTCCTCGCGCTGGTCGTCGGCTTCGACAGCAGTTTCGTCGCGGCGCTCTCTGGAGGGCTGGTCACGCCGTCGGACCTGACCGCGCTGCTCGCGCTGAGCCCGAACGCCGCCTACAGGAGTCTGGTGTTCTCGCTCGCCGTCGCGCCGACCGGCGCGAGCGAACTCCCCGTCGCCGCGGCCACGTTCCCGGCGGTACTCGGGCTCGTCGCCTGGTTCGCCGTCTCGCTGGCCGCCGCCAGAGCGGTCGTCTTCCGCTCCTGAGTGGGGCGCTACCGGCCGGGAGGGGCGTTGCGGCCCCGTCCGGAACCGCACACCAGTGGCGGTCAGACCCGGTCGCTGCGCGCCTCCCGGCCGAGTTCCGCCTCGACGTCCTCGACTTTCTCCCGCGCGCGCTGGTCGACGGTCCGCTTGTCGTCGACCTTCAGGAAGGTGCTCACCCGGTCGGCGTCGACGGCCTTGTGTGCCGCGGCCACGGCCGCGAGGAGCGTGTCGATGTCCTCGGCCTCGATGACGGTCCCCATCGGGTTCGTCTCGTAGGAGACGTCGAACCCGTCGAGCGCCGCGACGGCGTCGGCGACGTCGCCCGCCATGCTCCCCTCGTGAACCGGTGCGACCGACAGCATCGCGATCACGGTCATGGCCGGGGGTAAGGAGCCAGCCGTGGTAACTCCCGGGGCCGGGCACGGTATTCGGAACGCTTTTGTTTCCCTTCCCCCGATTCCAAGATGCGCGCTGGTGGTGTAGTGGTATCACAGGACCCTGCCACGGTCCTAACCCGAGTTCAAATCTCGGCCAGCGCACTTCTCTCCATCGCGAGCGGCGGGGTCGAACCGTCGCGTGCCTGCCCGCTTATCAGTGCCCGGGTCGTAGCCGGAGCGTGAGCGAGACAGAGACCACGGTCGAGGTGACGGTGTACTCGGACTACGTCTGTCCCTTCTGCTATCTCGGACGCCAGTCCCTGGAACAGTACGAGGAGACCCGCGAGGCCCCCCTCAGGATCGACTGGCATCCCTTCGACCTCCGGGCGGGCAAGCGCAACGACGACGGCACCATCGACCACGAGGCCGACGACGGCAAGGACGAGGCCTACTACGAGCAGGCCCGGGAGAACGTCCGCCGGCTACAGGAGCAGTACGACGTCGAGATGGTCGAGGAGCTCCGGACCGACGTGGACTCGCTGAACGCCCAGCTGGTCTCCTACCGGGTCAGGGAGACCGAGGCCTACGGCACCTGGCTGGCCTTCGACGAGGCGGTCTTCGATGCCCTCTGGACGGAGGGACAGGACATCGGCGACCCCGAAGTGCTCGAGAATATCGCTGCCGATGTCGACATCGACCCCGGCGTCGTCGAGGGAGCGCTGGAGGACGACACGCTCCGGGGGGAGCTGGACGTCGAGTTCGACCGGGCCAAACGCCAGGGGGTGACTGGCGTGCCGACCTTCGCCTGCGACGGTACGGCCGCCCGGGGCGCGGTCCCGCCCGAGCACCTCCGGCGGCTCGTCGAGGGGACCGGAGGGTAGCGCGGGAGCGGGAGACCGGCGGGAGCCGGCGGAGTGACCCTGCGCTCAAACTGACGTGACCCGGTAGACGCCGCCGCGCTCGCCCGTTCCGAGGACGTACATCTCACCCTCTGGACCGCGGTCGATGGAGAGGACCCGCTCGACCGCGTCGTCGCCGGCGACCGGCAGGACGCCGCTTGTCCAGCCGTCGGCCGGGTCCGCGACGAACAGCCGGCCGCTTGCCCGGTAGTCGCCGAAGACGAAGCGCTCCTCCAAACCCGGAACTGTCGAGCCGCGATAGACGTTTCCGATGATGACCGAGATACCGCTGACGGCGGCGCCGGAATGTGGATACTCGAGGACCGGCTCGCGCAGCGGCTCGCCGCCGCGGACGCGCTCGGGCGTGCTGTCGGGACACTCGCTCGCGCCAAAGCAGTGCCGTCCCTCTCGGACGTTCCAGCCGTAGTTCCCGCCACGCACGACGCGGTTGATCTCCTCGTAGCGGTTCTGGCCCACGTCGCCGGCGTACAGCGCGTCGCCGTCGACCGAGAGCCGCCAGGGGTTGCGAAACCCCCAGGCGTACTGTTCGTCGAGCCCCTCCCGGCCAACCAGAGGGTTGTCGTCTGGGACGGCATACCCCTTGCCGTCCTCCCGGCCGTCGACATCGATCCGGAGGACGCTCCCCAGGAGGTTCGCGGTGACGTCCTGACCGTTGCCGCCGGGGACACTGCTGTACCAGTCGTCGACGTGCCCCTCTCCCTGGTCGCCGCCGGCCCCGCCGTCGCCGACCCCGACGTAGAGATACCCCTCCGGGGCGAAGACGACGCTGCCGGCGTTGTGGTTGGCCTGTGGCTCGGGGACCTCCAGGACCGTTCGCTCGGAGTCCGGGACGGCCGTCCGGCCGTCTTCGCTCACCCGGAGTTCCGCGAGGACGAAGGTGTGGCTGTAGCCGTCGGGCGTCCCACTCCGGGGCGGCGCGGAGTAGCGGACGAACAGCCGGCGGTTCTCCGCGAAGTCGGGGTGAAGCGCCAGTCCGAGCAGCCCCTGCTCGAACCCCGTGACGACCGTCTCCCGGAGGTCGAGCAGCGGCTCGGAGCGGAGCCCGTCGGTCCCGTGGACGCGAACGACCCCCTGCTGTTCGGCGATGTAGCGGCGGTCGGCGTCGGGGGCGAAGGCGATGTCCAGGGGCGCGCGCAGCCCCTCGACGACGGGGTCGAGGGCGACAGCGTCGGGGACTCCGTCGGGAGGCGTGCCGGGCCCACCGCCGTTGCCGCCCCCGGGGCGGTTACCGTCGTTTCCGTTCCCGGACGGCGCGCCCTGGCTGCAGCCGGCCAGCCCCGCCGCGCCGGCGGCGAGGGTTGTGAGGAGCGTTCGGCGTCGCATGACCGGGGTAGGGGTCGGACCCACAAAAGCACGGCCCCCCCGGCTGGCGCCCCGGACCGCCGGGTTCGGACCGGCGGCCACAGACCTATGTGCGCGCCGCCCGTTCGCCCGGGAGTGCACGAGTACGACCTCGAGCGGTACCTGACGGTCCGGCGGGCCTACGGCGCGACGCTGGGGCCGGACGGGACACTCGCCTTCCTCATGGATACGACCGGGACCGGCCAGGTGTGGACGCTGGAGGGGCCCGGCGGCTGGCCCACCCAGCGGACCTTCTACGACGAGCCGGTCTCCTTCGCCAGCTACTCGCCGACCCGCTCGGAGCTCGTCTTCGGCATGGACGAGGGTGGCAACGAGCGGATGCAGCTGTACCAGCTGGACGAGGACGGAGCGATTACGGAGCTGACAGCGATGCCCGACGCGAAACACCGGTGGGGCGGCTGGAGCCACGACGGCGACCGCTTCGCGTTCGCTTCCAACCGCCGCGAAGAGTCCGTCTTCGACATCTACGTCCAGGGCCGCGACGAGCGGGGTGACGACGCCGACCTCGTCTTCGAGGGCGACGGCTGGCTCACCGTCGGCGGCTGGGCGCTCCACGACAGTCGGCTGGTCCTCACCGAGGCCCACTCCAGCTTCGACCAGGACGTCTACGTGCTGGACATCGACAGCGGCGAGCGGACCCACCTCACGCCCCACGAGGGAGAGGTCCGGTACGGCAGCGTCGAGTGGGGGGCCGACGGCGCGCTCTACACCGTCACCGACGAGGGGAGCGACACGCTGTATCTCGCCCGGCTGGACCCGGAGACGGGCGACCTGGAGTCGGTCCGCGAGGGCGGGGAGTGGAACATCGACGGCGTGGCCGTCGACGACGAGCACGGCCTGCTGGTCTACTCCCGGAATGTCGACGGCTACACGGAACTCACGCTCGCGGACGCCGACGGGACCGACCTCGCGGAGTACCCACTGCCGGACCTGCCCGGGGACGTCGCCGGCGGCGTGAGTTTCGGTCCCGCAGGTGACCGGCTCGCGCTGTCGGCGTCGGGCCGAGCGCTCAACACCAACGTCTTCGTCGTCCCCGTCCCGGGACTGCGCGAAGGCGAGGGCGCGACCACGCGCCAGTGGACTCACGCGGGGACTGCCGGGATCCCCCGCGAGACCTTCGTCGAGCCCGACCTCGTCAGGTACGGGACCTTCGACAGCCGGGAGGTCCCCGCCCTCTACTCGGTCCCCGAGGGCGTCGAGCGCGGCGAGCGCGACGACGCGCCGGTCGTCGTCGACATCCACGGCGGCCCGGAGAGCCAGCGCCGCCCCTCCTTCGCAGGGCTCACCCAGTACTTCCTCTCGCGTGGATACGCGGTCTTCGAGCCCAACGTCCGCGGCTCGACGGGCTACGGGAAAGCCTACACCCACCTCGACGACGTCGAGAAGCGGATGGACGCCGTGCGGGACATCGACGCGGCAGTCGACTGGCTGGCCGCCCGACCGGAGCTCGACGCCGAGCGCGTGGTCGCGAAAGGCGGGTCCTACGGCGGGTTCATGGTGCTCGCGGCGCTGACGGAGTACCCCGACCGCTGGGCCGCGGGCATCGACGCGGTCGGCATCGCCAACTTCGTCACCTTCCTCGAGAACACCGGCCCCTGGCGCCGGGAGCTCCGGGAGGCCGAGTACGGCTCGCTGGCCGAGGACCGCGACCTCCTCGAGGAGATCAGCCCCATCAACAGGGTCGAGAACATCGAGGCGCCCCTCTTCGTCCTCCACGGCGCCAACGACCCGCGGGTACCGGTCGGTGAGGCCGAGCAGATCGTCGAGCAGATCCGCGAGCAGGGCGTCCCCGTTGAGAAACTGATCTTCGAAGACGAGGGCCACGGCATCGCCAAACTGGAGAACCAGGTCGAGGCCTACACCCGGGTCGTCGATTTCCTCGACCAGCACGTCTGAGCCGGTCACGCGGTATCGCGGCCCCGACGGTCGTCCGCTGCCGGCAGACTATTGTCGCTCGCGTGGCTGGCTCCCCTGTGGAGTACGTCGCCGACACGCTCCGGAATCCGTTCGGAATGGACCCACCCTGCGAGCACTCGGTCCCGGGCTATGGCGATACGCGGGCACACTTCCACGTCGTCGGCAACCACCCCGGCGTCCACGGCGGCCTCGAGGCCGGGGTCCCATTCACCGGCCGACGGTGGTCGGGGGCCTTCTTCGACGCGCTCTCGCGGGGCGGGCTCGTCGACGGCGTCGACTCCGGCAGTGGCGAGGTTCGGGTCCGGCGTACCTTCCTCTCCTACCTGCACACATGTGCACCCGGGAGCGTGACGGGCGGGGCCGGCGCACCCGCGGAGGGCGACGCGGCTGGCTCGCCGACGGGGAGCGATTACGCCGCCCTGGAGCCGTACTTCGACGCCGAACTCCGGGCAGTGACCGCCCACGTCCTGCTCCCCGTCGGCGAACGAGCGACCCGGCACGTCTTCGAGTCGTACACGAGCCGACCGCGCGGGACGGAGGTCGACATGGAGACACTGCACGCGACCGAGACCAAGGGGTCGGGGTGGCTCGTTGTTCCAGTCCTGGACCCGACAGATTGGAGCGACGCCCACGCCGACGCGCTCGCGGACGCCCTGGTGGCGCTCCGCAAATCGGATTACCGCCAGACCTCCGACCTCGGGCGCTTTCACCCGGGCGACGAGCCCTACTTCGTGCGATAATCAGGGTTGCCGCGGTCGGAGTTCAGTTGTCTCCTGCTCGCCGGCGACTGCGGCTCGGACACGCGGAACAGTCCTCGCCGCCTACTCGCCGCCGAGAATTACCCGCTCGGTCATCTTCGCCGGGTCCAGCACGTCCTCGGCTTCCTCCTCGGTGAGGTAGCCCTCCTCGACGACGACCTCCTTGATCGTCTTGCCCTCGTCCATCGCTTGTTTGGCCACTTTCGAGGCCTTGTCGTAGCCGATGGCGGGGTTAAGCGCCGTGGCGAGCGCCATCGACTGCTCGACGCGCTCGGCGCAGTGTTCGCGGTTCGCTTCGAGCTTGGCGACGAACTTCTCGGCGAAGACCTCGCTGCCGTTGGCGAGCAGCTGGGCGGACTGCAGGAAGTTGTGGGCGATGACCGGCTTGTAGAGGTTCAGGTCGATCTGGCCCTCGGCGGCGCCCGCAGAGATGGCGGCGTCGTTGCCGACCACCTGCTTGTGAACCTGGTTGACCGCCTCCGCTACCACGGGGTTGATCTTCCCGGGCATGATCGAGGAGCCGGGCTGGTTCTCGGGCTGCTCAACCTCGCCCAGGCCGTTGCGCGGTCCCGACGCGAGCAGCCGGAGGTCGTTGGCGATCTTGTTGAGGCTGCCTGCAACGGTTCGGAGGGCGCCGTGGGCCTCGCTCATGGCGTCGTGGGCGGCCTGGGCCTCGAAGTGGTTGTCGGCCTCGCGGAACTCGACCCCCGTCTCCTCGCTGATGTACTCCGCGGCGAGTTCGGGGAAGTCGGGGTGGGTGTTCAGCCCCGTCCCGACCGCGGTGCCACCGAGCGCGAGTTCCCGGAGATGGGAGCGCACGGCGTCGACGCGCTCGATGCCCTTCTCGACTTGGGCGCGGTAGCCCGAGAACTCCTGGCCCAGCCGGATGGGGGTGGCGTCCTGGAGGTGGGTGCGGCCGGTCTTGACCACGTCGTCGAACTCCTCCTCTTTCGCGGCGAGCACGTCGCGAAGCGTCTCCAGGGCGGGCCGGAGGTCCTTCTCGACTGCCTCGGCACTCGCGATGTGCATGGCCGTCGGGACCACGTCGTTGCTCGACTGGCCGTAGTTGACGTGGTCGTTGGGGTGGATCTCCCGGGAACCGATTTCGCCGCCGGCAAGTTCGGTCGCCCGGTTGGAGATCACCTCGTTGGCGTTCATATTCGAGGAGGTCCCCGACCCGGTCTGGAAGACGTCGACCGGGAACTGGTCGTCGTGCTCGCCGGCGATGACCTCGTCTGCAGCCGCGATAATGTGGTCTGCGGTCTCGGCCTCGAGCAGCCCGAGCTCCCGGTTGGCCTGGGCCGCGCCCTTCTTGACGACGCCAAGCGCACGAACGAAGCGGCGCCCGAAGGTGACGTCGCTGACCGGGAAGTTCCCGAGCGCGCGCTGGGTCTGGGCGCCCCAGTAGGCGTCCGCCGGCACCTGCATCTCCCCGAGACTGTCCCGCTCTGTCCGGTACTCGCCGTTGTCCTCGCTCATAGGTTGGCGGTCGCCCGCCGGCGCGTAAAAGCCTCCGATACGGCGCCGAGCGTCCCCGGCGACGCGCTCGTAGTGTGCGGCGTCCGGGTCTTCCAGGGCCGGCTGTAGGTTGGTGTGGGTCCCGGACGAACCCGTGGGTCCGGCCGACCGAAGCCCGGTCGCAGCGGCGTTCGAACTCCAGCCGCGCACACTCGAAGGGAGCCAGCAGGCGCTCGAACAGTCGGTCGAGCGCCGGGAGCGTCTCAACGAGGCGATGGTGGCGGGGGTGGACAGCGGGGCCGACGCCAGCACGGGGCTCTCCTAGCTCCAGCGGTCGAGGCCGGTCTGGACGAGGGCGTCCTCGATGCGTTCGAAGCCGCGCTCGACCTCGCCGGCGTCGACCTCCCAGGTCTCCGTGACGTACCGGCGCGCGGCGTCGAGGTCCGGGTCGACGCCGGTGTCCACCTCGACGTCGGTCACCGCGGGGTCGAGAAAGAGGTCGCGGATGCGGTCGGCGCCCTCGACGTGGTAGCCCTCCGCCTCGAAGACCGCCCAGAGGTCGCCGTGTTCGTGAAGGAGGTCGACCGCGGTCTTCGGCCCCACACCCGAGATGCCCTCGTTAAAGTCAGTCCCACACAGGATGGCGACGTCGACCAGTTGCTCCCAGGTCAGCTTCAGGTCCTCGAGGGTGGCCTCGAAGTCCATCAGCTCGGGGTCGCCCGAACTCGTGAGCTGGCGAAGCGTCAGCGGCGCGCCAAAGAGGAGGGTGTCGTAGTCCTCGCTGCCGGCGTAATCGGCCCCGCCGTGGCGGGCCATGTGGGCGGCCTGGGCCTCCCCTTCGGCGGGCGCGTCGACGACCGGCACGTCCAGCCGGTCCAAGAGACCGCGGGTCGTCTCGACGATGGTGTCGGTGAGCCGCTGGGTCCGCGAGTCGAGGCGGGCGATCGCCACCTCGTCGCCGGTCTCGCGGGCCTCCTCCAGGTCTTCCTCGTAGCGCTCGCGCTGGGCGCGGCGGCGCTCGACCTCGTCGCTTTTGAGGTCCGTGACTGCGCCGTCGAAGACGAACACGGGCGTGAGGTCGTGCTCGAAGAACTTCGGGAGCCCCTGAACGACCCCGATGAGGTTCGCCACCTCCTCACCCTCCGCCGTGGTGTAGGCGCGGCTGTCGGTAAACTTGACTGTCGTCGTGAGATACCGGTAGAGCCAGTTGTGGGCATCCACGGCGACCACGCCCGAGAGGTCGGCGAACGGCACCTCCTCGATGACCGCCAGGTCACGCAGGTCCGCGTTTCCCATCGCCCCTCTGTAGGGGCGAGACCGGCTTGAATCCCCCGACCGGCGCGACCGCGACGCAACGTTGATGACGGCTGCGCTCGAGACGTGGGGCATGAGCGGCGCAGTCAATCGGTTCCGACAGCCCGAGTACACCGGCGAGAACCGCTGTCTCCCCTGTACTGTCGTGAACGTTCTCATCGCTGTCGCCCTCGGCGGGGCCGTCGCTGCGGTCGGGGTCGCGACCAGCAACTCCGGCATCGGCCTCGGGGCGGG
>Ga0207714_1000838_pt1 | contig 20815 bp, 21 predicted proteins | sample PonA232FremontCA_2_FD_187270 | JGI IMG/M metagenome (GOLD analysis project Ga0207714, IMG submission 187270) | Marine sediment microbial community from Fremont, CA, USA - Pond A23 Sediment 2 (SPAdes) | ecosystem: Environmental > Aquatic > Marine > Unclassified | place: USA: Fremont, California...
TGCTCGACGAGCCGATGGCCGGTGTGAACCCGACACTAGGGCGCAAGCTCCTCGACCGGCTCCAAGAGCTGTCCGACCGCGGCTACACGTTTCTTCTCGTCGAACACGACATGGACGTCGTGATGGAACACTGTGACCCGGTCATCGTGCTCCACCAGGGTGACGTGCTCGCGCAGGGACCACCGGCGGCTATCAGAAACAACGAGCGTGTGCTGGAGGCGTACCTCGGCGGGGAGGTAGAGGCCTGATGCTCGCCGTCGACAACCTGGACGCCGGCTACGGTGATCTCCAGGTGCTCGACGGGGTCGACCTCGATGTGGACTCCGGGGAGTACGTCGCCATCGTCGGCCCGAACGGCGCGGGCAAGTCGACGGTGATGAAGACGGTGTTCGGTCTCGCCGACCACATGAGCGGGGAGATACAGTTCGACGGAGAGGAGATAAGCGGGCTCCGCCCCGACCAGATTATCACCCGGGGGTTGAACTACGTTCCACAGTCCGAGAACGTGTTTGCCGGGCTGAGTGTCCGGGAGAACCTGGAGATGGGGGCGTACATCCTCGACGAGGTGCCCGAGGACCGGCTGACCGATGTCTGCGACCGGTTTCCGATTCTGCGCGAGCGGGCCGACCAACAGGCCGGGTCGCTCTCGGGTGGCCAACAACAGATGCTGGCGATGGGCCGGGCGCTGATGCTCGACCCCGAGTTGCTGTTGCTCGACGAACCGAGCGCGGGGCTCGCGCCGGACCTCGTCGACGAAACGCTAAATCGTATCGACCGCATCAACGACGCCGGAACGGCGGTGCTCATCGTCGAGCAGAACGCGAAGGAGGCACTGCGCCGCTGTGACCGCGGGTACGTCCTAGTCGGGGGGCAGAACCGCTACGAGGACACCGGCGAGACACTGCTCGCAGACCGGCAGGTGCGCGAGGAGTTTCTGGGTGGCTGAGCTACGGCGCTGGTCACGGCGATTCCCTTTGCCTCGCCGTCCACGATAGCCGAGGGTTCGAGCCGGACTGACCACCGGCCCCGAGCGCATCGGCGTCTGTCTCCACCCGATATCCGGGCCTCGCCTGTGTTACCACGGACGACGCCGACTGACTCGTCGGTCTCTGTGCCGGGACGTCTCGGTCATGACTGTCCGCACACCGGGGGACGGAGCCGGGGAACTGTAATCTCGGCTGGGGTGTCTCACTCACAGCAGCCCAACCACGAACCCCACTCCCATGGCGACCAGCACGACCGCCGAGAACACCGGCAGGTACGGGGTGTACCGCTCGACCCGCTCCTGGGAGTGCTGGTAGCCGGCGATCAGCAACAGCGTCAGCCCGACGATACCGACAATCACGGTGAGTGCGTAGGCGGTCATCAGTTCGAGACAGTACTCCGAGCCGGCACACAGAGCGATTATCTCGAACTCTTCCTCGTGGGCGAACCCGAGCACGAACGCGAACCAGGCGATACCGAACAACCCCCGCTGTCCCGCGGTGTCGGTACTCCCGTGGGCGTGAGAACCCCCGACGAACGGGAGAAACTGCCGGACCCGGGTGAGCGCTCTCGTGGCCGTGTCGGTGTGGCCGGAGCCGTCGGCGTGGCTGTCTCCGTGCTCGTGGTCGTGCTCGTGGGGGTGCCCGTCGTCGTGACTGTGGTCGTGGGGGTGCTCACCACCGTCACCGTGGTCGTGGGAGTGTCCGTCGCCGTGACTGTGGTCGTGGGGGTGCTCACCACCGTCACCGTGGTCGTGGGAGTGTCCGCCGGCGTCACCGTGGGAGTGTCCGTGGGTGTACTCCCGAACGCCGAGACCGACCAGCAGTAGTCCGGCGACGATGCTCACTGGGCCACCGATCTGGACGTCACCGAGGAGTGTGACCGGTTCGTCGACCTCGGTGAGCGAAAAGTAGTTTTTTGCGTAAAAAAACAGGGCGACCATCGCGATACTGCTGACGAGGTGGCCGACGCCGATGATGAGACTCGCCAAGAGCCCGTACAGCCACTTGTGGGCGGTGTTGAGCGCGTACGAGGCGGCCACGGGCCAGCCGTGTCCCGGCTCGATACCGTGGACGGCACCGAGTGCGACCGCCCCGAGCAACAGTCCGGACACGTCACCGTGCAACATTACAGTCTGCACTCGGGCGAGGACGCCGTTAACTATTATTAAGACGGGAGCGGGTGGTGTATCACACGGCGCGGTTCTGTCGGCCAATCTCCGACAGGAACGTATGCAAGCGAGTTTCGGCGTTCCGCGATGCCCGGTGGGTTCGACCGGGTGCAGGCACTCACCGGGTCCGGGAGTTCGACAGCGTCCACCGAGTGACGGTGATGATTATCCACAACGGAGATGCCGGCCGGTCACCTGCTCGTCTCGGACTCGTCCGGAGCGAGCAGGGCGGCGGCGGTCACCGCGTTCACCCGGGCGAGCCCGTTGAGAACGTGCAGGGAGACGAACCCGAGCACGACACCGGCGACACCCCCGGCAGCCTGCTCGGGGGCCGTTTCGAGACCCCCTGCAACCTCCCAGCCGTTTACCTGCGTGCTGAGCGCCTCGGGAAAGACGGGGGTGAGAGCGAGGTCGACCGCCACCCCGAGTGTCGTGAAGAGTGCGATGAGCGAGAGTGTTCCCAGAAGGAACTTCGCCGCGATGAACCCGACGGCCCGCCACGTCGAGGAGGCCCGAAAGTACGCCATCGCCGTCGCGACGAAACCGTCGTCGTCCGGTTGGATATCCGCGTGGCCGCGGATGTCGGTTCCGAGGAGACCGTTCGCGAGTCTCCGCTCGAACGCTGCCACGTACCGCACCGCGCCCACCGTCGCCAGGAGAACGAGTGCTCCGACACCGACGACCAACAGACCGGCTCCGAGCGAGAGACCGGTAACGAGGAGGGTGAAGTAGAGCACACCCAGCGGAAAGGCGAGGGTGAGGTACAGCAGGTTCTTGTAGGTCTGTCCGTCCACCACGACGCCGACAGCATCACCGACGAGGGAACCGGCAGACGCGTGTGAACGTGTTGATTCACTCATCGTGATTCAATCCGCGGCGTATCCACAAGGGTGTGTGCGGGTCGTTTCAGGCCGAGCAACGGACAGGGCCCGGGAGGGCCCGGTCTGTTGACTGTCCCGGTGGGGACTCCGAGCGCGGCGCTCAGTCGCCGACGACGGTATCGATGGTGTTGAGCGCGGGTTCGCCCTGGTCGTCGGTGGTCCAGTCGAAGTACTCGTAGACGGGTGTCGAGACGTCACCGTTCTCGTCGAACTCGAGAGGTCGGGAGACACCCTGGTACTCGACAGCCTCACCGCGCCCGGCTGTCTCGATACCCTCCACGAGATTCCCAGCGGTGACCTCCGTTCCACCGCCGCTGGTCACGTCGCGGATAGAACCGGCGATCTCGGCTGCGTCGTCACTGCCGGCCGCGGCACGGGCCAGCGAGAGCACCGCCGCGGCGTCGTAGGACTCGCGCACCAAGATGCCGTCGTCGACCCGTTCCTGGTACGCGTCGAGACCGCTCGCCACGTCGTCGCTGATTCCGGGACCGGTGCCAGCAACGTTGCTGAACGTCTCGGTGTCCTGTCCGGCGTCGCCCGGTAGTGCGGCGTCCTGTAGCCCGTCGGACACGAGAATGGGAAGCTCCGGCCGGTTGAAACTCTCGTAGAAGTCACGAAACAGAAACTGTCCCTCCCCGGAAAACGCCACGACGTACAGCATATCGGGGTCGTTGCCGAGTGCTGTTTGGAGGTCCGCGGTGAACGACTCGCGCGACGGATCGATGAGCACCTCCGACTGAACTGTGCCGCCGCTCTCCTCGAACGCGTCGACGAAGGCGTTCGCGAGCCCACGGCCGTAGGCGTCGTCGCGAGCCACCGTCGACACCGACTCGACGCCGAGACGGTCGAGCGCGATGTTGGCGGCGACGGGACCCTGAAAGGCGTCGGACGGGGTCGTCCGCCAGGTGAACGTCGTGTCGAGGTCCTCGTCGAGCGTCGAGTAGTTGACGGCAGTGCTGGCCGGAGACATCTGGACGACACCCTCCTCCAGGGTGACCGCGTCCGCGATGTCCAGACTAACAGTCGACGCGAGTGCCCCGACGAACATCGGGTCCCGGCGTCGACAACCGCCTGCGCACCGTCGACACCGGTCTGTGGTGTCGTCCCCGTGTCCTCGAACTGCGTGCTGACCGTCCAGTCGGAGTCTGCCTCGTTTATCTGCTCTGCAACCGCCTGTGCACCGTCACGGATCGGCGGGCCGAGGTTCTCGAGGCCACCGGTCACACCCATCACCAGCCCGAGGTTTATCTCACCACCGGCTTCGCCGCCGTTCTCACTACCGTTGTCGTCACCACCGACACAGCCTGCGAGTCCGAGTGCGCCCGCCACGGCGGCTGCCTTTAGAATGTCTCGTCTGTCACGTCTCTCTGTCATTACGGTGTGCGGTTTGTTCACACTGCACTTAAGTCTTTTTTCCGGTATGTGAGAGTACTAGATGTTTCTCGGGGTTGGCGGACGACCGAAGCGGGTCGCCGGAGGCGACCAGCACGGGGAATCGCAGAGGTGGGTACACTCGTCTGTACGGTCTCGTCCAATTCAGTACACTGACCGGAAACAGGGAGAGTCTGCCGGGAGTGTGGTCGCGGGGCAGCAGAACGCCCAAGTCGCGGTCGGCCCTGAATACTGCTGTGCACGTCACCTTTCTCGGCACGGGGAGTGCGATGCCGACCGGGCAGCGGGTCCAGACGGGGCTGCTGGTAGAGGGCGACCGGCCGCTGCTCGTCGACTGTGGGAGTGGTGTGTTGCACGCGCTGGCCCGCACCGGCGTGGGGTACGAGGGTGTCGACAGTGTGCTGTTGACCCACCACCACCTCGACCACGTCTCGGACCTGTTGCCCCTGCTAAAGGCCCGGTGGCTGGCCGGCGAGACGGAGCTGACCGTCACCGGACCGCCGGGCACGCGCGACCTCGTGGACGGCCTGCTCGGCGTCCACGAGTACATGCGGAGAAAGGTGGACCTGGACGTGCGGGAGATCGAACCCGGTGGGTCGGCACAACTGGTCGGTCTGTCGGTGCTGAGCCACGAGACGACCCACTCGGCACAGTGTCTCGCCTACCGGTTCACCGACAGCAACGGAACGTCGTTCGTGTTCAGCGGCGACAGCGAGGCCCAGGCCGACCTGTGTGCCCTCGCCGACGGTGCGGCCGCACTAGCCCACGACTGCTCGTTTCCCGACGACGTGGACGTGTCGAACCACCCGACACCGACCAGCCTCGGCCGCGCGCTCGCCGCAGCCGACCCCGACGTCGGCCGGGTGTACCTCACCCACCTCTACCCACACACCGAGGGTCGCCACGAGGAGATGCTCGACGCGCTGACCGCACAGTACGACGGCGACGTGCGGTTCGCCCGCGACGGCCAGACTGTCGACCTGTCGGGATCCCCGTGAGGCCGGCACCGACCTGGCGGACAGTCGATACGGTGGAGCCCAGACCGGGTCAGCGGTGGTCGAACGCCGGTCCGGCTATCGCGGGTCGGGCCGGTTCGTCCTGCTCCCAGACGTAGAACCCCTCGCCGGCGTCCACACCGGTTTTGCCGGCGGCGACACGGTCGGCGAGCAGTGTCGGTGGCTCGTAACGGTCACCCACCTCGCGGGCGAGATACTCGAGGGTGTCGAGACGTCGGTGGAGACCAGCACGGTCGGCCCGCTCGAGTGGCCCGATGGGTTCGGCCGCCAACAGGCTGTCGAGCGCCTCGACACCCGCGACGCCGGCCGCCAGCAGTCGCATCGCCTCGACCTCCTGGATGACGACGAGCCGGGTTGCGAGCGGGCCCGGTGCGTCGGCGACGAACTGCGGTGTCGCGTCGACCGCCTCGACAAACGACCCCGCACAGTCGAGTGTCACCGGCGCAGTCTCCTCGGTGACGACCACCTCGACGACACCGGTATCGCCGCGGTCGAGTCGGAGTCCGACCACACGCTCGGGGTGTGTGAGTGTCTCGGCGACAGCCGCCACCGACAGCGACGGCTGGCTCGTCGCGAGCACCGTCTGTTGGTCGACCGCGTCCTCGACGGCCGCGAACCGGCGGGCCGGCTCCCGGGTGTCCGTTATCACGACCAGGTCTGCGTTCGAGACGGCCCTCGACAGGTTCGTCGTCGCGTCGAGTGCCGTCCCGCGCAGCGTGCCGTCCCCGACACGGCGCTCGATGGCGTCGATGGCGTCCATCGCCGCTGCCGGGTCGTCGGCGTGGATGTTGACCTCGTTACCGCTCTGTACGCACAACCGGGCGAGCTTCCGCCCGAGAGGGTCCACCCCCAGTACGGTCACGTTCATACCGGAGTGCTCGCCGGGCCGGGAGTTAACACTGCCGCTGCCTGCAAGAACGGTACGTTCGGGCTGCATCACGGCAGTAGATTTATATACTGGTGTGTCATACCATACCATGTATGGCGTCCGCATCAGGTGACGAAACTCTGTTCGAGGAGTTCCTAGCCCGGCGTGGTCACGAGACCAACGCCGGCTGGGACGAGAGCTACAACAAAAAACAGTGCCCCGAGTGCGGGGGAATCCACGAGACCGACGCAACAGAGTGTACAGTATGCGGATGGTCGCCGTATAGCTGAGTTCTGCAGACAACGGCGTTTGGTGTTCGACACACAGATTAGTGACGCAACCACCGGTTACTCCGGGCGGTCGACGTGTCGGCGCAGCCAGTCCGCCGCCACAGTGACTTCCTCCGGGTCCGGACCCCGGACACGCAGTCGAACCGTCTCACCGGGGTAGCTCCCCAGGGTCACGTCGAACCGTTCGCGGACCGTCGCGATACGGTCGAGCAGTGCCTTCTCGGGTTCGGATGTCTCGACGGTCTCGACGTGCTGGGTCTCCCCGTCGAAGGCGTGACAGACACGGTCGAACATCGCCTCCATCTCCTCGGGCACCCCTGGCAGAACGTACACAGAGTCGATAACACAGCCGGGTGCGACACCCACGGGGTTGCGGAGCAGCTCCGCGCGAGCCGGGAGTTTCGCGGTTCCGGGTGCGAGGTCGTCCGCCGGGTACCCCCGCTCGCGGAGCCACGACAGAGCCGCCTCGTCAGTCACGAGTTCGGTTCCAAACGCCGCCGCGACGGCCTCCATCGTCACGTCGTCGTGGGTCGGTCCGAGCCCACCGGTCACGACTACGGCGTCGTACTCCGCCCGGTACTCGTTGACGACACGCGCGATGTCGGCGACCCGGTCCGGCACGACAGTCATCCGCTCGACAGTCACACCACAGTCACGGAGTTCACTACCGAGCCACGCCGCGTTCGTGTTCACCGTATCACCGGCGAGTATCTCGTCCCCGATGGTGACCAGTGCAACCTCCATACGGCGGGTAGGTGGGCGACACTCAAAGTGTCTCGGTCTCTGTCTGCGGTCTCAGGCACCGGCGAACCCGTCCTCCCAGCGGAACCGGCCGTCCCGCTGGACGAGTTCGCCGTCGACCTCGATACTGCTACCCTCGGTCTCCATATCGGTGATGAGGTCGACGTGGACCGCACTGTCGACGCCCGACTCGCCCTCGGGGAGACACGCGTCGTACGCCCGACCGAGTGCCAGGTGGACCGTACCGGCCATCTTCTCGTCGAACAGAATCTGGTCGGTGGCGCGGTCGATACCACGGTTCATCCCGACACCGAGTTCACCGAAGCGTCGTGACCCGCTGTCCGTCTCGACAACCGAGGCGAGCACCGACTCGCCCTCGCCGGCCGTCCAGTCGACGACGACACCGTCTTTCAGCGTCAGTTCGACGTCACGGACCCGTCGACCGCGGATCGTCATCGGCACGTCGAAACTGACCTGTCCGGCGGCGTCGGCCGGTGCGGTGAACACCTCACCGCTGGGGAGGTTGTGCGAGTCGTAGGCGACACTCGCCGCGCTGTTGACCGCCGACCGGCCCCCGATATCGAGTGTGAGGTCCGTTCCGTTCCCGCGGATACGCACCGCACTGCCGTCGTCGAACAGGGTTTTGAGTCGGTCCATCTCGTCGGCCAGCGCCGCCCAGTCCCGGAGCACCGCGTCGTAGACAAACTCCCGGTAGGCGGGGTAGCTCATCCCGGCCTGCTGGGCCAGTGCCCGTGTCGGGTGGACCGTCGACACCCAGTCGGTGTCGAGTCGTGCCTCGCGTATCTCCCGGCGGGCGCTCGCGTAGGCCTGCCGGCGGTCGTCGGTCACGTCGGCCGTTGCCCGCGTGTTCCGTGTCCCCCGCAGGGAGAGTACGCTGTCGGCACGCTCGTACAGCGCCCGCTCGAACCCGGGGTCGGTCTCGAACGCCCCCTCGTGTGCCCGGAGGTACGCACGCTGCATCTCGTCGGAGCGGTACCGCGCCAGCAGGTTCGCCCCGCGCTCGCCCAGCGCCGCCGCCACGGCCACCCCGAGGTCGTGGGCCCCCTCGCCGACGTGTACGACGACGTCGTCTCCGGCGTCGATTCGCGCGCTCCAGTCGACCAGCGTCTCCGCGTGTTCGCGTACTCTCGGGTCCATAGCCGTCACTGGGGTCGGGAGCTACATGAGACCGGCGGAGACACCCCGAGGGCAGGGAGAATCAGAGCACGAAGGTATAAAACGCCGGACAACAAAAGAAAGCTGACTGCGGTCCCAGACACGATGTACGACCTCGGACCGGCGCTTGAAGCACAGACCGTCGACCTCGGGACGAATCTGCTCGTCTCGGGTCCACCGATGAGTGGCGTCCGTCGGCTGGCGTTCGAGATACTGGCCCACGGGATACGCAACAACGAGGCGGCACTCGTCATCACGACCCGGTTCGGGGCACACCGCGTGCTCGCCGACCTCGGGACGCTCGTCGATATCGAAGACGCGGCCCTCGGTGTCGTCGACTGTGTCACCAGAGGGCAGGACCAGGCACACGGAGACGACCAGCGGGTGAGCTACGTTACCTCGCCGGCGGCGCTCACACAGATCGGCATCGAGTTCTCCAAGTTCATCAGCGAGTTCGACACCCGCGGGTTCGAACAGGTCCGTGTCGTGTTCGACGCGCTCTCGACGATGCTGCCGTACGTGAGCACGGAGTCCGTGTTCAAGTTCGTCCACGTGCTCGCGGGTCAGATAACCGACGCCGACGGTCTGGGGATGGGTGTCATCGAGCCCGCGGCCAACGACGAGGAGACCCGCCGCACAATCGAGGAACTGTTCGACGGACAGCTCACCGTCGCGGCAGACGGTACGGCCGATATCGAGCTTTAGGGGGCGGAGTTCGCCGCTGTCTACAGTCCTGCGAACGTCGCGACGAGCAGGCCGCCGACGAACCCGACACCGAGTAGCACGAACGCCGCGTTCTCCGGATCGACCGTCTGTGGCTCGAGCGGGCCCGTTGGTCGGCCGGGTCGCTCGTCCGACGAATCCAGCGGTGTAACCGCCGGTGTCCGGTCGGTCTCGTCTGAGGGCCCTGTTTCGGTCGGCTGGTCGGCAGTTGGAGCCGTCCCCCCGTCGCCTGTATCCTGTGCCATACACACGGTACGGAAGCAAAGAACAAAAACTACCGACTCCCCGCCCGCTCAGACGTGGATGTGCCCGGCGATGTTGTCCCGGATAATCGTATCGCAGTACGTACACCGGAGCCCGTCCTCGAGCACGTCGAACCGGGAGTCGACCGGTTCACTCTCTGTGGTGATACAGTCCGGGTTGGGGCAGGCGAGCACGTCGGTCACCTGCTCCGGGCGCTCGACGCGATGTTTGTGTCGCACCTCGTAGCTGCGGATGATGTTGATCGTCGCCGCCGGTGCGACGACAGAGAGCACGTCGAGCTCTGACTGGCTGAGTTCCCGCCCCTCGACCTTGACGACGTCTTTTCGGCCGAGTCGGTCGGAGGGGACGTGCATCCCGACCGAGACGACGTCGTTCTCGGTGCCGTCGATGCCGAGGATGGCGAGCACGTTCAGCGCCTGCCCGCTGGTGATGTGGTCGATGACGGTGCCGCGCTCGATCTTGTTGACGCGCATCTCGTGGTCGTTGCTCATCGTGCACCTCCGAGAAGAACGTCGAGCAGTGCCATCCGCACGGGGACACCGTTGTGGGCCTGCTGGAAGTAACGCGCGTGGTCGGTGTCGTCGACATCGTATGCGATCTCGTCGACCCGTGGGAGCGGGTGCATCACGGTGAGGTCGTCGGCCGCGTCGGCGAGTGTTCCGGCGTCGATCTGGTACTCGCCGGCGACAGCGCGGTACTCGCTCTCGTCGGGGAACCGTTCTTTCTGGATGCGGGTGACGTACAACACGTCCAGTCGGTCGAGCACCGCCGACAGGGCGGTGTGTTCGCCGACCTCGACCCCGCTGTCGGTGAGGTCGTAACGAACCTTTCGGGGGAGACGGAGACTGTCGGGGCTGATGAACTCCTGACGAACGTCGAAGTTGGTCAGGGCGTGGGCGAGTGAGTGGACTGTCCGGCCGTACTTCAGGTCGCCCATGATACCGACCGTGATCTCGTCCAGCCCGGCGTTCTCGCTGATCGTGTACAGGTCGAGCAGTGTCTGTGTCGGGTGCTGGCCCGCGCCGTCACCTCCGTTTATCAACGGCACGTCGACGAACTCACTGGCCATCCCTGCCGACCCCTCGCTGGGGTGGCGCAACACCAGCGCGTCGGCGTACCCCTCGATGACACGGACGGTGTCGGCGAGGCTCTCCCCTTTTTTGACACTCGAGGAGTCGACCGGTCCCATGTCGACGATGTCGCCGCCGAGGCGTTTTATCGCCGCGGAGAAGCTCATCTTGGTGCGGGTGCTCGGCTCGAAAAACAGGAGCCCGAGCAGCGCGTCCGGGTGCCGGTCGGCAAACGCCGACGGGTCGTCGGCGATACGGCGTGCCCGGTCCAGCACCGTCTCGATGTCGGCCCGCGAGAGCTGTCTCGCACTGGTGATGTGGTTGTGGTCCATCGGTTGTAACGGAACCGCACAGGCTCTTGAGACTGTCGAACGGGTCGGCACAGCCGGCGGTGTCGACACGACCACCACGGGTTAAAATGGGATACCGCACCACCCCGCGTATGCTGGCCATCGCAGGCGGAAAGGGTGGCTGTGGCAAGACCACGACGACGCTCGGTCTGGCCCGGACACTCGCCCGGCGCGGCCGTGACCCGCTCGTGGTGGACGGAGACTGTGACATGCCCGACAGCCACCACATCGCCGGTATCGAACGGGGGTCCGGGGTAGACGCACTCGCCCGCGGGGCACCGCTCGACCGGGCCTGCCAGTACCCTCCCGCGCTTCCCGGTGTCGCGCTCGTCACGGCGGGGAGACCGGAGCGGACCGCGCCCGCGCTCCGTGCGGCCCGGGGCTGGTCGGGTCCGGTGCTGGTCGACTGTCCGGCGGGTGTCGGCCCGGACGCGACACGACCACTCCGACACGCAGACGCGACACTGGTGGTCTCGACCGACCGGCCACAGTGTCTCGACGACACCCGGCGAACGGCAACAGCGGCCCGCCAACTCGACGCACCACCGGTCGGAGCACTCGTCCGCGCCGCCCGACCGGTTGCGGCACCCGACCGGGTCGCTGGCTGTCCCGTGCTGGCCGCGGTACCGTCAGTCGAGACCCCGCTCGCCGCGCCAGCGCTCGCAGAGGCCTGGAGCACCGTCGCCGGGCGGCTACTCGACGGGGAGACCGGCCCGGACCGCGGGCGCGACGGGCGACGACAGCGTCGGTCCCGGTGAACGGAACGTTTTTGCGCGGGCCCGGACTGAATGGCTCATGAGCGGTGTGGCACCTCTCAGAGCGGTGCTCAGCGGCGACAGCGCACTCCCGCGGCCGGACTTTGTTCCCGACCAGGTTCCCGCGTGGCTGCTCGAGGGGGTCGCGGCACTGCTCGTCGTCGGAGTGGTGTGGCTCGGCGCCCGCCTCGCGATGCGGCTGTTCAGCCGCCGCATCATGCAGTACGTCACCCGGCCCAGCCTCGGTCGCGTCGCGCTCGGCATTATCCGTGCCGGTATCTACATCTTGGGACTGTTGACTGTCCTGCGCATCTACGGGCTGGACCTCGGGAACATCGCCCTCTCGGTGACGGTCTTTTCTGCGGTGGTCGGTGTCATCCTGGCACCGATCGTCGGTAGTCTCATCAGTGGTGTCTTTCTGCTCGCCGACCAGCCCTACGAGATCGGCGACATGATAGAACTCCCCGACCAGGAGATCCGCGGGTTCGTCGACGACATCACGCTTCGGTACACGAAGCTATCGACGCTCGACAACACGTTTCTAGTGGTGCCAAACGGCGAGATGCGCTCGCGCGACGTCGTCAACTACTCCGCCGACGACACCCGGACGCGGCTAGTGCTCCGGATGCTGGTGACCTACGAGAGTGACGTCGGGCAGGCACGACAGCTCATGGAGGAGAGTGCCAGAACAACCGACGGCGTCATCACCGGCGGCCCGGGTATCCGCATCGGCAGGGCCCGTTACCCGGCCGGTCCGGACTGTCTCATCGAGACGTTCGACGACAGCGGTCTCCGGTTGCGCCTCCGGTACTGGGTCGAGGAGCCGTACCGGCTGGAGAAGGTCCGGTCACTGGTCCAGACCCGCGTCTGGGACGCCCTCGACGGCGACGACACCGTCGATATCGCGTACCCGCACTCGCACCTGGTGTTCGACGACACCAGCGGCGAACTCCAGGTGGGGGGTGACGAACCGTCACAGCGGTCCGGTCCCGCGCCGAGGGCCGGAGACGAGTAGCTACTTTTGTTTTCGGTCCCCGTCCATCCCTTCTCGAAACTGCTGGGCTGTCCGGCGCAACAACAGATAGATGAAAAACACGAACAACAGGATGAGCGCGAGAACAACGGCAACGATGGTCGTGGTCGTCATACTGTTTGGTTCGGCCGGCAGTACAAAAGGGTTCGTCCGGTCAGTGTTCACGGGAGCCGGAGACGATATCGGCGGAGACACGGGCCGCCGAGGAGAGCAGCCCTCCGGCACGCTTGACCGCGCCGCCGACACCGTGTGCGAGGGTCACACCGCTCTGGACGGCGGCACGCGGGCCGTACTGGAGGGTGTGTCGGGTCGGAGCATCGAGTGCGCTGACCGCGTCGACGTGGAGCTCGTAGTGGTCGAGATACACCTGGATGTGGAACTCGCCGCCGTCGGTCAGCACCCGCCGGTAGTCGGCCCACTGACCGCGTATCGTCCCGACGTGACGCCGGTAACCGGCCTCGGTCGGCCGCTCGACGGCGTCTTTTGCGACGGTCACCGCCCCCGTCTCGCGGGCCGCAAACTCCGCCACACGCCACGGGCTGTGACTCACACCGCAGGCACAGGGGCCGTCGAGATACTCCGTCTCCCGGCCACACGAGCACGCCGCACGGCACGACCACTCGTGTGCCGTTCCACACCCCTCACAGACCTGCTGGAGGAGGTGCAGGTCGGCACCACACTCCTGACACTCGCGGTCCGGGGTGATATCGAGCATATCTGACGGTACGCCACACCGGTGTATAATCCTGTCGACAGGTGTGGGTGAGTCACTCCGCTCCCGTCTACTGGTCGCCGGCACGTGAGCGGGTGTGTCCACAACAGCAGTTTTGTCGTCGGTGTGTGTAGTGGTCGTATGCGGCGGTTGTCTGCGGTTCTGGTCGGTCTCTGTGTGCTCGTGGTCCACACAGTGGTCGCACTTGGTGGGGTGGTCGCTCTCGCGTGGGTGGCCGCCAACCCGCCCGGACTGGTACCGGCGGTGCTGGTGTTCGTCGTCGGTGTGGGCGTGGCAGCGTACGTCGGCTACCGTGCGGGAACGGTCAGACTGATCGCCAGCCTGCAGGCACAGGAGCTCTCGCGTCGACAGGTACCCGAGCTCCACCGCCTGACCGACCGACTCGTCGGACGGATGGAGGTTGACCGACCGCCGCTGCTGGTCGCCGACCTGGGGGCACCGAACGCGCTCTCGGTCGGCGGCCCCCGCAAGGGAGCAGTTGTGATCGACCGGGACCTGCTCGGACTGCTCGATCTCGAGGAACTCGAGGGGATCGTGGCACACGAACTCGCCCACATGGAGCGGCGAGACACACTCGCAAACACACTCGCGCTCACGGCCGTTCGTGCGCTGGCCGGACTGGTGATGCTCGTGCTGTCGCCGGTGGTGATATTCCTGGTCGGCGTCGACCGGGCGGCAGCCTGGTTCGCCGGGCAACCGGGGGCCGGACTCGGCCTCGCCGCGCTGTTCCAACGGGCGGTGGTGCTCGTGCTCGGGGCGGTGCTCGGTCTCGCCACACTGGCGTATCTCGCGTACTCGCGTCGCCAGGAGTACGCCGCCGACCGTCGGGCCGTCGAGGCCACCGAGCGACCGGCCGCACTCGCCCGCGCACTCGTCAAGATTCACCGCGCAAACGACCCCCGGACCGGACTGGTCGGAATACTCTACACTCACGACAACCGCCAGGAGGAACGGACACTGTTCTCGACACACCCGCCACTCGGCCGGCGGGTCGACAGGTTACTCGACGACACGGAGACGGTCGAGCGACCAACCCCTCTCGGGTGACTCCGGGGCGGTCGGCCTGTGGTGGCAGACACCGCGGCTCAGACGAACCGGAAGGTTTCGAGATTCTTCGGGGCGAACGTGCGCATATTGAACTCGTGGTACAGCGCCGAGGAGAGGTCCTGTGTCGAGGACTCGTCGCCGTGGACACAGAGCACCTTCTCGGGGCGGGGGTTCATCGTGCGGACGAAGTTCTCGAGCCCCTGTCGGTCGGCGTGGCCGGAGAAACCGTCGACGGTCTCGACCTGCATCTCCAAGTGGAGGTTGTTCGACCGGCCACGGCCACCGCCGCCGAGCGGGATATCCCGTCGGCCGCGCTGGATGCGCTGACCGAGCGTTCCCTGTGCCTGGTAGCCGACAAAGACCAGCGTCGAGTCCGGGTCGGTGCCGGTCTGTTCGAGCCAGGAGAAGATCGGACCCCCCTCCATCATCCCGGAGGTAGAGAGCACGATACACGGGTCGCCGTCGGCCGCGTCGCGGCGCTCGTCGTCGCCGGCGTCGATGTGGTTGAACTGCTCGGCCAGAAACGGGTTGGTGTCGTCGTGGAAGATGCGCTCGCGGAGGTCGTCGCGCAGGTACTCCGGGTAGGTAGTGTGGATGGCCGTTGCCTCCCATATCATCCCGTCCAGGTGGACCGGAACCTCGGGGATATCCCCGCTGCGCATCGCCTCCTCGAGCACCAGCATGATCTCCTGTGAGCGGCCGACAGCAAACGCCGGGATGACCACGTCACCGCCGCGCTCCAGGGTGTCGCGGATCACCTTCTTTAGCTTGCGCTCGGAGTCCTCCTGGTCGGTCTGGTAGTCGTTACGGCCGCCGTAGGTGGACTCGAGCACCAGCGTCTCCACCCGTGGGAAGTCGTTGACCGCACCGTTGAACAGCCGCGTGTCCCGGTAGTGGATGTCCCCGGAGAAGGCAACGTTGTACAGACCGTCACCGACGTGGAAGTGTGCGATGGCGGAGCCGAGGATGTGGCCGGCGTTGTGCAGTGTCAGCTTGATATCCGGCGCGATGTCGGTCACGTTCCCGTACTCGAGTGGAATGGTGTGTTTGATTGTCTCACGGACCATCGCAGAGTCGTACGGCGGGGCTCGCCCCTCCTTCGCGGCGACGTCGAGGTAGTCGAGCGTGAGCAACCCCATCAGGTCACGGGTTGGTTCTGTCGTGTAGATCGGGCCGTCGTAGCCGTACTTGAACAGTAGGGGGACCAGCGCCGAGTGGTCAAGATGTGCGTGGGTCAACACGACAGCGTCGAGGGTGTTCGGCCCCGCCCCGAGCGCCTCGGGCACCTGCAGGTACGGCACCTCGTCCTCGGAACCCGGCTTGTCGCCACAGTCGACGAGGACACGCGTCTCCGGTGTCGAGATAATAAACGATGCCCGGCCAACCTCGCGACAGCAGCCGAGTGTGGTGATGCGCACCCACTGGTCGTCGGACATCTCCTCGCGGTGAATCTGTCGACCGACCCGTTCGAGGATGTCACGGCGCTCGTCACGCTCCTGTTTGAGAAAGTTTCGGACGTTCTCTACCGTCGAGGACTCGAGGGGTGGCGTCCGGACGACCTCGGGTGTCCAGCCGACCTGCTTTGTGATCTCCCGGAGTGTCGCACCGTGACGACCGATAACGATACCCGGTTTCTCGGCCTCGATAACGACCTCGCCGGTGTCGATGTGGAAATCCAGGTCGGTCACCCCGGCGTCGTCAGGGATGACCTCGAGAGTCTCCTCGCGGGCCTGTTCCGGGCGGGACAGCACCGCCGGGTCCGGTCGAACGGTGATTCGCTTGCGGAGTTTCGAGGCGAGTTGACGCACGAGATCTCCGTCGCTCGCAAACCGTTTTGGGTTCCGTGTGTAGATAACCAGTTCGGGCCCCTCATAGCGGACCTCGGTGATTGTAACGTCGTTTGGAATCTCCTGTTCGACAGTCGCACGCATCTCCTCGAGTCGCTTCTCTACTGCGCTCATGGCTGAACAAGGTGTAGTTGCCAGACCCGTGGCCGTCGTGCTAGCTGGGGTCTAGTCGGTGTGGATAGTGAACTCCTCATAGGCGTCAGCTCCGGACCAACAGCCCGGAAAACCGATGTGTTTGATGTTGCCGCCGGCGGGTATATAAACCTTCGCAAGGGGCAGATGCCGCCGGCGAACCACATCGGCCCGTCGTCGGCCGGGTACTGTCTCGTCATAACGACCTACTAATGCGTCGCCGAAGCCTTGTTCACCCGAGACGGCGATGGTAGGAGAGATGCTCTGGCACCTGGTGACAGGCGTGTTGCTCGCCTGGGAGCCGACAGCGTACTCACGCTCGGGGCCGCCGCACTGTCGGTGCTCGTCGCAGCACGCAGCTGAGAACACCGAAACGAGCGGGGGTCAATCCTGTTTATCCGGCTGTTGCTCGCGGCCGCGGGCTGGGCGGGGTCACACGGCGTCCAACTCGGGCTCTCGACCCGTGTCATAGCTACCCTGACAACAGATCGGGGTCGCTATCGGCGGGCCGATTCCGACACTCTGGGTGCTTTTTGTTCGTGTACGCCGGCCGTGCCGGTGGCTCACACCGGCGGGTTCATCTGGGAGTTGTTGACCCTGTCCGACACCACCGTCGGGCCGGCGCTGGAACCGGTGTTTGGCGCCGGGAGGCACACACAGAGGTCTGGCGCCGGGAGGCACATACAGAGCAGCTCACACGCGACGGCCCGAGGCCAAGACGACAGTCGAGACGACAGAGCGACTCGTCGACCTGAGCAACAACACCCGGCTCATCACCCACCTCGACGGGCGTCGGGACGGGGGCTGTCTGCCCGTCGGCCTGAGCCGGCAGCTCGACAGCCTTGCCGGGCGGATACCGAAGAACTACTCCGAGGCGACAGTCGACTGTGACACGCCGGCGGAGCTGCGGGCGTTGCTCTCTGACCCTGCGCTTCTCTCTATCCCGGTCGAGAGTCTCGTCGAGGACGCCATCGCCCACAGCAACGAAACGGAGCCACGGGTCACCGTCGCGCGGGCCGGCCTGTCTCCGAATCGCAGACGATGGGCTGGCGATCCCCGCGATGGAGCTGGCGACACTCGAATCGCGAGGAGCCGCTCTGTCACGACAGCAGTATCGGCCTCTGGCTCGCCCAGTGGAGTGTCGAGACGGCGTCTCACTCCACCTGGCCGAGGTCGTCCCAGAGGCGAGAGAACCGGCCGGGCAGGTTCTCGCTGCGGTAGACACGAACGGTGTACGCGTCGTCGGCCAGCGAGATGACAGTCCGCTCGAAGTTACACTCGTAGCGGCGAAACTCGTTGCCGCTGTCGTCGACGTGGGTGGTACTGGTCACGAGGTCGTGTTCCTCGAGCAGTTCGAGCCGGCGGTACACCGTCGGTAACGAGATGTCACACACCGCCGCAAGCTCCTTTGCCGACCGGGGCTCGTCGCGCAGTGCGACCAAGATATCCCGAGCGTAGTCATCACCTATCGTATCGAGGATATCCTCGACGGACCGGCGCTCGCTCACAGGAGACAGGACCGGCCCGTCACTATAAGCGTTTCACCGGGTCAGGGTGTTAGCCGCTCGGCGGCCAGCCAGGTCAGTGTCTCGCCGGCGAGTGCGAACAGCATCTGCTTGCGGACGCCGTGTGCGAGCCGCACGTCGAGTGCAAGGTCCCGGGGGGCAAAGACGTGCTCGCCGGTGAGCACCCGCACCAGCCGCTCGGAGTGACCTAGCTCCGACACCGACGTCACCTCGGCGTAGGTCCGGAAGTCGGCACCGAACTTGAACCCTGTCTTCGGGACGACCCCTGCCGCGCGGAGGCCGGTGTAGACCCGCAGCCGCCGGTCGAACCGCTCCCCTTCGACGGCCCGGCCGCGCTCGCGGAGCCGGGCTCCGGGCTCGCCCGCACCGGTCAGGTCGAGCAGCCCGCTGTCGGCGAGCTGTGTCGCCTCGACCAGTGAGAGCTGTAACGGGCCGTCCGGGTCGAGTCGCTGGCCGTAGAACCCCCGCTCGTAGAGCGCCTCGGGCGGGTCGTCCACCAGCACCCGGTCCGAGAGCAACCGCCCGCTGACCGCCGGCAGGTCGTGGTCGGTCGCACCGTCGACGACCGGTTCACTCAGCTCGAGATACGTTACCTCGCTCTCCTCGTCGACCACCGCCAGCACGGCCGTAGCGCCGTCGGCCGTGGCCCGGTCGACCAGCGCCCGGAGCGCCCGAGCCGGAACCGCCTCCCGCTCGCTGACCGCCCGCACACGGTAGGCGACCGCGTCGTCCCAGGGCCCCTGACCGCGCGGGTAGACGACGAACTCACCGTCCGGGGCGGTCGTGTCGGTCCCTTCCTCGCCGGTGTCCCGGGCCGGCGAGAGGTAGAACCCCCGGTCACGGAGGTCCTTGTAGACGAAAAACGACACCTCCGAGACGGCCGTCGAGGCGAGCAGGGGGCCGAACCCGAGTGGTCGGTCCCGGCCGTCCCGGCTGTCGAGCACGCGCTCGATATCCCCCCGGAACAGGAGGTGGGCAGCCTCGACCGGCGCGAGTTCGAGGCTCCCGTCACGCGGCTGACCGTACCCCCGCGAGTCGTAGAACCGCTCCCGGGCACGGCTCCCGGCCCGGAGTCGCTCGCCGTCGAACCTGATGTTCATACCGATAGGGGGGGCTGCGACCGCAAAAACACCGCGGTCGCCCGCTCGCGGCCGTCGAGCAGGGCTGCCTCGACGCGGTCGCCTGCCGCGTGCGCGGTCAGCCCTCCGACGCGAAGAACGGCGCCGGGTCCGCGACGGTCAGCGCCACCCGTTCCTCGTGCGCAAGCGGGCGCACGTGTATCTCCATCTCTCCCACATCCTGAGCCCGGGGGTACAGCAGGTCGAGACCGGTCTCGGTGGCGTACGCCGGCACGACCAGCGCGGTGTTGTCACCGGCGGTCTCGAACACACACACCAGGTACGTCACCCCGTCGTCGACCCGGCGGTAGACCTGTGACCGGTCGAACGTGTGACTGTCGGCCAGTGACTGCACGCGGTCGTACTCGCTGTCGGGGGCGAGCACGCTCAGTCCGAACCGGTCGTCCGTGTTCACCGGGGTGACGTCCCCCGGGTGGACGACTGTCGCTGTCCAACCCCGGTCGCGGTACCCCTCTGCCAGGTCCGCGGCCTCGTCGAGCAACCGCCACCAGGTCGACGACGCATCCTCCGGGAGTGTCTCGCGCTCTGTCATACGCCTGATGGGGGTGCGGGCGGGCAAAAAAGCGGTGGTCCCGGGCGGTTACTGCTCGAAGAGGTGACACGACACCTGCCCGGTCGGGTGGTCGGTCTCACAGACAGACTCGTACCGCTCGCGCAGGTGCTCTGCGGCACGGTCCCACTCGTCGGCGGCGACAGCCTGTAACCCCTCCTGGACACGCCGGCGCTCGCGCTCGGGCAGCTCCACGTCGACGAGACGGTCGTACAGGCGAGCGGCGACGCGCTCCTCGCTGGGGTCCTCCTCGGCCGCCTCGGCGAGCGCGTCACGGGTCGTCTCGAGAGCGATTTCGCGGTCGGCGATCCGGTCGCGAACGTTCATTATCGCCCGGAACGACTCCTGTTCGATGTCGAGACCGTCCGGAGGGATGACCGCCGGACAGCGGGTGCGGAACCGACAGCCCGAGGGCGGGTTACGCGGTGACGGGACGTCACCGGCCAGCGGGTCGATGTCCCGCTCGCGCTCCTGCAGATCCACCCGAGGAACGCTCTCAAGCAGTGCCTTCGTGTAGGGGTGTCTCGGGTCGGTGAACAGCTGTTCCGCGGGAGCCGTCTCCACGATCTCGCCGAGGTACATCACGGCGATGCGGTCACAGATGTACCGGATAACCCCGAGGTCGTGACTGATAAACAGGTACGTGAGGTCGAACTCGGACTGCAGGTCCGCGAGCAGATTGAGCACCTGTGCCTGGACACTCACGTCGAGTGCGCTGGTCGGCTCGTCCAGCACGACGAAATCGGGGTCGAGCGCGAGCGCACGGGCGATCCCGATCCGCTGGAGCTGGCCGCCGGAGAACTCTCCGGGGTAGCGGTCGAGCTGGGTGGTCGACAGCCCCACCCGCTCCATCAACTCCGCGACACGTTTTTGTCTGCGCTCGGCCGGGTTGCCCTGGCCGTCCCAGGGCCAGTCGTGGATCTCGAGTGGCTGGCGGATGCTCTCACCGACCGGCATCCGGGGGTCCAGACTCGAAAACGGGTCCTGAAACAGGATCTGTGCGTTGCGGCGAAACTCGGTGAGGTCGCCGCGTTCCGCGAGCGGGTCGCCATCGAAGGACACCGACCCGTCGGTCGGTGACTCCAGCCGCAGGACAGTCTGGCCGACTGTCGACTTTCCACAGCCGG